>Ga0335084_10000719_pt1 | contig 29004 bp, 25 predicted proteins | sample Lox_Sample_44_FD_206721 | JGI IMG/M metagenome (GOLD analysis project Ga0335084, IMG submission 206721) | Soil microbial communities from Loxahatchee National Wildlife Refuge, Florida, United States - Lox_Sample_4.4 | ecosystem: Environmental > Terrestrial > Soil > Wetlands | place: USA... | reverse complement strand
ATTGCCTGGGGCGGGCCGGCGGCTCCACTACACCCGGTTGTGGTGGGCGTGGTCCGCGCCGCGTCCGCGGGCCCCAACGACGAGGTGCGCCGAGAGCGCGTAGAGGTTCGACGAGATCGTCCAGATGTGGAGGTCGTGAACGGCCACCACGCCGTCGGTCGCCTCCATGCGCCGGCACACCTCGGCCACGTCGAGGTGGCGTGGCACCGACTCCATGAGGATGTCGGTGATCTCGAGCACGAGGCGCAGCGCGCCGAAGAGGATGAGGCAAGCGAGGAGGAGGGAGAGCGCCGGGTCCACCCATCCGAGGTCGGGCCGGACCGCCATGGCTCCCGCCCCGCCGAGCACCGCAAAGGACGAGATGGTGTCCGAGAGCACGTGCAGGAACGCGGAACGCGCGTTGAGGCCGCGCTCGCCGTGCAGGAACCACAGGATGCCCAGGTTGGCCGCGAGCCCGAGCGCCGCCACGAAGGCCATGATGCGAACGTCGACGACGTGGCCCGGGTGGCGGAGGCGATCGACCGCCTCCCAGGCGATCCAAGCTGCGAGCACCACGAGCGCGCCCACGTTGAGCTGCGCGCCGAGTACCTCCGCGCGCCGGAAGCCGAAGGTGCGCTTGTCGTCGGCCGGCCGCATGGCGAGGTAGGCGGCCGCCACGGCGAGGCCGAGCGCCCCGGCGTCGGTGAGCATGTGGGCGGCGTCGGAGAGGAGCGCCAGAGAGCCGGAGAGCCAGCCGCCCACCGTCTCGATGCCCATGACGGCGGCGGTGAGCGCGAGGGACAGCGCCAGCCGCCGGAGGCTGCGCCGCTCGGCCTCCGGCCCGCTCTCGCCGGCCCCGGGGTGGGAGTGCGTCCGGCCAGGGCCATCGCCCGGCCCGCCCGTTCCGTCGCGTGGGCCGTCGCGCGGGCCGTGGGGGTGGGGATGGGCGTGCGACATTCCTCTTGCACCTCCGGGCAGACGAGTCTACGCGAAATGGTCTCCCGATGACGCGCCCGGGCCACCACGCGACCGCCTCCGATGGAACGCCCATCTTCTGGTCCTCTTCCGGGCGCGGCGCTCCCGCCGTGGTGCTCACGGACGGTATCGGCTGCGCGGGGTACATCTGGCGCACGATCGCGCCGGCGCTCGCCGAGGACCGCCGCGTCCTCCACTGGAACTACCGCGGGCACGGCGCGAGCGGCATGCCGGCCAACCCCGCGCGCTCCACCCTCGAGGACTGCGTCGAGGACCTCGTCGCCGTGCTCTCCGACGCGGGCGAGCAGCGGGTCGTCGTCATGGGCCACTCCATGGGCGTGCAGGTCGCCCTCGAGCTGCACCGGCTCCACCCCGACCGCGTCGCGGGCCTCGTGCTCGCCCTCGGTGCACCCGGCCGGCTCCTCGACGGCTTCCGCAACTCACCGGCCGCGCGCCTCGCCTTCCCGTTCGCGAGAGACCTCGTGCTCCGCCACCCCGAGGCGGCGCGGCTCGCGTTCCGGGCGCTCGTGCCCACCGACTTCGCGGTCGACTACGCCCTCGAGAACGAGGTCGCGAGGGAGCGCATGGACCGCGCGGACCTCGAGCGCTACTTCGACGACCTGTCGCGCGTCGAACCGGCGCTCTTCGTCCGCATGCTCGCCTCCGCGGCCGAGCACGACGCCTCCTCCCACCTGCCGCGGGTGAACGTGCCCACGCTCGTCGTGGCCGGCGAGGCCGACACGTTCACGCCGATGCGCCTCTCGCTCGCCATGCACCGGGCCATCCCGGAGAGCGAGCTCCTCGTCCTGCCGGGCGCCTCCCACGCCGGCCTCCTCGAGGACGGCGCCCTGGTCGCGCGCGTGGTCCGCAGGTTCCTCGCCGAGAAGGTCCCCCTCGCACGGCCGTCCCGTCGCGCACCTCCTCGCCGGGCCCTCACCGGCCCCGCCCGTCGCTCCCGGCGGAGGACCCGGTCCCGCGGATGACACCGGTCACCGCCCCGGGGCGCACCCTCGCCGCGCTCGCGATCGCCGCGAGCGCTCTCCTCGTGGCCGCTCCCGCGCTCGCCCAGCCCTACCCGCCGGAATGGGTCTGGCACACCACCGAGACCGAGCACTTCCGCATCCACTTCCACGAGGGCGTCGAGCGCGTCGCCGCAGAGGTCGCCCGCGCCGCCGAGCACGCCTACGAGGTGCTCGTCCCGGTCCTGGGCCGGGCCCCGAAGGGCCGGACCGAGATCGTCATCTCCGACGACGTCGACGACGCGAACGGCTCCGCCTCGCCGGTGCCGTACAACACCATCCGCCTCTTCGCCGTACCACCGCTCATGACCTCGGAGCTCGGCGACGAGCGCGCCTGGATCGAGGCCCTCGTCGTCCACGAGTACGTGCACATCCTGCACATCGACTCGGTCGAGGGGCTGCCCGCGCTGGTGAACGCCGTCTTCGGGCGCGTCTGGTTCCCGAACGGCCTCTCGCCGAGCTTCATGCTCGAGGGCCTCGCGGTGACGCACGAGGCGCAGGGCGAGCCGGGCAGCGGGCGCAACGACAGCGCCCTCCACGACATGTACGTGAGGTCGATGGCGCTCGAGGGCGGGGTGCCGACGCTCCCGCAGGTCTCGAACGGGATGCTCGACTGGCCCACCGGGCAGGTGCCGTACGTCCTCGGCGGCCGGTTCATGGCGTACCTCGACTCCGTCTACGGATCCGCCGCCGTCGCCGGGTTCGTGAAGGACCAGGGCGGTCAGATCTGGCCGTACGCGCCCTCCTGGAGCGGCGAGCGCTGGTTCGGCGGCAAGTCGTTCGCGCAGCTCTGGGCGGACTGGGGCGCGCACGAGCGAGCCGAGGCGGAGCGGAAGCTCGCCGAGGTACGCGCCGGGTCCCGGACGCCGTCGACCCGGCTCACCCGGCTCGGCGCGCGGGTCGACAACCCGCGCTGGTCGCCCGACGGCGCGTTCGTCATGGCGTTCCACCGTGGCCTCGACGAGCGCTCCGGCCTGTGGCGCGTCACCCCCGACGGCCGCGACCTGGGCCCCGCCGCCCTCGTCGACTTGAACGGCACGTTCACGATGCGCTCGCCCTTAGAGGCGGTGGTGGCGGAGACCGAGGTCTTCCACGAGTTCCGCGAGCTGGACGACCTCTTCCTCCGCGACCTGAGGACCGGGGACCGCAAGCGGCTCACCGACGGCGAGCGGGCCACCGAGCCCGACCTCCTGCCCGACGGCACGCTCGTTCACGTGAAGCGCACCGGCGACGGGGCCATGGCCCTCGTCCGGCGGCGGCTCGAGGGCGAGCGGGTGACGCCCGCGGAGGTGCTGTTCGAGGAGCGGGCGACCGAGATCTTCAACCCCCGCATCTCCCCCGACGGCCGCCGCATCGCGTTCACCATCCACAGGAACGGCAGGACCGATCTGGCGCTCTGGGAGGACGGGGCGGTCCGCGCCCTCACCGACGACGACGCGCTCGACCTCGAGCCCGCCTGGACGCCGGACGGCGCCTTCATCGTGTTCGCCTCCGACCGGGGCGGCGCCTACGACCTCTACGCCTACGAGGTCGCCACCGGCGCGGTGAAGCGCATCACCCACGCCGAGACGGGCGCGCTGTGGCCCGACGTGTCCCCGGACGGAAAGCACATCGCGTTCCTCACCTACGCTCGGGCCGGCTACGACGTCGCGACGGCGCCTCTCGACCCGGCCACGTGGGACGACGCGGCGCCGGCCCCGCCGGCTCCCGCGCCGGTCATGCCGCCTCCCCTCCCGCCGCTCGACCTCGCCACGACCCGTCCGTACCGGGCGTTCGACACGCTCTCGCCGTGGTTCTGGTTCCCCGTCTTCGGGTCGGACGCGGAGGGGAACGTGTTCGGCGCCGTGACGGGCGGAGCGGACGTGCTGCTCCGGCACGTCTGGGCGCTGCAGGCGTGGTGGAGCGCGGGCGGGCAGACGCCCGGCTACGCGTTCAGCTACCAGGGCCGCTGGGCGTACCCGACCTTCGACCTCTCCTCGAGCCGGGACCTCACGTTCTCGCCGGACCCGGTGGGGCGCACCGAGATCGCGTGGACCGTCGCGAACCTCGGGTTCACCTTCCCGTTCGATCGGATCGGGCGCTCGCTCTCGTTCCGGATCGGCTGGTCGGGCACCCTCTACCAGACCTTCGGCGAGCCCCCCGCGGAGCAGCCGCCGCCGGAGTATCGCTTCGAGGACGGGTTCCTCTCACAGCTCTCGGCGGCGATCGCGTACTCCGACGCGCGCCAGTTCGTGCGGTCCATCTCGCCGGAGGAAGGCAGGACCCTCACCCTCTCCTTCCGTCTCGCCGCCCCGGCTCTCGGCAGCGACTTCACGCTCACCCGGACACGCGCGTCCTTCGCCCAGTTCCTGCGCATCCCCTGGACGCGCCACTGGGTGCTCCTCGTGCGCGCATCGGCCGGATTCGCCCACGGCACGCTGGGCGGCCGGGCTCCGTTCACCATCGGTGGACCCGTGCTGGAGGTCGACCCGCTCGCCTACCTCCTGGGTTCCCTGCCCGCCGGCGACACCCAGGCGCTCCGCGGCTACGCGCCCTCGGCGCTCGGCGGCACCGGCTTCTACCTGGGCACCCTCGAGCTGCGCTTCCCCGTCGCCGCGCCCGAGCTCGGCCGGAACACCTGGCCGATCTACCTTCGCCGCATCCACGGCTCGGTGTTCGCCGACGCCGGCGACGCCTTCGACCTTCCCGGCGAGGTCCCGGTTGCCGGCTACCGCGCCGACCTCGCGCACACCCGCTTCGGCGTGGGCGCGGAGCTCGGGCTCGAGATGGTGTTCGGGTACTGGCTGCGGACCGACGTGAGGCTCGGCGTCGCCCGGCCGCTCGGGCCCATCTTCCAGGGCGGCCGGGAGCAGGACCTCGCCGAGCTGGGCGAGGCCCCGGCCGCGCGGTTCTACGTCACGATCGTGCCGCTGTGACGGGCGGCCGGGGCGCGCACTCCCGCGCGGTTGTTGACGATCCCGAGCGGCCCCGGCTATAAGGGCCGCCCGCCGCGGCGTGCCGCGGCGACGTCTTCGCCGACATAGCTCAGTTGGTAGAGCAACTGATTCGTAATCAGTAGGTCCCCAGTTCAAGTCTGGGTGTCGGCTCCAAGTTCCGACAGGTCTACGGTCCATCAGCTCCCCGCACGGGGTGCTGGTGGACGCTCCTGTTCGCGGCCGCGCCGCGCCTCGGCGCCTCACCCCTTCGATCGCTTCTCGTACTCGCGGATGCGGTCCACCTTCGGCCCGGACCGGGCCGGCTCGAACTCGGACTCCAGCCAGGCCTTGACGATGCTCTTCGCGAGCTCCGCTCCCACCACCCGGGCCCCGAGGGCCAGCACCTGCGCGTCGTTGCTCTTGCGGGCGCGCTCCGCCGAGTAGGTGTCGTGCGCCTGGGCGGCGCGCACCCCCGGCACCTTGTTGGCGCAGATGGCCATCCCGATGCCGGTCCCGCACACGAGGATCGCGCGAGAGAAGCGGCCCGCCGCAACCTCGCCGCCCACCGCGAAGGCGACGTCCGGGTAGAGCGTGGGCCGCTCGTCGTGAGCGCCGAAATCCTCGACCTCGTGGCCGAGCTCGAGGAGGTAGCGCTTCACGAGCTCCTTGAGCGGGTAGCCTGCGTCGTCGCTGCCGACGGCGATCTTCATCGTGCCCCTCCTGCCTCGAGCGCGCTCCCGATGGTCCTCGCCATCGACTGGAGGATGATGGCGCAGGAGGTGGCGCCCGCGTCGAGCGCGCCGCGTGAGCGCTCGCCCAGCCGGCTGGCCCGGCCGACCCTGGCCACCATGCCTCGCGTCCCCTCCTTGCCCGCCTCCGCGGCCGACGCCATCCGGCGCAGGCACTCTCCGAACGGCTGGCCCGCCGCCAGCGCGGCGTCGAAGGCGTTCCGGGCCGGCACCAGGGCGTCGAGCAGGGTCTTGTCGCCCACCCTGGCACCCCCGATCTCCTCGATGCCGGCGAGCCCAGCGCCGAGCATCGCCGCGAAGGCGGCGGCGTCCAGGAGTTCCCTGCCGCCGAGCGCCTCGGACATGGCTCCGAAGAACGTCCCGTAGAGCGGCCCCATCGAGCCGCCCACGTCGTTGAGCAGAGTCTCCCCGAGCACGCCCAGGGCCTGCGCCAGTCCGGCCGGCGGGTTCCCGGCCAGGCGGGCTCCCGCGGCGGTGAACCCCTTGCTCATGTTGATCCCGTGATCGCCGTCCCCGATGGCCCCGTCGATCTCGGAGAGGTACGCCCGGTTGGCGTTGATGACCTCGACGAGGTCCGCGACCACGAAGCCGGCCGTGTCGACGCGGATCCGCTCCATGGGTTCAGCCCTTCACGACGGTCAGGCCCGGCGCACGGCATGGGTGGGCCAGGCACGTCGCGAGCTCGTCGTCGAGCTTCATGACCGTGAGGGTCACGCCCATCATCTCCAGCGAGGTGAAGTAGTTCCCCACGAACCGGAAGCGCACCCGGATCCCCTTGCCCTCCAGCACGTCCGCGATGCGTGCGTAGAGGATGTAGAGCTCGCCGATCGGCGTCGCCCCCAGCCCGGAGAGGAGGACGGCCACCTCGGCGCCCCGCTCGAACGGCAGATCGGGCAGGACGGTGTCCAGCATCAGGTCGGCCATCTGGTCGGCGCCGGTGGTCTTCATCACCTGGATCCCCGGCTCCCCGTGGTGCCCGATGCCCACCTCCATCTCCCCGTCGTTGATCTGGAAGTTGGGCTTCCCGACCGCCGGGATGGTGCACGCGGAGAGCCCGATCCCGATGGAGCGGCAGCTGTCGATCGCCTTCTGGGCCGCGGCGACGACCTCGTCGAGGCTCCCGCCCAGCGCCGCCTTGGCCCCGCCCACCTTCCACATCAGGATCTCGCCGGCCACGCCGCGGCGCTTCTCTCGCTCCGCCCTCGGAGCCGACGGAACGTCGTCGTTCGCCACGACGGTCCGGACCCGTAGCCCGAGCTTCTCGGCCGACTTGATGGCCATCCTCACGTTCATGTTGTCGCCGGCGTAGTTCCCGTAGAGGCACGCCACCCCCTTGCCGCCATCCGCCGCCTTGAAGGCGTCGAGGAAGGCGCCTGCGGTGGGCGACGAGAAGATCTCCCCGACCGCCACGGCGTCCACGAGGTTCTCTCCCACGTAGCCGAGGAAGGCCGGCTCGTGACCGGAGCCACCGCCCGTGACGACGCCGACCTTCCCCGCGATGGGAGCGCCAACCGCCCTCACGACCCTCGGATTCTGGGTGGTGGCGACGACGTCTCCGTGGGCGCGGAAGTATCCACGCAGCATGTCCTCGACGACCTGGTCGGGGCGATTGACGATCCGGTTCATGCTCGAGCCCTCCATTCACCGCGCGGGCGGCGCGGTGGCGCCTCCGAGGCGCTCCGCGATCCGGGCTGCGCCCAGCCGGGCCAGCTCGGCGTCCTCGGACGGCTCGAGCCCGCTCACCGCCACCGCGCCGACCACCTCACCCTGGTGCAGCACCGGCACCCCTCCGTCCCAGCCGGTGTAACGGATGTCGCTGTTCAGCATCTGCCAGCCGTTCTTCTGGAACGCGCGGCCCAGGTCGCCGGTGGAGGAGCGCTCGCGCGCGGCCGTCCAGGCCTTGTTGCTCGCGACCTGCACCGAGGGATACGGCGCTCCGTCCATCCGGAGCAGCGAGATGAGGTCGCCCCGGGAGTCGGCAACCGCGATCACCGCCACCTTGCGGCGGCGCACGAGCTCCTCCCGGATGGCGCCGATCGCCTGGACCGCCTCGTCCTCTCCGAGCTCCAGCACGTTTCGCATGAGCACCCTCTTCCCTTCCGCGGCGCTACGTCCCTCCTCGCCTCTCGCGCCCGTAGGCGAGGAGCATGGCCAGGATCACCACGCCGTAGACCACCTGCCGGCCGGCCTCGGGCATCTGCACGATCGAGAGGATCGACTGGAGCAGCGTGACCACGATGACGCCGGCGATGGTCCCGAGGTAGGTGCCGCGTCCGCCCAGGATGCTCGTGCCGCCGAGCACCACCGCCGCGATGGCCGGCATGAGGTAGGGGTCGCCCATGGCCTGGTAGGCCTTGGTGGAGTAGCCGGCGAGGAGCGTGCCGGCGAAGGCCGAGCACGCGCCCGAGATGGCGAAGCTGCCCACCACCACGAGCTGGACGTTGGCGCGAGAGAGGAAGACCGCACGCTCGCTGTTGCCGATGGCGTAGACGCGGCGCCCGAAGGCGGTGCGGTCGAGCAGGAGGACGGCGAGCCCGCCGACGGCGCACCACATCCACACCGCGTTCGGGATCCCCAGGACGGAGCGGCCCACGGAGAGGAAGTGCATGGCCGGCGTGGCGCGCTCCTGCGGCGCGAAGCCGCTCGTGTGCACCACCATGAGCCCCTGTGCGATGGCGTTCGTGCCCAGCGTGAAGATCATCGAGGGGATGCGCAGGTACGCGACGCCGAGGCCGTTGAAGAGCCCCATGCCGACGCCGCAGGCGACGGCGAAGGGGATCGCCAGCGCGCTGCCGGCCGGGCCCCAGCCCGCGGCGGCGGTGGACATGATGCCGCCGATGGTCAGCACCCAGGGGATGGAGAGATCGATGTGCCCGAGGAGGATGACCACCATCGCCCCGGTGGCGACCACGCCCAGGAACGAGGCCACCTGGAGCTGCTGGAGCAGGTAATCCGGCGAGAGGAAGTTCGGCGAGTAGAGCGCGCCGCCGGTGAGGAGAACGACGATCCCCCCCAGCGCCGCCCACACCGGCTTGTCGATTCTCTGGACGAGGCTCCTCGCCATCCCGCGGCCTCACCGGAACAGGTCGAGCCGGCTCTTCACCCGGAGGAGCCGGAGGGAGCTGAGCCCGACCGAGAACAGGAGAACAGCGCCGAGAAAGAGCGGCTGCCAAAGCGGGTCCATGTCGAAGACGAAGAGCAGGTCGCCGATGGTGCGCAGCACGAAGGCGCCGAAGATGGAGCCCACGGCGCCACCGGAACCGCCGAACAGCGAGGTCCCGCCGACGACGACGGCGGCGATGGAGTTGAGCGTGTACCCGCCTCCGAGGAAGGCGTTCGCCTCGCCCGAGTACGTGAGGCAGGTGAGGAGCAGGCCGGCGAGCGAGGAGAACAGGCCCGACATGACGTAGGCGAGGAGCTTGGCGCGGCCGATGGACACGCCCGACATGAAGGCCGCCTGCTCCGACGAGCCGATGGCGTAGGCGGCCCGTCCGATGAGCGAGCGGCGATAGGGAACCCAGAAGAAGAGCACCGCCGCGGCGAGCAGCACGACGGAGAACGGCACGCCGCCGGCGAGCGACCCGGTCATGAAGTCGGCGAAGGGCTCGTTGACGGAGCCCCCCGGCGCCGGGCGGAGCCAGAGCGCCCCGCCGAAGTAGATCGAGCCGGTGGCCAGGGTGACGATGATGGGCTGGAGCCTCCCGAGGACGACCAGCGCGCCGTTCAGGGCCCCGCAGGCGAGGCCGGTGCCCAGCACCGCCACCACCCCGAGCGCGGTCGGGAGCGGCTCTCCCACCATCAGCCTCGAGGCCAGGCAGTTCGTCAGCACGAAGACCATCCCCACGGAGAGGTCGAGTCCCGAGGTGATCACCGGGATGGTCTGGGCCATGGCGACGAAGGCGAGGAGGGCGCCCTTGTTGGCAGCGGTGTTGATGACGTTGCTGCTGAAGCCCGCCGGGTGCTCGCCGACGAAGAGCGCGAACATCGACACGAAGAGCCCCAGGGCGACGAGCACTCCGCGTTGCGCGGACAGATGGTGGGCGAGGTCCCGGCGCCAGCCCGCCCCGCGCGGCGAGACCGACCCGGCTGCCCCGGCGTCGGAGACGGACGCGAGCGTCGGCTCGCTCATCCGGCGCCTTCCCCGACGGCCGCGTCCAGCGCCAGGTCGTGGGCGCTCGCGACGATGTTGCGCTCGGTCATGGCGTCGCCCTCGAGCGTGCGGAGGACCTCTCCGTCGTGGAGGATGAGCACCCGATCGCAGCATCCGATGAGCTCGACGTAGTCCGTGGAGTAGAAGAGGATGGCCGTGCCCGCATCCGCCAGGCTGCGCAGGAGCTGGTAGAGCTCCTGCTTCGTGCCCACGTCGATGCCGCGGGTCGGATCGTTCAGGAGGACGATCCGGGGCCTGGTCAAGAGCCACTTCCCGATGACCACCTTCTGCTGGTTCCCGCCCGAGAGGGCGGCCACCGGCCCATCGGTGCCGTCACAGCGTATCTGCAGGAGCTCGACGGCCTCGCCGACGGCGCTGGCCTCCGCCTTCCGGTCGATGATCCCGAGGCGCCCGAGGCGGTCGAGGGCCGCGAAGGAGAGGTTGTCGCGCACCGACATCGGCAGCATCAGCCCCTCGGTCTTCCGGTCCTCCGGGATGAGGGCGATGCCGGCCTGGCCGCTGCTCCGCGGGCTCGACAGGGAGACCGGCTTCCCGTCGATCTCGACCGTCCCGGTGACGCCGATGAGCGCACCGAAGAGCGCCAGGAGCAGCTCGCGCTGCCCCTGCCCGTCGAGCCCTCCGAGGCCGACCACCTCGCCGGGCCGGAGGCTGAAGTCGATCTTCTTGAGGCGCCCGGCCCAGCCGAGATCCCGCACCGCGAGCGCAGGCTTCCCGGCCGGGCGCAGCGGCGGCCGCGGCGGGAACACGCTCTCCACCTCGCGGCCGATCATCATCTCGATGATCTCGTTGGGCCGCTTGCTGCCCGCCTGGAACGTGGCCACGTGGTGGCCGTTCCGGTAGACGGTGCAGTCGTCGGCGAGCTCCTCGACCTCGTGCATGCGATGGGAGATGTAGACGATCGCCAGCCCTTCCTGGCGCAGCTGGCGCAGCACCCGGAACACGACCGCCGCATCGGCCGCGGTCAGCGCCGAGGTCGCCTCGTCGAGGACGAGGATCCGGGGCTTCCGGGCCAGCGCCTTGGCGATCTCCACGAGCTGCCGGCGCGAGAGGGGCAGATCGCGGACGGGCGTCAGCGGGTGGATGTCGGCGGCGCCCACCCGCGCCAGCGCCTCCTCGGCGAGCCGCCGCTGCGCGCGCCGATCGACGATGCCGAGGCGCGTCGGCGCGCTGTTGACGAACAGGTTGTCGGCCACCGTCAGGTCCGGCAGCAGCGAAAGCTCCTGGAAGACGCTGACGATGCCGGCCCGGAGGGCCGCGGACGGACCGTCGAGCGAGATGGGGGCGCCGCCGAGCTCGAGGGTGCCGGCGTCGGGGCGAACGACGCCGGCCATCACCTTGATGAGCGTGGACTTGCCGGCGCCGTTCTCGCCCAGCACCGCATGGATGCGGCCCTGCCCGCATTCGAGGCGCGCATCCTCGAGGGCGCGGACGCCCCCGAAGTGCTTCGTCACCCCCTCCATGCGGAACAGCGCGGCCATCGTCGCCTCCCCGCGGAGTGGGTGTAATGGCGGAGCTACTGATTCGCCTCCGACTTCGTCATGATCTCCTCCGCGGTGAAGCCGATCTTGCAGGCCTCGAAGGAGTTGCCCACGAAGAAGTTGTCGGCGAGCGTCGGGTAGAAGTCGCTCCCCTCCTTGATGTTCGGGTACTCCACGAAGGAGGTGGGCAGCGCGATCGACTGGGGAACCTTGGCCCCTTCCAGGGCCGCGATGGCCGCCTTCATCGTGACCGAGACCTGCGCCGGGCCGGTTCCGGCCGACGAGCAGTGCAACCCCTTCGACGCGTACTGGGCGCAGAGCTTGCGGAAGCCGTTCTCGGTCTCGCCGGCGATCGGCACCATGGGATGGCCGGAGTCGAGCAGGGCGCGCACCGCCCCGGTGGATCCACCCTGGGTGTACACGCCGTCGAAGTGCTTGTGCACCGCGATGGCGTCGGCCGCGGCCTTCTGGCCGGTGCCGTCGTCCCACTTACCGACCACCTCGACGACCTCGAACTTCCTCCCCGACTTGTTCAGGACCTCGTGGAAGCCGTCGTGCCGATCGCGGTCCACGGAGTTCCCGGAGGGTCCGCGGACCTCGAGGAGCTTGCCGTCGACCTTGACGTTCTTCAGGAGCCAGCGGGCGGCGATCCGGCCGAGCTCCACCTGGTCCACGTTCACCTGGATGTTGTCGTCCGACTCGATGACGTTGTCGAACGAGAGCAGGACCACCCCGGCCGCCTTGGCGCGCTTGGCGACCGGCGCGAACGCCGCCGGGTTGAGGGCGTTGACGATCACCGCGTCGTAGCCGGCGTCGATGAAGTTGTTGGCCGCCGCGATCTGCGCCGGCAGGTCCTCGCCGGTGGAGATGACCTTGAACTCCTTCAGCTTGGCCTTCACCGCCGGCTGCTCGGCATAGGCCTTCGCGGACTTGATCATCTGGATGCGCCATCCGTTGCCGATGAAGCCGTTGTCGAGGGCGATCCGGTAGGGGCCTGGCTTCTTCTTGAACTGGAGGAACTTCGTGGTCTTGGACCAGGGCTTGAAGCATTCGGGATCGGAGCCCGGGCCCTGGACCACCTCGAACCCGGCGGCCGAGATCGTCCGGGGAAGGAGGCAGAGGACGGCCAGAACTCCGATCACCCACAGCGACTTCCGTGCGTGCTCGCGCTTCATCGGGGTTGTCTCCCTTCGACGGTGTGATGGGACGGTGGAGGCGCCGTCGGCCCGCTCCTGCTCGCCCGGCGACGATCTCCTCGAGTCCGCCCGGCCGGGGCGGCTCCACGTGCTTCAGGCGGAACGGTCGTCAGTTGTCATACAAGGCTGAAAGTGAACCCGTCAACGGAGCCCCCCGGCAGGGATGGGCCCCGCCTCAGCCTTCGAGGACCACCTTCACGAGGTCGGTCTGGGGCTCCGAAAGGGCAGCGAACAGCTCTGGCCCCCGGTCGAGGGGGACCCGGCAGCTCACGATCGGCTCCACGTCGATCTCCCCGCGCGCGAGGAATCCGATCGCCTCGCCGAACTGCTCCGAGGTGTAGATGTAGCTGCCGAGGACCGAGAGCTCGCGGGTGACGGCGCGCTGCATGTCGAGCCGGATCTCCCGCTGGGAGTTGCCCACCCAGACGCAGGTTCCGCGCGGCTTCAGGCTCTCCAGAGCCTGCTCGACCGTGGCGCTCGCCCCCACGGCCTCGAAGGAAACGTCCACTCCCTCGCCGTCGGTGTGCTCACGCACCGCGTCCACGATCCCGCCCCGGGAGGGATGGAGCGTGACGTCGGCCCCGAGCGACCGCGCCAGGGCCAGGCGCCGCTCGTTCAGGTCGCTCACCAGGACCCGGCGGGGCCGGTGGAGCCTCGCCAGCGCGAGGAGGAGCAGGCCGATCGTCCCCGCGCCGACGACGAGAACGCTGCCCCCCGTGATGAGCTCGCCGACCTTCGAGACGGCGCGGTGCGCCACGGCCACCGGCTCGACCATCGCGCCCAGCGCCGGGCTCAACGCCTCTGGCATGCGGTGGAGGAGCCGGGCAGGGACTGCGACCAGCTCCGCCATGCTCCCGTTGAACTCCATCACCCCGAAGCACTTCCGGCTCGTGCACTGCTGGGTGAGGCCACGGCGACAGAAGCTGCAGGCGCCACAGGAGACGATCGGCTCGACCACGACCCGGTCGCCCGCCCGGACCCCTTCGACCCCGGGCCCCAGCTCCTCCACGGTGCCGCAGAACTCGTGCCCCATGACGAGCGGAGGGATCCTGCGACCGGTGAGCCCGAGGTAGCCGTGCACGTCGGAGCCGCAGATGCCCGTCGCGGCGACGCGGACCAGCACCTCGCGCTCCGCGAGCGCTGGCCGGGCCACCTCCTCCAGCGTCAGCGATCTCGGGCCCCGGTAAACGAGCGCCTTCATCCCGCATCTCCTCGGAGCGCCAGGCCGGCCGGTCAGCGACGCTTGGCCGTCATGCCCTGGACGGTGTTCTCGACGTGCTCCGCCATCAGCTTCTGGGCCAGCTTCTCGTTGCCGCTCCGCACCGCGGCCAGGATCCGTGCGTGGTAGAGCAGGCCTCCCTTGACCCCGAGCGTGCGGACGATGTCGACCATGCAGGAGCTCAGGAGGTCCTTGATGACGCCGAAGATCTTCAGGATGACCGGATTGCGCGTCATCCTGGCCAGCGCCAGATGGTACTCGAGGTCGTACCGCGCGAACTCCGCGGCGGACCTCCTCGCCTTGCGCATCTTCTCGAGGAGCGCGTCCAGCTCGGCGATGTCCTCCGGGGTGGCGCGCCTCGCCGCCAGCGCGGCGATGCCCGTCTCCGCGATGCGCCGGAACTCCAGCACGTCGACGATGTCGTGCCGGGTCAGCATCATCATGGGGATGAGCGAGTTCATCCGCTGGTCGGCCTGGAACTTGCGCACGTAGGTGCCGTCACCCTGCCGCGCCTCCAGGAGCTCGAGCGCCACCATCTTCTGGAGCGACTCGCGGACGGAGATGCGGCTCACGCCCAGCATCCGGGAGAGCTGGTTCTCGGAGGGGATCTTCGTCCCCGGCGCCCAGAGCCCGCTCAGGATCTGGTTCTTCATCTGCTCGTAGACCTGCGAGCGGACGCTGGTCCTCCCGAGGGGGCGGAGGGTGGTGGCCGGCGGCCTGGCACGGCGGGGCATACTTGTCAGTCGTTATATAACTGTCCGCCGTGAAGGGCGACCTACGACGTGGGCCCGTCGCCCTCCGGCCGGCGCCAGAGCTCGAAGAGCGCCGGCTGGGATCTCGCACCGTGCCCGGCGGTCTGGGCGGCGACGAGGAGCTCGAGGGTGGCCGCGGTCATGGGGGTCGGCGTGTGGCATTCCAGGGCTACCGTCCGCGCGTAGGAGAGGTCCTTCTGCAGCATGTCGATGGTGCCGCCCGGCCGGTAGTCGCCGGCGGCGATGGCCGGACCGCTGACGTCCAGCACCTTGGAGCCGGCCCAGCCCTCACGCATCGCCCGGTACAGGGTGTCCGGCTCCACGCCGTTCCGCACCGCCAGGGCGAATCCCTCCGCGATGACGGCGAAGGCCGCCCCGACGATCATGTTGTTGACGAGCTTGGCGATGTTTCCCGCGCCGACCTCGCCGACGCGAACCACCGACCTGGCCATGGCCGAGAGGTAGGGCCTGCACCGCTCGAAGGTCGGCGGGGCCGCGCCCACCATGATGGCGAGGCCCGCCGACCGCGCCCCTTCCTCTCCGCCGCTCACCGGTGCGTCGGCGAAGGAGATCCCCCTCCGCGCCAGCCGCTCGGCGATGCTCCGCGAGGTGGACGGCAGGCTGGTGGAGAGATCGATGAGAAGGGCCCCCTCGCGCAAGGTCTCGGCGAGACCGTCCTTGCCGAGCACCACCTGCTCCACGACGGCGGCGGAGGGGAGCGAGAGGCACACCACCGGACAGGTCCGTGCCAGCTCCGCGGCGCTTCCGCCGCGCTCTACCCTGTCCAGCCCGGCGAGCCGCGCCTCCTGGACGTCGAAGCCCACCACGGCGAAGGCCTTCGACAGGTTCTCCGCCATGGGGCGGCCCATGATGCCCAGCCCCAGAAACCCGACCCGCTCTCGCATCTCGACCTCTCCGCCACGGGTGAGCGCGCGCGCTCCCGCCGGAGGTGAATCATGACGTTCGAGAAGACGGTCGTCCACGCGATGAGCATGCCGTACGCCATCGGGCCACTCGGTCCGGGGGCGAGCCCCGCCGTGGCCTGCGCCCCCGAGGACCACGGGGCGGTGGTCCGGATCGATCCTCCCTACCACGAGGCGCGCGTCCTGGCGCCAGGCCCGGGCGGCTGCATGGCCCTGGTCTTCGACCCCGTGGCACCCTCCGACCTGTACGCCATCAGCGGCTGCTTCCTCGGCTACAGGTTCCAGGGCGCGGGCATCGATCGCATCCGCGGCGGGGGCCCGCCGGAGCGCGTCCTCACCCTCCCCTTCGCCCACCGCATCGGCTTCGTGCGACGGGGTGGCCGCCGCTACCTCCTCGCGGCGAGCCTGGCGGCCGACAAGAAGGACGCCTCCGACTGGAGCCAGCCCGGAGCCCTGTACGCCGCGGAGCTCGGTCCCGATCCGGGCGCCCACCTCCGCCTCGAGCCGGTGGTGACGGGCCTCCACAGGAACCACGGATTTCTCCTCGCCGAGTTCCAGGGCCGGCCCTCGCTCCTCCTCGGAGCGACCGAGGGGCTCCTGGCCGTGGACCTCGCGGAGCCGGGCGGCTGGCCGGTGCGGCAGGTGCTCCCCGGCGAGACGAGCGAGGTGGCCCTCTTCGACCTGGACGGCGACGGGCAGGACGAGCTCGTCACCATCGAGCCGTTCCACGGAAACGCCCTCCGCGCCTACCGGCGCTCGGCGGGCGGGTGGGCGATGTTCTGGGAAGGCGAGCTGGACTTCGGCCATTGCCTCGTGGCCGGCCTCTTCGAGGGGCGGAGGACCGTGCTCGCGAGCAGCCGGGCAGGCGGCAAGGAGCTCCTCCTCTTCGTCTTCGACGGCCCGCGCGGGCAGCCCCGGCGCATCGTGGTGGAGGCGGGCGCCGGGGCAGCCAACATGATCGTGCTCTCCCACGCGGGAAAGGACCGTATCCTCTCGACCAACCAGGCCGCGGGCGAGGTCGCGCTGTACACTCCCCGTGACGAGAGCGCATCCGGGATGCGCTCTCGCCAGCCACTGCTCAATAGGCCGTCAGGCCGCCGTCCACGGGGAGGCTGACACCGGTGACGAAGGCCGCCTCGCTGGAGGCGAGGTAGAGGACCGCCCCCGCCACGTCATCGACGGTCGCCAGGCGGCCCAGAGGGATCTCGCCGAGCCGCTGTGCGCGCTTCTCGGGGTCCCGGAGCACCTCGGCCACGAGCGCCGTCTCGACGGTGGCCGGGTGCACCGAGTTCACGCGGATGCCATGGGTGGCGTACTGCACCGCCACGCCCTTGGTCATCATCGTGACCGCCCCCTTGGCGGCGATGTACGGGATGGAGGTGTAGCGGTGGCCGACGAGGCCCGATACCGAGGAGACGTTGACGATGGCGCCGCCGCCGCCGCGGCGCATGAGCGGGATCGCGTGCTTCATGCCCAGGAAGACGCCGCGGACGTTCACCGCCATCACGCGGTCGAAGGCCTCCACCGGGTATTCCTCGAGGGGCAGGCGGACGTTCATCCCCGCGTTGTTCACGAGGACGTCGAGCCGCCCGCGCTCCGCCTCGACCCGGCGCAGGGCCTCGATCCAGCCGGGCTCGTCGGCGACGTCGAACAGGAGGACGCGGGCCTCTCCCCCGGCCTCACCCAGCGCCGCCGCGACGTCCCGGCAGCCGTCCTCGTGGACGCCGCACACGTAGACCATCGCGCCCTCTGCGCCGAAGGCGCGCGCCACCGCCGCGCCGATGCCGCGGCCTGCCCCGGTCACGAGGACCGTCTTGCCCGTGAACCTCATGGAGACCCCGCCTCCCGTGCCCTGAAGCCACCGTGCGCCCCGCCCGTCGGCCACCTGGCCAGGGCCGCGGCGACGACCGCCTCGGGCGTGGCCGTCACGTCGAGCGTCAGGCCGCGCTCGTCGGGCTCGAGCGGCTCGAGCGCGGCGAGTTGCGAGTCGAGCAGGCTCGCCGGCATGAAATGGCCCGTCCGATCCCGCATCCGGCGCTCCAGGAGATCCCGCGGCCCGGTGAGGTGAAGGAAGACCAGGCGGGGAGCGGCGGCCGAGAGGACGTCACGGTAGGAGCGCTTCAGCGCGGAGCAGGACACGACCGCCGGCCGGCCGGCCCGGGCGCGCGCCGCGATCCACGCGGCGATGTCGCGGAGCCATGGGGCGCGATCCTGGTCGTCGAGCGGCAACCCTGCGGCCATCTTGGAGACGTTCGACGGCGAGTGGAATTCGTCGGCGTCGGCCAGCTCCGCGCCGAGCCGCCGGGCCAGCAGGCTCGCCACCGTGCTCTTGCCCGACCCGCTCACGCCCATGACCACCACGGCCTCCACTCCGGAGGGCCTCGGTGCGTCGAGCGGCCCGGCAGCCACGGCCTCGAGCGAGGCGACGGCGTAAGCGGGCAGGACGAGCGGGCCCCTGGGATCGAAGGGGCTCCGGTCGCGCCGGAAGTCGCGCCAGGCGAGGCAAGCGCGCTCGAAGGTCCCCACCTCGAGCACCCGGATCTCGGCGCGGCCCGCGATCCCCTCGAGGCGCAACCGCCTCGAGGCGCCCGTGAGGTTCGCGAGGAGGAGGCGCGTCCGGCCGCCCTCCGACCACGCCAGGGCCGCGACCTGCGACGGGTCGGCCACCTCCGTCGCGAGGATCTCCCGGCCGGCGGCGGCCGCCAGGTCCGCCACCACGTGGAAGACCGGGAACACCGCCGTCCGACCGCGCCCGTCGAACCAGGGCTGCCGGTGGGGCTGCGGCGCGTGGGCGATCCCGAAGGGACCGATCGGGGCCGCCAGGACGAGCTCGGCCAGGCCGAGCGGCGCGACCGCGGCGGCGTACCCGAGGTACCAGGCGGCGCCGAAGAGCCCGCGCTGCCGCGGGTCCAGCGCGGCCAGGGCCACCCGCCGGTTGCCCGGGTTCGGCGAGGGCGCCTTCCCGTAGGGGTTCAGCCGCGCGCCGATCGCCACCGGGCCGACGTGGAGCGCGGCCTTCCCCGCGATGGCCTGCGCCGACCGCACGATCCAGGGCAACGTCTCCAGCGTCTCCATGACCGAGCGGTCGTCGGCGGCGTGCACGATGGGGCAGGTACCGTGGGTGACGAAGTCGAGGAGCCCGGAGGGCGGTGGCCTGCGGTTCAGCTCCGTGAAGAAGGCCGGCGTGCCGCCCCCCAGCGGAAGCGTGGGGAAGGCGCGGCGGGCCGCCTGGTAGAGGGCCTCGAGCGTCGGCCCGGGTGGGCGCGGCTCGCCGGGCTGGAAGGAGATCTCGTCCGACCTCGTGAACACCGACACCGCGGCGGGGGAGAGCCGCGCTGCGGCCACCTCGCCAGCCGCCCGCGCGAGCGCGGCGCCGGGATCCTCCTCGTCGGGCACCACGATCTCCAGGGTGACCGCGGCGGCGGCGGTGGCGGCGAGCCGCCGGGTGGAAGCGAGCTCCTCCCGCCCGTGGCCGCGCCCGAGGTCGAGGTGCGCGAGCAAAGTCTGGGGCGCCGCCTCGCGCAGGATCTCGGCGACCGGCAGCGAGGCCGAGGCCAGCTCGGCCGGCACCGCCAGTCCGATGCGGGGCGCGACGGTCGCCGTGCTGCCGCCCACGCGCACCGCGATCGCCTCGGCGGGGCTGGCCCGGGCGCGGGTCTCGGCGGCGGGCTCGCCCGAGAGCCGGAGCGTCACCGCCTGCTCGAGGGAGGAGCCGGCGGCCAGCACGAACGGGTGGGGCAGCGCCAGCGGGCGGCTGTAGGTCTTGAACGACGCGTCCGACCAGTTCCGCTGGTCCTCCATCTCGAACGTATCCCCCTCGAGCAGCGTGGTCGCGGTGACGCCGGGGGCCGGGTGATGGGCGACGGCGCGGAGATCGCGGAGCGGCTGGGACGGGGCGATGGCGGCGGGGAGCACGGTCTCCTCCCGCCGCCCGTCCACGTGCTCCACCGACACCGGCGCGCCGGCGACGCCGGCGAGCGGATGCAGGACCACGAACCCGGTGCGCTGGGTGAGGAAGTCGGTGCGCGGGAGGATGGTGGCCCGCGCACGGAGGAGCCCCTGCGACTCGCCCTCGAGCACGACCCGATAGTGGAGCTCGGCGCCCGCCTCGCGCACGGTGGCCTGGTAGCGCACGAGGAACCGGTCGGGCTCCTGCTCCACGGAGAGCTCGGCGAGCTCGGGCTCCGCCGTCCGCCAGCCCTCGACGCGCACCAGGAACGCGATGGCCCGCAGCGCCTCGTGCCCGTGCCAGCGGATGGCGCGGAGTCCGCCGCCCTCGAGCAGGGCCTGGAGCGGACCCGCCGTGAGGAGCCGCGGCTCGGCCGGAACCTCGTCGGTGCCCCAGAGCTGGACGTGCTCGTCGGACACGCTCACGCGCCGGTGGTGTTCAGGTACACCGCGTGGAGCGAGCGGGTCGCGCAGATGAACAGCCGGTTGCGGCGGCTGCCTCCGAAGCACACGTTGGCCGCCACCTCCGGCAGGAGAATCTTGCCGAGCAGGCGGCCATCGGGCGCGAGGCAGTGCACGCCGTCGCCCGCGGCGGCCCAGAGGTTCCCTTGGCGGTCGATGCGCAGGCCGTCGTAGACGCCGCACGGGCACTCGGCGACGAGGCGCGGGCGGGCCAGGTCGGCCCCGTCCACCACGTCGAAGGCCACGATCCGGCCCGGCTTGCTTCCGCTGTCGACGACGTACAGCACGGCGCCGTCCGTCGAGAAGGCCAGGCCGTTCGGCTGGACGAAGTCGGTGAGCACGGCGCGCATGTCGCCGGACGGGGCGACGCGGTAGACGTTGCGCGAGTCGATCTCGCTCTCGGCGCGCTCGCCCTCGTAGTCGGTGGCGATGCCGTAGGTGGGGTCGGTGAACCAGACGGCGCCGTCGGCGGCGACCACCACGTCGTTGGGCGAGTTCAGCCGCTTGCCCTGAAAACGATCGGCGATCACCGTGAGCGAGCCGTCGTGCTCGGTGCGTGTCACGGAGCGGGAGAAATGCTCGCACGCGACGACGCGCCCCTCCCGGTCGAGCGTGTGACCGTTGGCGTTGCGCGAGGGCGCGAGGAAGGTCGAGACCGAGCCGTCGGTCTCGTCCCAGCGCAGCACGCGGTCGTTGGGGATGTCGGAGAACAGGAGGTAGCGCCCGGCCGGCACGTAGACCGGCCCCTCGAGCCAGCGTCCGTCGGAGAAGAGCGTCTCCACGTGGACGCTCGGCAGCGCGAGCTTCTCGAAGCGGTCGTCGTGCACCTCGAAGAACTTCGTCAACATGCTCGGCCTCCCTGGCCGTCGCGGGCACCGTGCGGAACCGTGCTCCTAGGATAAGGTCCCCTGCCGGGAGCGCCACCGTCCGCTCGTGCGACACTCCCTCCGCTCGAGCGGCAGCCCCCCGATCACGGGAGGGCAATGTCGCGCGACAACGTGTGACCTTCGACCACGAGTCCGCTTTCGGTATGCAGCCTTGGGCAGGGGGACATACCAATGAGTACGCGGGCGATCCGGTCGCGCCTCGAGCTCGTCTTCACCCTCGACTACGAGATCCACGGCAACGGGGAGGGCAACCCCGTCGAGCTCATGGTGGAGCCGACGGATCGGCTGCTCGACCTCCTCGACGCGCACCACGCGCGGCTGACCATCATGGCCGACACCTGCGAGATCCTGCGGTTCAGGGATCACCGCGACGCGACGGGACGCGACGACTGGGCGTACGGGCGCATCGAGCGGCAGCTCGTCGACGCGGTGGCGCGCGGCCACGACGTCCAGCTCCACGTCCACCCCACCTACGAGAAGGCCCGCGATGCGGGCTCCCGGTGGGAGCTCGACTACGCCGACTACGACCTCTCCCGCCTCGGCCACCCGCGGATCTCGTCGCTCGTGAAGCGCGGCAAGGAATTCCTCGAAGGTCTCCTCCGGCCGGTCCGCCCCGGCTATCGATGTCACGCCTTCCGCGCCGCCAACTGGTCCATGTCGCCCTCCGCGGATACGGTCCGCGCCCTCCTGGAGAACGGCTTCGACATCGACACGTCCGTCTTCAAGTGGGGCACGCGCGACGAGCTCGTCCGGTTCGACTACTCGCACGCCGACAGCGAGGCCGTTCCGTGGCCGCTCGACGCCGACGACGTGTGCCGCCGGGACGAGCGGAGCACCCTCTTCGAGTTCCCGATCTACTCGGAGAATCGCCCGATCTGGGCGTTCCTGTCCGCGAACCGCCTCTACCGGGTCGTCCAGGGCCGGCTCCACCCCCTGCCCGGCCGCGACGAGAACGCGGCCGAGCCCGACCGGGCCTCGCGCCGCTCCGCGCCGGCCCGCCTCGCGGGGAAGGCCCGCGCCTCGGTGGACATGCTCTTCCGGAAGCACTCCTGGAAGCTCGACTTCAACCAGTGCTCGGGGAGGCAGATGATCGCGGGCCTCGAGCGCGCGCGCTCGCGGTACGCTCTCCGCGGCATGCACGTCCCGATCGTGCTCATCGGGCACTCGAAGCTGTTCAACCGGTTCAACGAGGGAGAGCTCCGCCCGTTCCTCCGCCACGTGGCGGCCCGGCCCGACGATTACGCGTTCGGCACGTTCGACTCGTTCGACCTCGAGCACTACCGGAGAGGCGTGGTCGCGGCTTGAGCCCCGATATGCGGATCGAGGTCCTGCGCACCGAGGAGGACCTCGCCCCGGTCCTCGACGCCTGGCATCGCCTCCGGCTCCTCCCCGAGCACGAGCCGGACGCGTACCGCGCGGCGCTCCGCGAGCGTGGGGCCGACCCGTACGTCGTGGCACTCACCCGCGATGGCCGGCTCGTGGCCCTCCTCGCCGGTCGGGTCGAGCGCGGTCACGTGCCTCTCAAGCTCGGCTACTGGACGGCCCTCCGGCTGCCGGTGCGGCGGATCGTGATCCCTCCCCACGGCATCCTCGGCTCGGGGGACGAGGCCGACCTGCGCGCGCTGGTGGAGCAGCTCGTCGCGGACCTGCGCGCACGCCGCGCCGACCTCGCCGTCGTCGAGTTCGCCGGGGAGGGCTCGGCGGCGCTGCGTGCGGCGCGCGGCGTACCGGTCGGCTTCTGGATGCGCGATCGGGTGCGCGAGCGCAGGATCCACCGGCGCCTCGACCTCCCCGCCACGTTCAAGGAGTACGACAAGGGGCACAAGGGCCTCCTCCAGAAGGTCCGCAAGTTCGAGAAGGTCTTTGCGGGCCGCTTCGAGCACGCCCTCCTCACGCGCGAGGAGGAGATCCCGGCGTTCTGCGCCGCGGCGGGCGCCGTCGCCGGGAAGGCCTACCAGCGGGCGCTCGGAGAGGGCTTCCTCGACGGCCCGGGCGACCGGGCCCTCCTCCTGGCGGCGGCGCGCATGGGCGGCCTGCGGGCCTTCACGACGTCCGTGGACGGGAAGCTCGTCGCGTTCTGGGCTGGCTGCCGTACCGGCACGCATGCGCGGTTCTGGTGGACCGCCTACGACGCCGCCTACCAGGAGTACAGTCCCGGGCTCGTGTCCTCCGCGCGCATGGTGGAGCGCCTCATCGCCGAGGGCGTCGTCTCCCTCGACTTCGGCGGGGGGGACGCCTCGTACAAGGAGCGGCTCTGCAACGCCGCGAGCTGGGAGGAGAGCGTTCGCATCTTCGCCCCCGGTCCGCGCGGCGCGGTCGCCGGGTTGCTCGCCGCCCTCGACGCGGCGATCGGCAACCTCGCCCGCACGCACCTGAAGGGCCTCGCGAACCGGCTGAAGACGCCGTGGCGCCGCTTCCTCGCGCGGAGGCTGGCGAGGTCCCAGGGCAAGGCCGACGCGCCCGCCCACGAGCCGGAGGCTGCACCCGCCAAGGAGACCACCCGGTGAGCTCACCGGGGACGGTGCCGAGGGTCGGCGATCTCGTCGAGGTGCTGTCGCTCGAGGCGATCCGGGCCACGCTCGACGCGGAGGGCGCCCTGGAAGGCCTCCCCTTCATGCCTGAGATGGTCCGCCACTGCGGGAAGCGTCTCCGGGTCTCGGCGGTCATGGACCGCATCTGCGGCGGTGGACCGGGGATGCGCACGGTGGCGGGCGCGCCGCTCGTGCGTCTCGAGGATCTGCGATGCGGCGGCGATGTCCACGGGGAGTGCAGCCGCGGGTGCACGCTGCTCTGGAAGCCCGGGTGGCTGCGCGTGCCCGGCGGCGCCGGGGCCTCCACCTCGGCGCCGGATCCCGTGCCCTCCCCCTGGCCCTACCCGCTCCGCTCCGGCGGAGGGGGTTGGATCTGCCAGGCGACCGGCCTCGCGGCCGCCACGGCGCCGATCTCGGCGCCGCGGAAGGTGCTCTCCGGCGTCATGGACGTCGGCCGGGGCGCGTGGAGCGCGGGCGAGCTCGCGCGCGTCTACCTCGAGACGGTCGAGCACAAGCTCGCCCGGGCGGCCCGCCGCGCACGGCCGGCGGGTGGCCGGACCCCGGTCGACCGGCTGGACCTCGCGCCCGGGGAGTGGGTCGAGGTGAAGAGGTTCGCCGAGATCTCCCCGACGCTCGACCGCGAGGGCAAGAACCGCGGCCTCGAGTTCTCGCGGTACATGGTGCCGTTCTGCGGCGGCACCTACCGTGTCTCGGCTCGCATGGAGAACTTCATCGACGAGCGGGACGGCTCGATGCGCCGCCTCGAGAACACCGTGCTCCTCGAGGGCGTCGCCTGCGGGGGAGGCACGCCGGCGGGCCCGTGCAGGCGGCTGGAGTGGCTCTACTGGCGCGAGATCTGGCTGCGCCGGGTGCCGGGGCCGCCGGAGTCGAAGGGGGCCCGGGCGACGTAGCCGTGGGTTGGCTAGCCGTGCTCGGCGGCCCGGACGATCTTCGAGAACTCGCGGTTCAGCGCGGACTCCTGGAGCGCGATGGTGCGGATCTCCGAGGCGACCTCGGGCGGGATGGCGAGCGCCGAGGCGATGCGCCCGAGGGTGTCGACCTCCTTCGCCGTCACCTCGAGGTCGGCCGCCGCGAGGCGGTACGCGTCGCGAAGGAGGCACACCCGGAGGCCCTTGTCGCGCAGGCCCCCGAGGAGAGCCTCGGTCGTCACCTTCCGGTCCTCGGCGATGAGGAACGCGCGGGCGAGGCCCTCCTCGGTGAGGCCCAGCACGGCCGCGATGCGCTCCACGAGCACGTGCTCCTGGACCGTGATGTCGTCGAGGGCCGCGACCCGGACGAGGACGGCCACGTAGCGGGTCAGCTGCTCGGGGTCGAGGCCGACCCCGTCGAGCCTCGCGTAGTCGCGCTGCAGGATGGCCTGCCGGATGCGCTGGCTGCTCATGTCGCTCGATTTATAACGCAGCTTCGCGCGGCCGAAATCCCCGGCCGTGCGGGGCCGTGTGACCCCGACGCACACCGGGACCACCCCCGCCGCAGCGCGTCGGCCCTCCCCCGGCCGCCCGGGGTGACTCCAGGCCGACTTTTGTCTAGAAAGGGGCCGCTCCGGCACCGCCCCCGCGGTTCCGGGCAGGCCGGCGAGCGCCGGCCGGGAGAAATCCGAGCCACGACGGCGTCGCCCGCGCCTTCCGCGCTGGACCGGTCCAGGACCCGGCGACAGCGCGCCACGCCCCGGAAGCAGACCGCCGCACCCGAGATCAGGAGACCGGATGGCCCGCAACGGAAAGAAGAGCCTCTACGACGAGGCCATGGAGACGTTCCACCGCGCCGCGGAGTTCATCAAGATGCAACCGCGCGTGCGGATGGAGATCGAGGAGCCCGACTTCGAGCACGTGTTCCACATCACCGCCGAGATCCGCGACCGGCTCGTCCCGCTCTCCGAGGAGGAGCAGGCGCGCTTTCGCGACCTGCCTCCCTCGGACGTGAAGGCCGGCGACGCGCTCGAGCTCCTCGCGAACGGCTCCTTCATCCTCCACCGGCGGGCGCTCCTCGAGGCCGACCTCACCATGCGGCAGGGCGTCATCAACATCCCCAACGTCGGCCTCCTCAAGCTGGAGAAGGGCGGGCCCCGCAAGTTCAGGGCATACCGCATCCAGCACAACAACGTCCGCGGCCCGTACAAGGGCGGCATCCGCTACCACAAGGAGGCCTCTCTCGACCTCTTCAAGGTCCTCGCCGCCGACATGACCTGGAAGACCGCCATCGCCGAGGTGCCGTTCGGCGGGGCCAAGGGCGGCATCAAGTTCGACCCGTTCCAGTACTCGAAGGAGGAGATCGAGCAGATCTCGCTCCGCTACTTCTACAAGATGAAGACGCTCGTCGGTCCCTACGTGGACATCCCCGCGCCCGACGTGGGGACGAACGGCGAGATCATGGCGTACTTCATGCGCCAGTACACCGACGGTGAGCGCGAGAAGCACCACCTGCGCGGCGTGGTCACCGGCAAGGACGTGCGCATCGGCGGCTCCGAGGGGCGCGTCAAGGCGACCGGCCAGGGCGTCGTGTACTGCATCGAGGAGTGGGCCCGCGACAAGGGCTTCGACCTCAAGGGCGCGCGGGTGCTGGTGCAGGGCTTCGGCAACGTGGGCTCCAACGCCGCCGAGATCCTGGCGGCGCTGGGCGCGAAGGTCGTGGCGGTGAACGACGTCCACGGCACGGTCGCCAAGGACTCCGGGCTCGACATGGCGGCCCTCGTGCACCACGTGCACCAGAACCCCTCCAACCTGCGCCGCACGGTGGCCGGCTTCCCGGGCGGCACCGCCATCGCGAAGGACGACTTCTGGGACATCGACGCCGACATCCTCGTTCCGGCCGCCCTCGGCGAGGAGATCACCGGCCCGGTGGCCGAGAAGCTCAAGGTGAAGCTCGTGGCGGAGGGCGCCAACGGCCCCACCACGCGCGAGGGCGACGCCGTCATGGCCGCCCGGGGCATCGACGTCATCCCGGACATCATCTGCAACGCCGGCGGCGTGACGGTGTCCTACTACGAGTGGCTCCAGAACCTGCGACTCGAGCACTGGACCGAGGGCGAGGTGAACCGGCGGCTCGAGCAGGCCATCAAGAAGAACTACGCCATCATCCGGGACATCTCGCGCAACCGCCCGCAGCGGACGCCCATCTACGACTCGCGGCCGTTCTGCGTGGGCCAGCCCGTGGACATCCGCACCGCCTCGATGATCCTCGCGCTGAAGCGGATCGAGGCCCACTACCTGCTCGAGGGGTTCAGCCAGTAAGGGGGCGCGCGGGACCCTGGCGCCAAGACCGTAGCGGCGGCGCCACTGGCGCATGGATCAAGGTGTTGGCGTGCCCGGAGTGGTTGGTCCTTCCGGGGTCACGGCGGACTTTGCGAAGTCCGGACGCAGGATGACGCCCGGATATTCGCGAAGCGCCATCCTTCCAACGTTTCCCAGGAACAGGGTGAGCTCTCCGTCCGCCCTGTCCATGTACGCCGCGAACAGGCTGTCCGGGATCGCTCCGAGGTCCATGTTCTTCCGGCTGGGGAAGTCGGCCTGGAGCGAACCTTTCGCGATTCGCCTCACGGCGGGCAAGTAGTAGAGGCCGGCCCACACGTTGGTGCCGGCCTTGCCGCTGATCCTCAGCGGGGCAAGCGTCTCCTTCGGGTACTCGCCAACCATCATCAGGTCCACATCTCGCCCGCCGGGCCCGGCAACGTGCAGGCGCGTCAAGGGCAGGTCGGATGGCGACTGGGCCACGGCGAGCGCGAGCACCAGCGCGCCCTCGCAGATGTCATCGTGCTCTGCTTGTGAGCCTCCCGAGGAGGCATCCCAGACCACGATCCTCTCGGCGCTGCGCGCGCCGATGCTCTCGTCGGCGGCATCGAGTTGCCTCTGGAGCGATGCAAACGAGGCCGGGGTGAACCTCTCCGAGCTCTCCCTGGTGCTGCTCGAACCTGGCCGACGCGAGGTCTGGCACGCGAGCATCGCGGCGCAACCGAGGATCGCCATGAACCGAGCTTCAATCAACTGAGCTCACTCCGTTCGGGTCGTATGGCCGATCTCGAAGCGTGCCTGGGTCTTGGAGTTCAGGCCGCTCGACTCCCCGTGCGCGAAGCTCTCCGGCTGGTTGGACTGGCGCAGCCGCGCAGCAGCTCCGAGGAACTCTCGCTGGCGATAGTGGCTCGGGCGACGACGAACCGACGTAGCATCGCGTCACCCTCCGGGGCGATCGCCGCATCACCGATCCTCCGGACCGGCTGGGTAACTCCGCGAGGGATCGCCATTGGGCTAGGTCGAGACCAGCCCTTCTCCCCGCTCGTCGCGGATCACCCCGGCTTCACGAACTTCAGGGCGAACCGGTCCTGGTCGTGCCGCTTGTTCACGGAGGAGTCGGCGTTCCAGTCGCGCGGGTCGGCGGGGTTCCGAAGGAAACCGTCCTCGCCCGCGAGCCGGAAACCGGCCTTCTGGACCTGCTCCCGGACCAGCGCCTCGTCGATCCGGTGAAGGGGCTCGGCGTCGCGCGCCCCGGACCCCGCCGTGGCGCTGTTGTCGACGACGTAGTACCGACCGCCCGGCCGGAGCGCCTCGAAGACGGCGCGATTCATCGCGTCCACGTCCCCGCCCTCGGCGACGGCGTCGTGGTAGACGGCCACCGAGTAGACCGCATCGAGGTCGCGCAGGTCCGGGGGGAACGGATCGCCCCACGGGCGCACCACGTGCTTCGCGTTCCCCATCGCGGACCGCGACAGCCGCTGCTCCCAGGCCCGCGTCAGCCCCGGCCCGTCCCAGGTCGTCGGGTCGTGCGCCATCACCGTCCCGCCGGGGGCAACCGAGCGGGCGAGGAGCTCGGTGGTGTAGCCGCCTCCGGCGCCGATCTCGCCCACGTGCATCCCGGGCGTCGCCGCGAAGAACGCGAGCATCGGAACGGGCTTCCGGTGGCTGTCGAGGGACCGATCGCGTTCGGTCCGGTCGGAGGCATCGACGACCTCGCGCCGAGGCGCGGCGCAGGCCGCGAGGACGACGAGAGCGATGCAGCCGGTCGCGCCCTTCAGGCTCCTGCGGGTCTTCATCGGTCGGCCCTCCTGGCGAGAGGGATGCGGCCGCGCCGCCGAGGTGACACCGCCGCCCCGGAATGGCGCCGGCCCTACCCCTCGTCTCCCGCCACCGCGTCCAGCAGGGCCTCGCGCCGCGCCACGAGGAGCGCGCCGGCGCGGGGCAGCGCCCACGCGTAGACGGCCGCCCCCGCCAGCCCGAGCGCCGTCCAGCCCGCCAGGAGCAGCGCCGGCGACTCCAGCCGGATCGCGACCAGCGCGGGCAGCGAGAAGATCCCCGCGACGCCCGAGAGGATGGTCACGCCCGCCAGCGTCGACAGCGGCGAGAGGGAGCCCCCGCCCTGAAGCGTGAACGGCAGCGGACGCGGGTTGAGGATCGACACGAGGTTGCCGGCCCCCGCCACCCACGGCGCGGCCCCCGCATGCAGCGCGAGCGCCGCCGGCAAGCCCCAGGGCGGCGGTGGCCCGCCCACCGCCACGAACGCCACCGCACCCAGCGCGAAGAGCGCGAGCGAGCAGGCGTACGCCACCGCGTTCTTCGCGAGGAGCACCCGCTCCGGCCGCACCGGAGCGAGGAACCAGAGGCGCCCGCCTCCCCGCTCCCAGCCGAACGCGTTCAGGTAGAACACCTCCGTCACGAGGTGCGCGTACATCGCGAACGAGACGAGCGGCAACATCCGGATCGCGTCGCCCGCCTCGGGCGGGATGCGCGGCGCGAGCTTCCAGGCGACGACGCCGGCCATGACCGGCGTGACGAGCGCGAGGACGCCGGTG
>Ga0335084_10000716_pt1 | contig 29017 bp, 25 predicted proteins | sample Lox_Sample_44_FD_206721 | JGI IMG/M metagenome (GOLD analysis project Ga0335084, IMG submission 206721) | Soil microbial communities from Loxahatchee National Wildlife Refuge, Florida, United States - Lox_Sample_4.4 | ecosystem: Environmental > Terrestrial > Soil > Wetlands | place: USA... | reverse complement strand
AGAGCGAGATCCACTGCACCGGGCGCGATGGCTTCATGCGTCCTCCTCGGCAGGCCAGCGGCGGCGGGCGCGCTGGACGACGCCAACCGATAGCGCGTCCGGCCGGCGGCGCACCCGCCAGGTGGGTTCCGGCTGGCGCGTGCGGCAGCGCCCCGTCCGCGACGTGTTCGAGGCAAACGACCAGTTCGCGCCGGGCCCCGACTTCGCCACCCTGGGCGGCGGCTTCGCGGTCGCGCCGGGGGCGACGGGGTGGCACAACGCCGTCACGCTCCAGGTCGGCTGGGAGAGGTCTCATCGCGAGCCGCCCACCGGTTCCGCAAGATCGCGGGACCACTGCGCTCGGAGGGACCATGGGCACTCCTCGAATCTCGGCCCTGGCGGCCTGGGCCGTCGCGTGCGCCGGGCTTGCCCCGGCCGCGGCCGCGGGCGACGGGCTCGACCGCACGGTCCTGCCGATCCTGGAGCCCAGGCGGCCGGTGTTCCAGGAGCTCGACGCACGGAGCGTGAAGACGCCGCCTCACTTCGAGGTCACGGCGCCGGCCGGCGCCCCCAACGTGGTGATCATCCTGATCGACGACCTGGGCTTCGGCGCCACCAGCGCCTTCGGCGGACCGATCCAGACGCCGACCCTCGACCGCCTGGCCCAGGGCGGGCTGCGCTACAACAACTTCCACACCACCGCGCTGTGCTCGCCCACGCGTGCCGCGCTCAAGTCCGGGCGCAACCACCACACCGTCAACATGGGCTTCATCACCGAGATGGCGACGGGCTTCCCCGGCAACACCGGCCAGATCCCCGACGCCACGGCGTCCGTCGCGGAGATGCTGCGCCTCAACGGCTACAGCACGGCGGCGTTCGGCAAGTGGCACGAGACCGCCGCCTGGGAGCTCAGCGTCTCCGGCCCCTACGACCGCTGGCCGACGCACCAGGGCTTCGACAGGTTCTACGGCTTCGTCGGGGGCGAGACGAACCAGTGGGCGCCCTACCTCTACGACGGCGTCACCCAGGTGGACCTCCCGGACGACCCGAAGTACCACTTCATGACCGACATGACCGACAAGGCGGTGGCCTGGATCCGGTTCCAGAAGGCCATCACGCCCGGGAAACCCTTCTTCGTCTACTTCGCGCCCGGCGCCGTCCACGCGCCGCACCACGTACCCGCGGAGTGGATCGCCCGCTGGAAGGGGAAGTTCGACCAGGGCTGGGATGCGCTGCGCAAGGAGACGCTGGCGAGGCAGATCAAGCTCGGCGTCGTCCCCGCGGGGACGAAGCTCGCTCCCAAGCCGCAGGCCATCAAGGACTGGGACAAGCTCTCGGCCGACGAGAAGCGCGTCTTCGCCCACCAGGCCGAGGTGTACGCCGCCTACCTCGACTACGCCGATCACGAGATCGGCCGGATGCTCGAGGCCGTCGCGGCGACCGGCGAGGCCGACGACACCCTGGTCTTCTACATCGCCGGCGACAACGGCACGAGCGGCGAGGGCGGCGAGAACGGGATGTTCAACGAGTACACTTACTTCAACGGCGTCCGCGAGACGGTCCCCGACCTCCTGAAGATCCTCGACCGGTGGGGCGGCCCCCTCACCTACCCGCACATGGCGGCCGGCTGGTCGGTGGCCCTGGACGCGCCGTTCGGCTGGATGAAGCAGGTGGCCTCCGACTTCGGCGGGACTCGCAACGGCCTGGTGGTGCACTGGCCCAAGGGGATCAAGGCGAAGAACGAGATCCGGACGCAGTTCGGCCACGTGATCGACGTGGCGCCGACGATCCTGGAGGCGGCCGGGCTGCCCGAGCCCCGGGTGGTGAACGGCGCCCCGCAGATCCCCATGGAAGGCGTGAGCCTGGCCTACACCTTCGCCGACGCGAAGGCCAAGGACCGCCACACCACGCAGTACTTCGAGATCGCCGGCAACCGCGCGATCTACGCCGACGGCTGGTTGGCGCGCACCATCCACCGGGCGCCCTGGGAGATGGAGGGGCGCCACCCCTTGCAGAGCGACGTCTGGGAGCTCTACGACACCCGCTCCGACTTCAGCCTGGCGAACGACCTCGCCGCGAAGAACCCCGCGAAGCTCGCCGAGCTGAAGGCGCTCTTCATGAGCGAGGCCGAGAAGCACCACGTCCTGCCCATCGACGACCGGGTGGTCGAGCGCGGCATCGCCTCGGTGGTCGGCCGCCCCGACCTGATGGCCGGACGCACCTCGCTGACCCTCGCCGAGGGCATGACCGGGATGTTGGAGAACGTCTTCCTGAACGTGAAGAACAAGTCCAAGACGATCACGGCTGAGGTCGAGGTGCCGGCGGGCGGCGCCAGCGGCGCCATCCTGGCGCAGGGCGGCCGCTTCGGCGGCTGGGCGCTCTACGTGAAGGACGGCAAGCCGGCCTACGACTACAACTTCCTCGGGATGCAGCGGACCACCATCGCCGCGCCCCAGCCCCTCGCGCCCGGCAAGAACACCGTCAAGCTCGACTTCGCCTACGACGGCGGGGGACTGGGCAAGGGCGGCAAGGGCACGCTCTTCGTGAACGGCCAGAAGGTGGCGGAGGGAAGGATCGAGCACACCGAGGCCATCATGTTCTCCGCCGACGAGACCGCCGACGTGGGCATCGACCTCGGGACGCCGGTGGTCGAGGCCATCGGCTCGGAGGCGAGATCGCGCTTCACCGGGCACATCCCCCGGGTGACGATCGAGGTGCGCGACGGCAGCGCCAAGGCCGACGCCGCCGTGGAGGAGGGCCAGCGGTTGGTCAGGCGCCACACGGAGTGACGGATTACAGCCACCCGATGCCCCGCTTCGACGCGAACCTCTCGATGATGTTCAACGAGGTCGGCTTCCTCGAACGGTTCGCGGCCGCCGCGGCCGCGGGCTTCAGGGGGGTGGAGTTCCTGTTCCCCTACCCCTACGGGAAGGACCAGCTCCGCGACGTCGCCGGCGCGAGCGGGGTCGAGGTCGTCGCGTTCAACATGCCGCCGGGAGACTGGGACAGGGGCGAGCGCGGCATCGCCTGCGATCCGCGCCGCCGGGGCGAGTTCCAGGACGGCGTCGGCAAGGCCGTCGAGTACGCGCAGGCGCTCTCCTGCCGGCGGGTCCACGCGATGGCCGGGCTTCGCCCGCGCGACATGGACGACGAGAGGGTCCGCGAGGCGTACGTCTCCAACCTGGCGTTCGCCGCCCGCGCGCTCCAGGAGCGCGGGATCACCCTCCTGGTCGAGGCGATCAACCCACGCGACATCCCGGGCTTCTACCTCACCACGTCGCGCCAGGCCTTCGCGCTGATGGACGAGGTCGCCGCGCCCAACCTGCGCTTCCAGGCGGACCTCTACCACCTGCAGATCGTGGAGGGCGATCTCTCCCACACGCTGGAGTCGCGTCGCGACCGGATCGGCCACGTGCAGATCGCGGACACGCCGGGACGGCACGAGCCCGGCACCGGGGAGATCAACTACCCGTTCCTGTTCGGCCACCTCGACCGCATCGGCTACCAGGGGTGGATCGGCTGCGAGTACCGGCCGCTCGCGACCACCGCCGCGGGCCTCGGCTGGCTCCGGCCGTACCTCGAGCAGCGGAGCGCACCATGAGCGACGTGGGCTTCATCGGTCTCGGCGTGATGGGAAAGCCGATGGCCGCGAACCTGATCAGGGGCGGCCACCGGCTCCTCCTGCACAGCCGGAGCGGCGTCCCGGCGGAGCTGACCGCCGCCGGCGGGGTGGCCTGCGCGAGCCCGCGCGAGGTCGCGGAGCGCGCCGAGGTGGTGGTCACGATGCTCCCCGACACCCCCGACGTCGAGCGGGTGCTGTTCGGGCCGCGCGGCGTGGCAGAGGGCCTGGCGGCCGGGAAGCTCGTGATCGACATGAGCTCGATCTCGCCGACCGCGACGCGCGGCTTCGCCGAGCGCGTCGGCGCGCTCCGGTGCGAGTACGTGGACGCCCCGGTCTCGGGCGGCGCCATCGGCGCGCGCGACGCCTCGCTCACCATCATGGTCGGGGCGCGCGAGGCGGCGTTCGCGAGGGCGAGGCCGCTGCTCGCCCTCCTGGGCAAGAACATCACGCTGGTGGGAGAGAACGGCGCCGGGCAGACCTGCAAGGTGGCGAACCAGATCATCGTCGCCCTGACCATCGAGGCGGTCGCGGAGGCGCTGGTCTTCGCGTCGAAGGCGGGCGCCGATCCGGCGAAGGTGCGCGGAGCGCTCCTGGGCGGCTTCGCGTCGTCGCGCGTCCTCGAGGTCCACGGCGAGCGGATGCTCCGCCGGACCTTCGAGCCCGGGTTCCGGATCGAGCTGCACCAGAAGGACCTGGCGCTCGCGCTCGCCAGCGCCCGGGAGCTGGGGGTCGCGCTCCCGGGCTCGGCGCTCGCGCAGGAGCTCTTCAACGCCTGCCGGGCGCGCGGCGGCGCCCGCTGGGACCACTCCGCGCTGGTCCGGGCGCTCGAGGCGCTCGCCGACCACGGCCTCGGCGCCTGACGGCCGCGTGGGATGCGACGGCCCGCCGGCCGCGGCTCGCGGAGTCGCGCCCGGCGGGCCCTGACGGACGGCGCCGCCCTACTGGGCCAGCACCACCGTGGTGTCGCAGAAGAGCTTCGAGAGCAGGACGCCGGTCGCGGTCCCGGAGGAGGTGACCGCCTGCGCGGCGATCCGGCCGCAGGAGTCGACGCCCACGGGCTGGAGGTAGGCGGCCCCGGCGGGCGGATCGAGCCAGGTGAGCGCGCCGGCGTACCAGGTCCAGGCGCGGTACCCGGAGCCGGTGTACGCCTTTCCGGCCAGCCGCCCCTGGGTGCTCAGCCCGTCCACCGACGCGAGGTTCGCCATGGGGACGTAGTTGGCCAGCGTGCCGTTCAGGTTCCAGAGCATCGCGTACCACCCGGTCGCCGGGCTCGTCCCGCTGATGCCCGCGATGGCGCCGCTCTTCACCACGGTGGGCCGGGTCTGGTAGTTGGCGTACGAACCGAGGCCCTGGAGGATGGTGAACGCGTTGGACGGGCTCCAGACCACCGGATAGGTGTCCATGCCCGTGTAGACGAGGCCCGCCGCGTAGCCGGCGTCGTTCATGCCGATGGCGCTCGACGCGTACGCGTAGTTCGTCCGGGTGCCGATCGCGACGGGCTGCAGGGAGGTGAGGGAGGTCGCGCCCGGTCCGCTCCAGCGGTAGGCGACGCCGAACGTGAACGGGCCGCCGGACGCGGTCCCGACCATCGAGTAGCCGGTGGTCGAGCCCGTCACCGTCGCGGAGGGGACGGCGCTGTAGCCCACCTGCAGCGGCAGGTGGGCCGGCCCCCACGCCAGGAAGAACCAGTAGACGGGATGGGTCCCCATCGACGTGTCGCAGTCGCCGACCACGCCGTTCGTGGGGGTGGGCTGGAGCTTGCTGTACCGGATGCAGCCGTCGGCGGGCGTGGTGCCGAGCGTGGTCAGCGTGCCTCCGCTGTAGAGCGCGGGCGCGCCGGTGGGGGTGATCCCGGCCATCGAGCCCGAGTCGTTCATGCCCTGGGGCGTCAGCGGCAACGCGCTCGCCGTGTAGCCGGTGTAGAAGATCAGCGGCTCGGCCACTGCCGGATCGCCGGGAACTCCGGTGGACGGCTCTGTTCCGCAGCCGGCGGCCGCCAGCGCCAGGAGCAGGGTGCCCTTCGTCATCGCGTTCACGTCGTGCCTCCATGTCTCGTCCGGATCGGGAGATCCGGGCGCTGTCCTCCCCACCTCCCTCAGACGGAATGCGGCAGCCGGATCCGACACAGCCCCCGGCTCCAGGGCCGACGACGCCCCATCCGGCCGGCCGAGGGCGGCTCGCCGCCGGCGCCCGGCGCGCGCAGCCCCGAGCGGGCGCGCCGGTGCCGGTCGCGCCCTGCGCGGCCTCAGCGCGATCCGCACCCCTCGATGGCGATGCCGCCGTGACGGCCGACGATCTCGAGGAGCTGCCGGTCGCCGGCGCTCAGGGGTGGCCAGGCGGGCCGCCGCCGGAACAGCGCGACGGCCCCCAGGACCTCCGGCGCCCCACCGAGCGGCACGGCGACGGCGGCGTCCGACTCGACCTCGCCCGCCACGACGAGGCGCCGCGCCGAGACGGCCCTCCCCACGGTCCCGTCTCCGATGACCAGGCGCTCCCGCGCGACGCGTGCCGCGGTGCCCACCCGGTGTGCGGCGCGCAGGTGAATGCCGTCCTCCTCGATCCGGTAGACGGCGAGGTCCTCGCAGCCCAGGAACGCCGCGGCGATCTCGGCGATGGCGGCGTACACCTCTGCCGGCGTCCGCGTCTCGTGGAGCCGCGACAGCGACGCGAAGAGCGCCATCGCCCACGCCGCCTGCCGCACGGCTTCCGCGCGCTCGGCCCGCTCGATCGCCAGCGCGGCCTCGCTCCTCGCGAGGAGCAGGCCGGGGTCGTCCGGGGGCACCGGTCGCCGGCCCGCACCGCCCTCCCCGGCCGGCTCCCCCTCCGGACGCCCGGCGACCTCGCGAAGCCGCGCCGACGGCGTCGTGGGGCGGTGGTTCTCGCCGGGCCGATCCGCGTGCCGCCTGGTGACACGCTTGCGGGACATGTCGCTGCTGCCGCCTCCTGGGCGATAGGACCTGCGCCGGCGGCACGCGAGACGCCATGATGGCGCCCGGGGGAGGGTCGGCGCCGCCGGGCAGGTCCGGTGCACCTTCAGCAAGCGCCGGGCCGGGGCGGCAGGCCCGGGAATCCGCGCACCTGGGGGAACGGCCGGGGCGCGGGCGTCCAGGAGTCAGACGTCGCGTCCAGCCTTCGGAACGGACAGCCCGTGCTGCTTCAGCTTGAGGTACAGCGTGCTCCGCGGGATCCCGAGCCGCTCGGCCGCGGCCGCGACGCGCCCGCCGACGTCCCTCAGCACGCGTTCGATGTGGACGCGCTCGAGCTCGCCCAGGGTGAGCTTCGACTCCTCCGCCGCAGCCGGGCGCGGCCCGCGATCGAAGAGGAGGTCGTCCGGCCCCAGCACGGTGCCCCCGCCGAGGAGCGCGGCGCGCTCGAGCACGTTCCGCAGCTCGCGGACGTTCCCCGGCCAGCGGTACCGCTGGAGGGCGGCGATCGCGGGCTCGGACAGCGACAGGCCGCTCAGGGCCGGGCGCTCCTCGAGGAGCCGCCGGGCCAGCACCGGGATGTCCTCGGGCCGGTCGCGCAGCGCGGGCACGGCGAGCGGCACGGCGTTGATGCGGAAGAAGAGGTCCGCGCGGAACCTGCCCTCGTCCACCAGCGCTCGCAGGTCCCGGTGGGTGGCCGCGAGGAGGCGGATGTCCACCGTGCGGTCTCGCACCTCGCCCACGCGCCGGAAGGTCTTCTCCTCGACCGCCTTGAGCAGCTTGGGCTGGACGGCCAGATCCATGTCGCCGATCTCGTCGAGGAACACCGTCCCGCGGTGCGCCGCCTCGAGCAGGCCGAGCTTGGAGGCGGTCGCGCTCGTGAACGCGCCCCGCTCGTGGCCGAACAGCTCGGACTCCAGCAGCTCGTGGTTCAGCCCCGCGCAGTTGAGGTCCACGAACGGCTCGTCGGCGCGCGGGCCGTTGGAGTGGAGCCAGCGCGCCAGGACGCCCTTGCCGCTCCCGGTCTCGCCGGTGATGAGCACCGGCGCGTCCGAGGCCGCCACCTTGCGAGCCAGCTCGGAGAGGCGGCGGATCGCGGCGCTCACGCCCAGGAACGGGTCGGCGTCGCGGTGGGCGGTCGCGGCGGCGACCGCCTGCTTGCGCAGCAGCCGCCGGTGCTGCAGCGCGCGCTGCAGCGTGACCGTGAGGGCGGTCATGTCGGCCGGCTTGGTGAGGAAGTGCTCCGCTCCGTCCTTCACGGCACGAACCGCCAGGTCGATCGAGCCGTGACCGGTCAGGATCACGAGCGGCACCAGGGGATCGATCTCCTTCATGGCGCGGAGGAGGTCCAGGGCGGTGCCGTCGGGAAGCTCGTAGTCGAGCACCGCGGCGTCCGGCGGCGAGGCACGGAACGCCTCCATGGCGCCCGCGCAGCTCTCGGCGACGGCCACGTCGTATCCGTTCGAGGCGAGGAACCGACGGATGGTGAACCGGACGGACGGATCGTCGTCCACCAGCAGGATGCGCGGCTGGGCCATCGGGCGTTCCCCAGAGCGCAGTATCCCAGATCGAGAATCGGATCGCAGGATCCGTCCCGCCCGAGACGCCGCTCGTTCCAGCCGCTGGACTCGGTGTCCAGCGGCTGGACTCCGGCCGCGTGCGGCCGTGCGCGGCCCGGCGCGCCCGGGCGGAAAACCGAGGCGGGCCGACGATCGGGGCCAGGCCGTCCGGGGGTGGCACGCCGCGTGCCTTAGGCGGCGGCGCAAGCCGGAGCGGGGCTCGCGAGGAACCGAAGGAATGACGGAACAGCTGGGGCTCACCGAGGAGAGGAGCAGCCCGTGGCCGCTCGCGGCGCGCGTGGCGGCCTACCTGGCCGCCTACGTCGTGCTGACCCAGCTGTCCGAGTCGCTCTCGGTGCCCTCCAGCGAGTACACCACCGTCTGGCTGCCCCCGGGGCTCGTCCTCGCCACCCTCCTCCTCTCGCCCGCCTCGGCCTGGCCGTGGTTCGCCGCCGTCACGGTCGTCGCCGACGTCGTGGTGGAGCTGCGCTACCACGGCCCGGTCCTGAGCGCGTTCTACGGGATGGCCACGTTCCTCGAGGCGCTGGTCGCCGTGGCCGTGGTCCGCCGCATCGCGGGCCCGCGGCCGCGCGCGGCGAGCTGGCGCGAGGTCGCGGCGCTCGTCGTCGCGGCGGGCCTGAGCGCAGCCGCCGGCGCGGCCGTCGCCACGGCGTCGTTCACGTGGCTGCCGCTCCTGTCGAGGCCGCACGATCCGCTGGCGATCTTCCGCGTATGGTCTTCCGGCGACGGCCTCGGGCTGCTGGTGGTCACTCCGGCGGTCCTGGCCTGGGCGGGCCTGCCCCGCCTCGTGGCGGGCCGCCGGACGTGGCTGCGCACCGCCGAGGGCATCGGCCTCGCGGGCTTCGTCATGGCCACCGCGTTCCTCGTGTTCGGCGCGGCGGGTCAGCTCCACCTGGAGCGGAGCTACCTCGTGCTGCTGGCGCTGTGCTGGGGCGCGCTCCGGTTCGGCGTCCGGGGCGCCTCCGCGACCTCGCTGGCGGTGACCCTGCTCGCGTCCTGGTCCACCTCGCGCGGGTACCAGACCTTCCTGCCCGGCGGCCTGGAGCAGGCAGATCTGGAGATCCAGCTGCTCCTCGGGGTCAGCGCCTGCGTGGCCCTGCTCCTGGGCGCGTCGCGAGACGACCGGCTCCGGTTCCGCGAGGCGCTCCGGTCCGAGCGCGACTTCTCGCGCGCGGTGCTCGAGGCGAGCGCCACGGGGATGGCGGTGGTGGACGCCTCCGGGCGCTTCCTGTACGCGAACCAGCGCCTGAGCGGCGTCCTCGAGATCCCGCACGGCGAGCTGGGCGCCGGGGACGGCTCGGTCCGCTGGGGCCTCCTCGACCTCCACGGCGCGCCGGTCGCCGAGGACGAGCTCGAGTTCCGCCGCGTGCTGGCGACCGGGGAGCCGATCTACGGCTCGGAGCGCCTGGTCCGCACGCCGAGCGGGACCAAGCCCCTCTCCATCAGCGCCATCCCGTTTCGCAACGTGCGCGGCGGCAAGGAGGCGGTCGTCGTCTCCATCCAGGACCTCTCCCGGCATCGCGCCCTGGAGGACCAGCTGGCGCAGGCGCAGAAGCTGGAGGTGGTGGGACGCCTCGCGGGCGGGGTGGCGCACGACTTCAACAACCTGCTCACCGTGATCCTGTCCAACGCGCAGCTGGCCGAGTTCGAGCTCCCGGACGACAGCCCGGCGCGCGAGTTCATCGTCCCGGTGCGCGAGGCGGCGCAGCGGGCCATCGCCGTCACGCGCCAGCTCCTCGGCTTCACGCGCCGTCACGCGATCCAGCCGCGGCCGGTGGACGCCAACGCCCTCGTCACGAACCTCCACCGGCTGCTGCAGCGGCTCATCGGCGAGACGATCGACGCGCGCTGCCGGCTGGCAGCCGACCTGTGGCCCGTCCACGTGGACCCGGGGCAGCTCGAGCAGGTGCTCGTCAACCTCGCCGTCAACGCGCGGGACGCGATGCCGGCCGGCGGCTACCTGGTCATCAGCACCGAGAACACCACCCTCGATCCGGATCTGGCTGCGGCGCGGGCGCTTCCGGCCGGCGACTACGTGCACATCGCGACGGTCGACTGCGGAGTCGGGATGGACGTCGAGACCCAGCGGCGCGCGTTCGAGCCGTTCTTCACCACCAAGGGCGAGCGCGGGACCGGGCTCGGGCTCTCCATCTCGCTCGGGCTGGTGCAGCAGGCGGGCGGCAACATGTGGGTCGAGAGCACGCCCGGCCGAGGCGCGGCCTTCCACGTGTTCCTCCCCCGCTGGACCCACTCCCCGGCGCCGCACCGGGACGCGGCGCAGCCCGCGCCGCGGCCCCCGGTGCGCGAGGCCACGGTCCTGGTGGTCGAGGACGACGAGGCGGTGCGCGCCGCGGCCGTCCGCTCGCTGGAGCGGGCGGGCTACGCCGTCATCGCCGCCGCCAGCGGGAGCGCCGCGCTGGAGGTCGCCGCCCGGCACCCGGGCCGGATCGACCTCCTCGTCTCCGACATGGTGATGCCCGGCATGAACGGGGCGGACCTGGCGGAGACGCTCCGGACGGCGCGCCCCTCGCTGCGGGTGCTGCTCGTCTCGGGCTACGCCGGCGACGCGGCGCTCCGCGCCGCCGCCGCCGACGGCAGCGCGTCGGTCCTCCTGAAGCCGTTCACCCCCGACCAGCTGGTGGGGCGGGTCGCCGAGACGCTCGGCGCGGGCGGGAGCCCGTGAGCCACCGGGCGCCGGCGCGGGCGAGCGACGCCTCCGTGCCCAGGTGCCGGCCCTGGATCTCGAGGAGTGAAATGAACGACCCCCGTTCGCGCGAAGGGAACGGCGTCCGCCGCGTGCTGGTGGTGGAGGACGACCCGGACGTCCGGGAGGCGCTCGCCGACGCGCTGGCCGACCACGGCTTCGAGGTCGCCAGCGCCACCGACGGCCGCGAGGCGCTCCGGATCCTCCGGGAGCGGGCCGCGGACGTGATCGTCCTGGACCTGATGATGCCCGGGATGAACGGGTGGCAGTTCCGGGCCGAGCAGAAGAAGGACCCGGCGCTGGCGCACCTCCCCATCGTGGTCGTGTCCGCCTCCGGACACCGGGACATCGACGCGACCGCCTTCCTCGACAAGCCGTTCGAGGTCGAGGCGCTGCTGGCGCTCATCGCGCGACACGCGGTCCACTGAGCGCGCCGGACACCGAGCGTGAACGCTCCCGCGTCCGCGGCCCGCCGGCGATGCGCAGGCGCGCGGCGCCTGCGACCCCCGCCGGGATCGCGACCCGGCCGCGGCGACGGGGTATGGTGATCGCGCCCCCGATGAACGCTTCCGCCGAGAGCCCGTCCTCGCCGCTGCGCGTCCTGGTCGTGGACGACGAGAAGAACATCCGCACCACGCTGGCGCTCTGCCTGGAGGGGCTGGGGTGCCGGGTGGCCCAGGCCGCGAGCGGGACGGCGGCGCTGGAGGCGCTGCGGATCGAGCCGTTCGACGCCGCCTTCTGCGACCTGCGGCTCGGCCAGGAGAGCGGCCTCGACCTCCTCCCCCGCCTCCTCGCCGAGCGGCCGGGGCTGGAGGTCGTGGTCATCACCGCCTACGCGACGGTGGACACCGCGGTCGAGGCGATGCGTCGCGGGGCGAGGGACTACCTGCCCAAGCCGTTCACGCCCGCGCAGATCGGGCACCTGGTGGAGCGGATCAACGCGCGGAGGGCGCTGGAGCGGCGCGTCCTCGATCTGGAGACACGGCTCGAGGAGGCCGCGCCCGAGGTGAGCCTCGACACCGCCTCGCCGCGCATGCAGGCGGCGCTGGAGGTGCTCGCCCGCGCCGCGGCGCACGACGTGGCGGTGCTCCTCCGGGGCGAGAACGGCACCGGGAAGGGCGTGCTGGCGCGGCTGCTCCACACGCGGAGCCCGCGGCGCGAGCGGCCATTCGTGGTGGTGAACTGCCCGACCCTCTCCGAGGAGCTGCTGGCCAGCGAGCTGTTCGGCCACGCCCGGGGCGCGTTCACCGGCGCGGTGAGGGACCAGGAGGGCCGCGTCGAGGCGGCGGAGGGCGGGACGGTGTTCCTCGACGAGATCGGCGAGATCTCGCCGGGCCTGCAGGCGAAGCTGCTCCGGTTCCTCCAGGACAAGCGGTTCGAGCGCGTGGGCGAGACCCGCACGCGAACGGCCGACGTCCGGATCGTGGCGGCCACCAACCGCGACCTGGAGGCGGAGGTGAAGGCCGGCCGCTTCCGCGAGGACCTCCTCTACCGCCTGAACGTGGTGGAGGTGACGGTCCCGCCGCTCCGGGAGCGCGCCGAGGACGTCCTGCCGCTGGCGCGCCGCTTCACCGCCTTCTTCGCGCGGCAGGCGCGGCGCTCACCGCCCGAGCTCTCGCCCGCCGCCGAACGCGTGCTCCAGGCCTACCCGTGGCCCGGAAACGTCCGCGAGCTGCGCAACGCCATCGAGCGCGCGATGATCCTGAACGCCGGCCAGGTGCTGGAGCCGGAGAGCTTCCCGGAGCGGATCGCCGCACAGCCCAGCACGCCGGCGCTGGGCGGCGACTTCACCGCGGAGGAGGTCGAGCGCGAGCACGTGCTGCGCGTGCTCGCCCGGGCGGCGACCCTGGAGGACGCCGCGCGGATCCTCGGGATCGACGCGTCCACCCTGTGGCGGAAGCGGAGGAAGTGGGGCCGGTGAGCGGCCGCCCGCGCGGCGGCGCCACGGACTACCCGCAGGCGCGCCCCTCGACCGGCCGCTCAATCGCGATCCCGCCCGCCGGGATCGCGCCACCCCAGCGCGCGCCAGTCCCGGTCGCGCGGTTCCCCCCGGGGAAGCGTCACCACCAGGGGAACGGCCGCGCGGACCTCGTGGACCCCGTCCGAGACGATCAGGGTCAGCACGTGGGCGCCGAGGCGAACTGCGAACAGGGTGTGCGGCGGGAGCTGGACCGTCGCGCCCCCGGCCGGCGTGGCGACGGCCCCCGAGGCGAGGAGGCGCGTCCCCTCGAGCCACTGGTAGGTCAGGGTGTCCCCGTCGAAGTCGGCGACGCCGGCCGTCAAGCTGACGCGCTGCCCGACGCGGGCGGTGATGGTGGCCGCCGAGATGGAGGGCGGCGAGTCGCCGACGGTGACCGTGACGGTGTCGTCCACGACGTGCGTGCCGTCGGTCACCTCCAGGGTGAAGGCGTGGCTCCCGGCGGAGAGCGGCCCGAGCGCGGCCAGGGCCAGGGGTGCGCTGCCCGCGGCGCCGACGGGCTGGTACTCCTGGACCACGCTCGACCCCTCCAGCCACCGGTACTGCAGCGGATCGCCGTCGGGGTCCGTCGCGCTGCCGGCGAGCACGACCGCCGCTGCGGCCTGGCTCGAGACCGCGAGATCGGGACCGGCGCTGACGACCGGGGGCGCGTTGGGCGCGGGCGGGTACGGATCGACGGTGAGGCTGCCGATCACCTGGGAGGTCCAGTCGTGAGCGCCCATTCCGTGGCCGAGGTCGGTGAAGTTGAACTCGATGGTGTGATCGACCGGCGTGCCCGTGTAGGTCTGGGTGACGATCTGCTGCCAGTTCCCGCTGGCGTCCGTCGTGAGCGATTCGAGGTAGCCACCTCCCGCGACGATGACGGTGACGGGACCAGTCAATGCCACGTCCACGATCGACCAGCCCCAGGCGACGTCCGTGTTCGGATGGGTCGGATCGCTGACCGTCGCGACGACGTCGAACGGGATGCCGACGTAGACCTTGCACGGCGCCGAGAGCGTGTACGTGGTCTCGCCGGCCGAGTCGGTCGCCGAGACCGTCCAGTTCGTCCCCGGCGTGCACTGCGCCATGGCGTTGCCGGCCCAGCACGCGCCGAGGAACGCGATCGTCGCCAGCACTCGAGATCTCATGGTCGGGCCTCCCGTTGACCCATCCAGCGTAGAGAACCCCGCCGGCGTTGCCAACGGGTCGCGCGAGACGACGATGTAGGTGCGAAGGCGCCTTCAGGCCCTCGCCTCGTCGGCGGGGGCGCGCTCCGCCGCGCGCGGCAGCGTGAACCAGAACGTGCTCCCGCTTCCCGGCGCGCTCTCCACTCCCATCGCGCCGCCGTGCGCGTGGACGATCTCCCGCGAGATGTAGAGCCCCAGGCCGACGCCGCCCGAGCGGGCCCCCGGCACCCGGTAGAACTTCTCGAAGACGCGATCCAGGTGCTCGCGGGCGATCCCCTCGCCGGTGTCGCGCACCTCGAAGCGGACCACGTCGCCGTCGGCCCTCGCGCTCAGGTGGACGCGCCCTCCCGGCGGCGTGTGGCGGACCGCGTTCGCGAGCAGGTTGGTGAGCACCAGCTGCGCCCGCTCGCGGTCGGCCTGCACCGCGGGTGCCGGGTCCGGCACGTCGCGGTCCACGGCGAGGCCGCCGGCCTCGACCGCGGCCCTCAGGGCGGCCTCCGCACCCTCGAGCAGCGCTCCGGCGTCGAGCCGCTCCACCTTGAGCGCCATGCGCCCCGACTGGATCCGGGAGAGGTCGAGCAGGTCGTCCACGATCCCCTGCAGCCGCTCGCAGTCCTCCCGCGCCGCCGCCATGAGGTCCGCCTGCTTCTCGGTGAGCGGCCCCACCACCTCGTCGGCGCAGAGGTGGATCGCCAGGCGAAGGGAGGTGAGCGGCGTCCGGAACTCGTGGGCCACGGTGGCGACGAGGTCGTTCTTCAGCTCGTCGAAGCGCATGAGGCGGGTCACGTCCTGGAGGACGATGGTCGCGCCCACCACGCCGCCCTGCTCGGAGTAGAGGGGCGTGGCGCGGGGGAGCAGGTGCCGGTCGCCCTCCGGCGAGGCGACCCGCACCGCCTCCTCGAAGCCGCGCGGGACGTAGGCGCCGCGCCCGGAGACGACGTGCTGGCGGACCCGCTCGACCACCGCGCGGAGCGCCGGGTCGAGCGACGCCAGCGAGGCCGACCCGTCACCGCCGCCTCGCCGGAGCATCGCCTCCGCCGCGCCGTTCAGGTTGAGGATGGCCCCCGAGGGATCGAGCACCAGCACCGGGTCGGGGAGGCTGTCGATGGCCGCCTGCGAGGCCTGCTGCGCCTGGAGCAGCTCGCCGAGCGAGCTGCGGCGGTACTGCGCCAGCCGGTCGGCCATGGTGTTGAACTCGCCGGCCAGCCCGGCGATCTCGTCCTTGCCGTCCACCCGTGCCCGCGCCTCGAGATCCCCCTCGCCGATGCGCCGCACGGTCATCGCCAGCAGGCCGAGGGGGCGCAGCAGCCGCGCGGTGAGCGCCAGCGACGAGAGGAGCCCGAGGACGAGAGCCGCAACGGTGAGCAGGGCGACCAGGGTGACGTTGCGCTCGGCGGCGCGTCGCGCGCGATCGCTCTTGCGCGCCATCGCGTCCTGGTTGAGCGCGAGGACTTCGTTGGCGGCGTCGCGCACGCCCCGCGCCAGCGGCTCCAGCTCGCCGAAGTACCGCGCCGTCCGCGCCGCCGGCGGCGCCGCCGCGAGCGCCTGGAAGGCGCTGCGGTACTCGGCCCAGCGGGTGCGGAGCCGCCGCGTCGCCTCCTCCTCGCCCGGCTCGGTGATGTTGCCCTCCTGGGCGGCCAGCTCCGCCTCGAAGCGGCTCGCCTGGTCGCCGGCGGCGGGGTCCTCCTTCCGCCCCGTCGCTCTCGCCAGCGCCTGCGCCTGCAGCCGCTCCAGGGCCTCCATCATCCGCTCGGCCGCGAGCACGCTCCGGTAGTTGTCCTTGAGGATGAGCTCGGGGCTGCCCCCCAGGGCCGTGATCGCCCGGGTGGACGCCACCCCGAACACGACCAGCACCAGCGCAAGCGGCGCCTGGGCGGCGAGGAGCTTGCCCCGGAGGGTCACGCCCGCGGCTCCTCGTCCTCGAAGGAGATGATGTGCAGGTCGAGGCCGGCGCCGCCGTCCACCATCTGCTGCAAGACCGACCGGCGCAGCAGGCGCCGCCACCAGCCCTGCTCGGGCCGCCCCACGATGACGTCGCTCACCCGGTGCGAGCGGGCGAAGTCGAGCAGCGCGGCGGCGGGGTCGTCCGACTTGAGCCGGACCACCTCCGCCCCCAGCTCCCGCGCCTTCTCGACGTTGCCGAGCAGGTGGCGCTGGGCCTCGGAGTCGATCCGCTGCGGCGACTCCCTCGGCGTCTCGACGTAGGCGACGTACCAGTCGGTGTTGAGCCGGCCCGCCATCCGCGAGCCGCGCCGCAGCAGCGCGAGCGCGTGGGGCGGGTTGGACGAGAGGCAGACCATCACGCGGCCGCGCGTCGCCTGGGTGGCCTCTCCGTGCCGCGCCGCCAGCGCCGCCGACGACCGGTCGAGGCTCTCCGCCACCTCGCGCAGCGACAGCTCGCGCAGCGTGGCGAGGTTCGGATCGCGGAAGAAGTGCTCCAGCGCCCAGGGGATCCGGTCGGCCGGGTAGATCTTGCCGGCCTTGAGCCGCTCCTGCAGGTCCTCGACGGCGAGGTCCAGGTTGACCACCTGATCGGCCTGCTCCAGGAACGCGTCCGGGACCGTCTCGCGCACCTGCACGCCGGTGTTGCGCTGGATGAGCTCGTTCAGCGACTCGAGGTGCTGGATGTTGAGCGCGCCGATGACGTTCACCCCAGCGGAGAGGAGGTCCATCACGTCCTGCCAGCGCTTCCGGTTCTTCGAGCCGGGCACGTTGGTGTGCGGGATCTCGTCCACCACGGCGACCGCCGGGTGGCGCGCCAGCACGGCGTCGAGGTCCATCTCCTCCACCTCCACGCCGCGGTACTCCACCCGCCGCCGCGGGACGACCTCCAGGTCGCGGATGAGCGCCGCCGTCTCGGCCCGCCCGTGGGTCTCGACCAGCGCCCCCACCACGTCCACGCCGCGCGCCCGGAGCGCGTGCGCCTCCTCCAGCATGCGCCAGGTCTTCCCCACGCCGGCGGCGAAGCCGACGTAGAGCTTGAGCCGGCCGCGCTTGCCGCGCTCGACCAGCTCGAGGAAGTCCTGGGCGCTCGGGCGCCGTGCGGTGGTCGCCACGCCCGGCATGCTAGCGCGCTATCCCCCGGCTGGCTTCGCCGACGGTGGGGCCTGCGGCGAGGCGGTGGACCCGGCGACCGGCGCGCCGAACCGGCGGTCGAGCGCCAGGTCGAGGAGGAGGACGTTCACGCGCGGCTCGCCGAGGACCCCGAGGTCTCGCCCCTCCACGTTCTCCTCCACCAGCGCCCGCACGCGCTCGATCGAGACGCTGCGCGCCCTGGCGACGCGCGGCACCTGCCAGAGCGCGGCGGCGGGCGAGAGGTGCGGGTCGAGGCCGCTGCCGGACGCGGTCACCAGCTCGACGGGGATGCGCCCCGGCGCCTCGGGGTTCGCCTTCGCGAGGTCGGCGACGCGCGCGGCGGCCTGCTCGCGGAGCTTCTTCGAGGTCGGCCCCAGGTTCGAGCCGCCGGAGGAGAGCGGGTCGAAGCCCTTGTCGCCGGCGGCGGACGGGCGCGGCTGGAAGTAGGCCGCACCCGCGAACGGCTGGGCGAGCAGCTCCGACCCGACGACGCGGCCCGCACCGTCGGTGACGAAGCTCCCCTCGGCGCGGCGCGGGAAGAGCGCCCGCGCCAGGCCGGTCAGGAGCAGCGGGTAGGCGAGGCCGGTGAGGACGAGGGTCAGGGCCGTGGCGCGGAGCGCCGGCCCCACCGCCTCGCGGATCCAGCCCCGCCCCGGGGGCGGCAGCGGCGGTGCAGCCACCGGCGCGGGCGGCGTCGCGGTGCGTACGGCGGTGTCGGTCTGGTTCATCATGGCGTCCTCCTAGACGGCGCCGACCGCGACGAGCACCAGGTCGACGAGCTTGATGCCGATGAACGGCGCGATCACCCCGCCCACGCCGTAGACGAGGAGCGAGCGGCGCAGCACCGCCGCCGCGCCGAGCGGCCGGTACCTCACGCCGCGGAGCGCGAGGGGGATGAGCAGCACGATGATGACCGCGTTGAAGATGACCGCGGAGAGGATGGCGCTGTAGGGCGAGGCGAGGTGCATCACGTCGAGGGGGGCCATCTCCGGGTAGGCCGCCACGAAGAGCGCCGGGAGGATGGCGAAGTACTTGGCCACGTCGTTCGCGATGGAGAAGGTGGTGAGCGTGCCGCGGGTCATGAGGAGCTGCTTGCCGACCTCGACCACCTCCAGGAGCTTGGTGGGGTTCGAGTCGAGGTCCACCATGTTGCCGGCCTCCTTGGCGGCCTGCGTCCCGGTGTTCATGGCGACGCCCACGTCGGCCTGCGCCAGCGCCGGCGCGTCGTTGGTGCCGTCGCCGGTCATGGCGACGAGCTTGCCCTTCGCCTGCTCCGACTGGATGAGGCGCATCTTCGCCTCCGGGGTCGCCTCGGCCAAGAAGTCGTCCACCCCTGCCTCGCGCGCGATGGCCGCCGCGGTGCGCGGGTTGTCCCCGGTGATCATCACCGTGCGGATGCCCATGGCGCGGAACCGGTCGAACCGCTCCTTGATGCCGCCCTTCACGATGTCCTTCAGGTGGACGAGGCCGAGCACGCGTGCCCCCTCGGACACCGCCAGCGGCGTGCCCCCGGTGTCGCCGATGCGGGAGGCGGCCGCCTCCACGTCGGGCGGCATCCGGCCGCCGAGGGCCACCACGTGGCGCGCCACGGCGTCCACCGCGCCCTTGCGGACCGATCTTGCTGGGGGGCGTTCCGCCCCCCAGTCCCCCGGTCGCTCCGGGCCAGGCTCATCCGCCTGGCCCTGCGCTCCAACTCGGGGGCGCTCGCCGAGGTCGCAGCCGCTCATGCGCGTCTGGGCGCTGAAGGCGATGAACCGGTGCTCCGGCCCCACCTCCCGGCCGCGCAGGCCGAACCGCTCCTTGGCCAGCACCACGATGGAGCGCCCCTCGGGCGTCTCGTCGGCGAGGCTCGCCAGCTGCGCCGCGTCGGCGAGGTCCTCGACCCTCACCGAGGCGGCGGGGAGGAACTCGGTGGCCTGGCGGTTCCCGAGCGTGATGGTCCCCGTCTTGTCGAGGAGCAGCACGTCCACGTCGCCCGCCGCCTCTACCGCGCGGCCGCTCATGGCGAGGACATTCTTGCGGAGCAGCCGGTCCATGCCGGCGATGCCGATGGCGGAGAGGAGCCCGCCGATGGTGGTGGGGATGAGGCAGACGAGGAGCGCCACGATCGCCGTCACCGAGAGGCCGATGCCCGAGTAGGCGGCGAGCGGCACCAGCGTCACGCAGGCGAAGAGGAACACCGCCGTGAGCCCGACCAGGAGGATGTGGAGCGCGATCTCGTTCGGCGTCTTCTGGCGCGAGGCGCCCTCCACCAGCGCGATCATCCGGTCCAGGAACGACTCGCCCGGGTCGGCGGTGATGCGCACGATGATCCGGTCGGAGAGGACCGTGGTGCCGCCGGTCACGGCGGAGCGGTCGCCGCCCGACTCGCGGATGACCGGGGCCGACTCGCCGGTGATGGCCGACTCGTTCACCGAGGCGACGCCCTCGACGATCTCGCCGTCGCCCGGGATCATCTGGCCGGCCTCCACCACCACGCGGTCACCCTTGCGCAGCGCCGAGGAGGGGACCTGCTCCTCCTTGCCGTCGCGCAGCCGCCGCGCCGTGACCTCGCGCCGCATCTTGCGGAGCGTGTCCGCCTGGGCCTTTCCGCGCCCCTCGGCGATCGCCTCGGCGAAGTTGGCGAACACCACCGTGAACCAGAGCCAGAGGCTCACGGCGAGGGTGAACCAGCCGGGCGCGGCGCCGGGCGGGTGGAAGGCGAGGTCGCGGAGCCAGAGGAGGGAGGTGAGGACGCTCCCCACCTCCACCACGAACATGACCGGGTTCTTCGCGACGAGGCGCGGGTCGAGCTTCTTCAGGCTGTCCACCAGCGCCGGGCGGAGGATGGCGGGATCGGCGAGCGAGAGGGGCTGGGCGGGCATGGTCAGAACACCTTTCCGGCGAGCGCGGCGAAGTGCTCGAGCACCGGGCCGAGCGCGAGCGCGGGGAAGTACGTGAGCGCGCCCACGATGAGGACGACCGAGACGAGGAGGACGGCGAAGGTGGGGCCGGTGGTGGGGAAGGTCCCGAGGCCGGGTGCCACGGTCTTCTTGCCCACCATCGACCCGCCGATGGCGAGCGCGGGGAGGATCATGAGGAAGCGGCCCACCAGCATGTCCACGCCCAGCGTCGTGTTCCAGAACCTGGTGTTGCCGTTCAGCCCCGCGAAGGCCGAGCCGTTGTTCGCGGCGCCGCTCGAGAAGGCGTAGAGGATCTCGGAGAGGCCGTGGGGTCCGGCGTTGTTGAGCGAGGAGGTGCCCATCCCCACCACCGAGGCCCACCCGGCGAGCGTGAGCACCACGACGGGGAACACCAGGACGTAGAGCATGGCGAGCTTCATCTCGCGCCCCTCGACCTTCTTGCCGAGGTACTCGGGCGTCCGTCCCACCATCAGGCCGGCGATGAAGACGGTGAGGACGACCATCACCAGCATCCCGTACAGGCCGGCGCCGACCCCGCCGAAGATCACCTCGCCGAGCTGCATGTTCACCATCGGCACCAGGCCGCCGATGGGCGTGAAGCTGTCGTGCATCGAGTTGACCGCGCCGCAGGACGCGTCGGTGGTCACCGTGGCGAAGAGCGCGCTGTCGGCGATCCCGAACCGGACCTCCTTCCCCTCCATGTTGCCGGGCGCGTGGCTCACGGCGAGGCCGGCCAGGGCGGGGTTGTGGCCGGCCTCCGCCCGGTAGGCGACCGCCACGCCGCCGAACCAGAGCACCGCCATCGCCGCGAAGATGGCCCAGCCCTGCCGCGTGTCGCGGGCCATCTTCCCGTAGGTGTACGTGAGCGCCGCGGGGATGCAGAAGATGAGGACGAGCTCGAGGAAGTTGGCGAGCGGGGTCGGGTTCTCGAAGGGGTGGGCGCTGTTGGCGTTGAAGAAACCGCCGCCGTTCGTGCCCAGCATCTTGATCGCCTCCTGGGAGGCGACGGGCCCGAGGGTGACGACCTGCTTCAGGCCCTCGAGCGTTCCGACCTCGCGGTAGGCGGCGAGGGTCTGCGGGACACCCATCGCGACGAGCGCGAGCGCCGCGACCGCGCTCACCGGCAGGAGCACGTAGACGATGCCCCGGATCAGATCGACCCAGAAGTTCCCCAGGGTCCGGGGGCCGTTCGGGCCAGCTTGCCGCGTGAGGCCGCGCGCCAGCGCCAGCGCGATCCCGATGCCGACGGCGGCGGAGGTGAAGTTGTGCCAGGCGAGCCCCGCCATCTGCGTGAGGTAGCTCATCGTCGACTCGCCGCCGTAGTTCTGCCAGTTCGTGTTGGTGGTGAAGCTCGCGGCGGTGTTGAAGGCGAGGTCCGGGGCGACGGCCCCGAGCTTCTGCGGGTTGAGCGGCAGCAGGTGCTGGAGGCGCTGGAGGGCGTAGGTCACCACCAGGCCGAAGAGGCTGAAGAGGAGCATCGAGGCGGCGTAGGCCTTCCAGCCCTGCTCCTTCCGCGCATCGACGCCGCAGAGCCGGTAGCTCCACCGCTCGAGCGGGCCGAGCACCCGCGGGAGCGGCTGCCGGTCGCCCTCGTAGACGCGGTGGAGGTAGAGGCCGAACGGCTTCGTGATCGCGAGGATCACGAGGGCGTAGAGCGCGATCTGGAACCAGCCGTTGAAGGTCATGGCGGCCCCCTAGAACCGCTCCGGGCGGACCAGCGCGTACCCGAGGTAGGCGGTGAGCAGCACGGTGAGGACGATCCCTGCGGCGTAGTCGAAGGGCATGGCAGCTCCGGACGTGATTCACAGACGGTCGCAGCCCGCCACGTAGGCGAGCGCGACCGCGAAGAAGGCGACGGCGGAGAGGACGAAGACGGTGTCGAGCATGGGGGGCCCCGGTGGTGGTTCGCGGTCGCGGGCGCCGGCAGACCCCTCCGGGCCGGGCGCGCCCGTCCGCACCTGGTCCGCCGCAGTGCAGCGCGGATGCCACGCCGCGATGTCGCCGGGACCTCTGGCCGCACGGCGCCTCACCGGCGCCGTCTCGCCGCGGATCGCAATCGCGCTTCGCCGGCTTTCGTGCAACGTGCAAGGCGGGGCCGCCCGGAGGCGCGCGGCCGGCGGTCGCGGCGTGGCACGCAGCGTGCTTTTCGCCGCTGCATGGCCGCAGATCGGCTCCACCTCGTCCCGGGACCGAGCCGAGCTCCGCTTCGCCTCGGCGCGCGCCAGCCGCTCGGCGCGCGCCAGCCGCTCGGCGCGCTGGCCCTCGCCGCCGCCGCGGCGTCGATCCTCGGCCTCTGGATCTGGACGGCCGGCGAGCCGGTCCGGGAGGTGCGCGGGTTGCCCGCCGAGCAGCGGCGGGCGCTGGTCGAGCGGACGCTCTCGAACCTGCGAGAGGTCTGCGCGCCGCGGAAGCCGCGCCCGCGCGAGCTGTGCCGCGATCAGGCCATGCTCCTGCTCGACCTCCCGGAGTGCGACGCAGGGTGCGTCGCCGCCGCCAGGAACGAGCTGCTGCTCGACGGGGCGCGGAAGTAAGCCGCCCGGGGAGAGGTGCATGCGCGACGTCGGCGTCGGCGATGAGCTGGACCAGTATCGGCTCACCGGCCTCCTCGCCCGCGGCGGCATGGCGTCGGTCTTCGAGGCCAGGGACCTGGCCTCGGGCGCCACCGTGGTGCTCAAGATCCCGTACGTCCAGTACGAGAGCGACGTGGTCTTCCACGAGCGGTTCCGCCGCGAGCAGGAGATCGGGCAGCGCATCCAGCACCCCAACATCGTGCGCGTCCTGACGCCGCGCGAGCAGAGCCGCATGTACCTGGCGATGGAGCACGTCGAGGGCAGGCCGCTCGGGGCGCTGCTGCGCGAGGCCGGCCCGCTCCGGGCCGGCGCGGCGCTCGCGATCGCGACCCAGATCTGCGACGCGCTGGCGTGCCTCCACGCCCACGGCGTCGTGCACCGCGACCTGAAGCCCGAGAACGTGTTCGTCACCACCTCCGGGCAGGTGAAGATCCTCGACTTCGGGATCGCGCTGCTCGAGTCGGCGCGCCGGCTGACCTGGGCCGGGCTCTCGCACGCCATCGGGACCCCCGACTACATGGCGCCCGAGCAGATCCGGGGGCGGCGCGGCGACGCGCGCACCGACGTGTACGCGGTGGGGACGATGCTCTACGAGATGCTCACCGGCCGCCTCCCCTACCAGGGCGAGGGCGAGGCGCTCCTCCGCGCCAAGGGCACCTCCGACGCCACGCCGCCGAGCGCGCACCTTCCCGGCCTCGACCCCGCGCTGGAGCGGATCGTCCTGACGGCGGTGGAGCGCGATCCGCGCGACCGGTACCAGAACGCCGTGGACCTGCTGGAGGACCTCCGCCATCCCGCGGCGGCGCTGGCGCGTGGTCCGGTGCCGCGACCGGCGCGGCGCGCGCCGCCTCCCCGCCGGCTGGTGGCCTCGGTCGTGCTCGTCGCGACGCTCGCCGGGCTCGGCGCCCTCGCCTGGCGGACCGCGCCGAGGCCGCCGCCGGCGGCGGCGCGCTCCCTGAAGTGAGCGGCGCCAGCGGCGAGCGCCGGGCGCACCCGATCAGCTCGCCCCGCCGCACGCGGCGAGCTTGCGCGCCAGCACCGCCTCCTCCGCCGGGTTGCGGACGAGGCGCAGCGCGGCGCGGAGGTGCTCCGCGGCGCGGTCCGGCCGCCCGGCGCGCAGCTCGAACTCCGCCACGGCCGCCGGGAGGAACGGGTAGCCCGCCAGCCGGCCGCGCTCCGCGATCGCCTCGATGGCCCGCAGGCCGGCCTCGGGCCCGTCCGCCATTCCCACCGCGATGGCCCGGTTGAGCGCCACCACCGGCGTGGGGCGCAGCCTCAGCAGCTCGTCGTACAGCCCGCGGATCGACCGCCAGTCGGTCTCCGCGAAGGTTTTCGCCGTCGCGTGGCGGGCCGCGATGGCGGCCTCGACGTGCCACGCCGTGACCACGTCCCCCTCCGCCGAGCGGGCCAGCCGGCGCAGCCCCTCTCCCAGCAGCTCGCGGTCCCAGCGGCCGCGGTCCTGCTCCGCGAGGAGCAGGAGGTCGCCGTCGTCGCCCACGCGCGCCGGGAGGCGCGCGGCCAGCAGGCAGAACAGCGCGAGCATCGCCTGCGTCCCGGGGCTGGCGGACGCGGGGAGCCGCGACAGCAGCTCGCCGAGGCGCATCGCCTCGTGGCAGAGGTCCTCGCGCACGGCCTGCTGCGGGTGCGCCCCGTGGTACCCCTCGTTGAAGAGGAGGTACACGGCGCTCTGCACCGAGGGGAGTCGCGCCCGCACCTCGGCGGCGTCGCCGACCTCGAAGAGCGCCCCGCGCTCCTCCAGCGCCCGGCGGGACCGGAAGAGCTGCTTCTCGGTCGTGGCCTCGCCGGCGAGGAGCGCCTGGGCGATCTCGCGGACCGAGAAGCCGCACAGGTACTTCAGGATCACGGCGACCTGCGCGGCCGGCGAGAGCACGGGGTCGCAGCAGGAGAACATGAGCCGCAGCTCGTCGTCCGGGATGGCGTGCTCCTCCTCCGGGCCGCCGTCGCCGTCGTTGGCCGGCTCCAGCGCCCGCGCCAGCTCCGGTGCGAGCCGGCCGTGGTGTCCCTGCCGCCGGAGGAGGTCGATGGCGCGGTTCCGGGCCGAGCGCATCAGCCAGGCCGCCGGGTTCCGCGGGGCCCCCGCGAACTTCCAGGTCTCGAGCGCGCGCACCAGCGCGTCCTGCACGGCGTCCTCGGCCAGCGCCAGGTTGCGCACGCCGAGGACGCGGACCAGCGACGCGACCATCCGGCCTGCCTCGCGGCGGAAGAGGTGATCGGCGAGGCGGGCCAGACCGGGCGCGGGGCGAGGCGGATGCGCCTCGCCCGGTGCGACCGGAGGGCCCCGGGGGCCGGAACGACCCTCCGCAGGATCGCCTTCGGCGCTCACATCGCCCTGACCGGCCGCACCTCGACGATGCCGCCCTTCTCGTGGGTGGGGCAACCGCGGGCGATCTCGACCGCGGCCTCGAGGTCCCGCGCCTGGATGATCGCGTAGCCTCCCACCAGGTCCTTCGCCTCCGCGTACGGGCCGTCGGAGACCGTCTTCCCGGCGCCGCGCACCACCTTGCCACCCGGCTCGAGCGGCGCCCCCTGGCCCTGGTAAGCTCCGGATCGGGTGAGCCCCTCGAACCAGCCGACCCACTTCTGCATGTGCTGCTGCATCTGCTCGGCGGAGTCGCCCCGGTTGTTCCCGCCGCGGAAGATCAACATGAAGCTGGCCATCGTTGAACCTCGTCGATCGAGAGCCGGTCCATTCCGGCCCTCGCCCCTTCGACGATCGGGCCTTCGCGATCCGGACCGGTGCCTCCCATCCGTATCCGGCGGCGCACCCCTCCGCCGGGCACGCCGGCGCGACAAGGGCGACGTCCGGGCGCCTTCGGCCCGGGGTGGCTGCGGCCTTGCGCCGCCCGGGGCCCCTCGGGCTGTGCGCGGTCGTCACTTTCCCGTGGCTGGCACGCACAGGGCTTGCGAGATACACCGCGAAAATTACGAAAGAAAATGATGGCACGCTCGATGCTCAACCATGCCCAGGTGAACGCCATGACCAAGCTCATCGGAACGCTCGTGATGTCCGGCGCCCTGGCCCTCCTCCCGGCGGTGGCGCGACCCCAGGACGACGAGTGGGAGACCTCACCGCAGTCCGGCCCCGTCGAGCGCGGCCCCGTCGAGACGCAGGCCCCCTCGACGAGGCCGCCGGCCGATCTGCCGCCCATTCCTCCGGCCGAGACTCCGGCGCCGCCGCAGGCTCAGGCGGAGACGCCGTCGCAGCAGCTTCCGGCCGGCCAGTGGGTCTACACGCAGCAGTACGGCTGGATCTGGATGCCGTACTCGGACTCGTACACCTACTCGCCGCCCAGCGGCTCCGGTGAGCCGTACGCGTACGTCTACTACCCGGCCTACGGATGGGCGTGGATCGCCGCGCCCTGGATGTGGGGCTTCGGTGCGTGGCCGTTCTTCGGCGTGTACGGGCCGGCGCGGTACGGGTGGTACGCCCACGGCTGGTGGCGTCACCCTGCGCAGTGGCACTACGCGCCGATGCGCGGCGCGCGCTACGGCATCAGGCCCGCGCCGGTCTACCGCGGCGGCGCCGGCCAACCCGGCGTCAGGCCCGCGCCGGTCCGCGGCAGCGGCGGGAGCGGCGGCAGCGCGCCGAGGCCGGCGCCTCGCCACACCACCTCGGCGTTCGTCGGCGGCGGTCACGTCGGCGGCGCCCCCCATGGCGGCTTCGCGGCCCGCGGCGGCCCCGCCTTCACCGGCGGACGGTCCGGAGGTCCCGGCGGCGCCGGCATGTTCAGCGGCTTCGCGGCCCACGGCGGCAGCGTCGGCGGCAGCCACGGCGGCGGCCACGGCGGTGGGGGGCACGTGGGACGCGGCCGCGGATAGCGGCGCGATCGCGCTCACGCCCGGCGCAGCACCAGGAGCGCGGCGAGCCCGGCGACGAGCCCCCAGAACGCGGAGCCCACCCCGAAGAGCGAGACGCCCGACGCCGTCACCAGGAAGGTGACGAGCGCCGGCTCTCGCTCGCGGTCGTCGCGCACCGCGGCGGCGAGGCCGCCCCCGATGGTGTTGACGAGCGCCAGCCCCGCGACCGCCATCACCAGCTCGCGCGGAAAGGCGGCGAAGAGCGCGCCCACCGTCGCGCCGAAGATCCCGGTGAGCAGGTAGAAGAAACCGGCCGCCACCGCGGCCACGTAACGCCGCCGCGGGTCCTCGTGCGCCTCGCGCCCCATGCAGATGGCCGCGGTGATGGCGGCGAGGTTGAAGGCGTAGCCGCCGAAGGGCGCGAGGAGCACCGTGGTGAGGCCCGTCCACCCGATCAGAGGCGAGACGGGTGCGTCCCCGAAGCCCGAGGCGCGCATCACCGCCACGCCCGGGACGTTCTGCGAGGCCATGGTCACCACGAACAGCGGCACGGCGACGCCGACGAGTGCGCTCGCCGTGAAGACGGGCGCCGTGAACACCGGACGGGCCAGCTCCAGCCGGACGCCGTGCAGGTCGAGGAGCCCCCGCCACGCGGCGAGCGCGCTGCCGAGCAGGAGCACGCCCACCACCGCGTAGCGCGGCCAGAGCCGCCGCCCCACCAGGTAGGCGGCGAACATGGCGAGCACGAGCGCGAGCTGGGTCTTCATGGCGACGAAGGCGTCCATGCCGAAGCGGAGCAGGACGCCGGCGAGCATGCCGGAGGCGATGGGCAGCGGGACCCGCGACATGCCGCGCTCGAACCAGCCGGTGACGCCGAAGACGAGGAGGAGCAGCCCGCACGCCAGGAACGCGCCGATCGCGGCGGACATGGGCAGGCCGGCCGCGCTGGTGGCGAGGAGCGCCGCGCCGGGCGTGGACCAGGCGGTGACGACGGGCACCCGGTAGCGCAGCGACAGGCCGATGCAGGTGAGCCCCATGCCCAGGCCGAGCGCGAACATCCACGAGGCGATCTCGGCGGGCCCTCCCCCGCAGGCGCGGGCCGCCTGGAACACGATCACCGCGGAGCTGGTGTAGCCCACCAGCACCGTCACGAAGCCGGCCACGACGGCCGAGGCGGAGAGGTCCCGGAGCAGGCGCACAGGGCCGGCAATGTAGCGCGGCTCGCTCCGGGTCACCGCTGCTTCGCGGCCGGGGCCCGACGCCCTCCCATCGCCAACCCCGCGTTCCAGCAGCGGTATTCCCAACTGTGACAGCTTGCCTCGGGCGAACACCCGAGCCTGCTCGGGAGTTCGTCCCCGCCCGCCTCGGGCGTTCCACGGCCCCGGGCGCCTGTCGTTTCCCCGCGCGCGCCGGGGCGTCCGCCCCCGGGCGACTCGGCACGCTTCGCCCCCCCGCCTCCGGTCCGCGGGCGCCCCGCCACCGGACTTTTTCCCGCGCGATTGGGCACTCTTCCCAATTCCGATTGCGCGCGAGATGCGAGAGATTGCGTATCGGAAGAAGGGAGAAACCCCATGGCGAAGACCTACGAGAGCGGCGCAACGGTGAAGCGCGGTTACTACCTCAACCTGGCCCGGTGGCACGTGGAGCCCGTCGAGAACGACGGCGGGAAGCTGCCGGCCGGCCCCGGCAAGTGGATCGCGGTCCCCACGGCGGCGGCGCTGGCCCTGGTCCCGATCCTGGGCGCCACCTTCCTCGTCTTCCTCCCCTTCATCGGCTTCGCGCTGACCCTGAAGGCGCTCGCCTCCCCGGTGCTCGGCGTCTTCAAGTCCTCGGCCGGCGACCTCGCGGCCACGATGACCCCCGGCTGGCGGCCCGGCGAGGCCCACTTCACCGGCAAGGACGCGGAGAACGCCGGCGTGGAGGAGAAGGGGCCGCTCGCCGACGACGCGCGGCTCGAGGACCTGGGCAAGGAGATCGCGGAGCGTCGCAACGAGAAGTGAACGGGATCCTGGACCTCTCACTCGAGTCACGGAGGAAGTCATGGCCAAGAACGTCGGCGGCATGAAGGTGAACGGCGGTTACTACTGGAACCCGAAGAGCCTCGCGGTCGAGGTCGTCCCGCAGGAGGGCGGCAAGCTCCCGGGCGACGCAGGGACGAAGTACGTGAAGGTCCCCTTCCTCATGCTCTTCGCCATCGTCCCGGTGATGGGCGCGCTCTTCCTCATGTTCCTGCCCTTCATCGGCTTCGCCCTCTTCGCCTACGCCATCGGCCGCAAGGTCGGGATCTTCGCGCGCCGCGGCGCCGAGGACCTCGCCGCCACCATGTCCCCCGGGATGCCGCTGCCCGGCGAGGCGCACTTCACCGGCAAGCCCGGCGAGGAGAAGCCCGCCGAGGGGAAGACGCCCGCCGAGCTCGAGAAGCTGGCCAAGGAGATCGAGGAGAAGCGCAAGTAGGGCGCGCGCTCCCCGGAAGCGAGCGGCCGGCGGGACACCGCCGGCCGTTTCGCGTTCCAGGCGCACCCTGGTGCGCGGGCGGGCGATCGGCCGCTAGGGCACCGCCGCGGCGTCCGCCCACATCACCACGAGCGCGCCGGCGACGTACTTCAGGTCGACGATGCTCCGCCCCACGTTCCAGCGCGTCTGCCGCATGTCGACGAAGCTGTCGTCCGCGGTGTGCTCGCCGGGCCTGTCGAT
>Ga0335084_10000715_pt1 | contig 29049 bp, 30 predicted proteins | sample Lox_Sample_44_FD_206721 | JGI IMG/M metagenome (GOLD analysis project Ga0335084, IMG submission 206721) | Soil microbial communities from Loxahatchee National Wildlife Refuge, Florida, United States - Lox_Sample_4.4 | ecosystem: Environmental > Terrestrial > Soil > Wetlands | place: USA... | reverse complement strand
ACGCCGCGGCGCACAAGCGCAACTCAGCGGATGAACAAGTGCGGCAGAGCGACGGCCGCGGTCGACCGCACGACGACGTGTGCGATGCCATCGAGTTCGCTCGCGGCGGGATTGACGACGATGACCGCCGCCCCGGAACGACGCGCGGTCAGTGGCAGGCCCGCGGCGGGGTAGACCAGCCCGGAGGTTCCGACGACGAGCATCAGCTCGCAATCGTGTGCTGCGGCTTCGGCCGCCTGAAGATCGTCCGGGTCGAGCATTTCTCCGAACCATACGACACCCGGCCGAAGCCAGTCGCCGCAGCGCGGACAACGCGGCGGCGCGCCCGTGGGCACGCGCCGCGGATCGTCCTCGACGTAGCCACATCGGGCCAGGCAGACAGTGCGTGTGATCGAGCCGTGGATCTCGGTCACGTCGCGCGAGCCTGCGCGGCGATGCAGCCCGTCGACGTTCTGAGTGACGATACTCAGTCGTTCGAAGCGCCCGTCCGCGGCCGCCAGCGCGCGGTGACCCTCGTTCGGCTCGGCCTTCGCAACCGCGTCGCGCCGCCCGGCGTACCAGCGCCAGACCAGTGGCGGGTCCGCACGGAAGCCCTCTTCGGACGCCAGCTGCGTCGGGTCGAAGCGCGCCCACAGACCGGTCCGCGCGTCGCGAAAGGTCGGCACGCCACTTTCTGCCGACATGCCGGCGCCCGTCAGGACAGCGATGCGGCGCGCGACCCGCACCCGTTCGCGCGCCTGCTCGATCGGCTCTTCACGCACCCTATGCAGCCTGTGGAACGCGCGGATCCATCACCGCGAACCAGAGCGGCGGAAGCAGCGCAGCCAGCACCATCGCTGGGTAGCCCGCCGGCAGCTGAGGGGCAGTCGGCGCGGACCTCAGCGCCTCATACGGCCGCCGCATATGCGCATGGTGGTCGGAGTGCAGCTGCAGATTGAACAGGATCCAGTTGCTGACGACCCAGTCCGCGTTCCACGAGTGGTGCTCGCGCACCGGCTCGTAGCGACCGTCGAGATAACGGCGCTGCAGGCCGTAGTGTTCGATGTAGTTGATGATCTCCAGCAGCGCCACCGCCACGGCCGCCTGGAGCGCGAACAGCAGCGCTGCATGTCCACCCCAGACTGCGGTGACGACCGCCAGCAGCAACAAGGAAAGCGCTGTTCCCAGGGCGACCCAGTTGTCGAGCCGCCAAGGCGAACGCCCATGGTGTGCGAGCCGCAGCGCCTCGAGGTGCCATGCGTGAAGAAAGCTGCCGACCACGGAGCGCACGATGAAGCGGTAGACGTTCATTCCGCGCGGCGCGGTGGCCGGATCTTCCGCCGTCGCGACGCGCACGTGATGCCCGCGCACGTGCTCGACGAAGAAGTGGCCATAGGCAACGCTGACCAGCAGCGCCTTGGCGATCAACCGATCGAGCGTCGATGAGCGATGGCCCAGTTCGTGCGCCACCGTGATGCCGAGGCCGCCTGTCACCGTGCCGACGGCCATCGCAAAGACGATCAGCTCGAGCATCGGCAGCGACGGCGCGATCCGCATGGCCTCGACCATCAGCCACACTTGCAGCGGCAACTGCAGCCGCGGAATCCAGCGCGCCAGCGCCGGCACCGGTCGATCCTTCCCAGGCTGCGGCCTGCCGACCGCGGCATCGATCAGCGGGATCAGCACGAAGGTAATGACCAGCGTCAGCCACGGCATCCCCATTTCGACCCAGCGCAGCGGACTGAGCGCGAAGAAGATGAGGAACAGCGATCCGAGCACGGTGGCGATCATGCCTAGATGCTGCCCGCGCCAACCGCGTCGATCAAGCGGGAGCTGACCGCTGGGCGAGCCGCTGCCGCACCGTCTCGAACAGGCAGATGCCGGCCGCCACCGATACGTTCAGGCTTTCGACCGTGCCCTGCAGCGGAATACGTGCGATCTGCGCGCAGCGTTCGCGCGTCAAGCGGCGCAGCCCTGACCCTTCGGCACCGAGGACCCACGCCACGGGCCCGGTCAGATCGAGATCGAACAGCGACTGGTCGGCCTCTCCGGCCGCGCCGACCGCATGAATGCCCGCGGCGCCGATCGCATCGAGTGCGCGCGCGAGATTCGTCACTTCAATCAGCGGAACGCTTTCGGCAGCGCCCGAGGCCGCCTTGAGCGCGGCCGGAGTGAGCCCTGCGCTGCGGTCGCGCGGCACGATCACCGCATCGACTGCGGCCGCGTCGGCCACGCGCAGGCAGGCACCGAGATTGCGCGGGTCAGTAACGCCGTCGAGCACGAGCAGCAGCGTCCGCGGCTCCACCGCAGCGGTAACGTCGTCCAGCGTCAAGGCGCGTTCGACCGCCGCAGCAAGCGCAATGACGCCTTGATGTGGAGCACCACAGCTCAACTCGCGCAGCAACTGCGGTTCGGCGGGAACCATCGGCACGCCGGCGCCGCGCGCAAGCTCGCGCACCTGCTGCATGCGGCCATCGCGCCGGCGCGCGTCGAAGTGAATCGACTCGATCGTCTTCGGCGCGGCCTGCAGGCGTGCAATAACGGCGTGGAAACCGGCGAGCGCCTGCAGGGTGCCGTCGGCCGGCTTGGCACTCATCGCCCGCGCCGCCGCGAACGACTCAGCGCACCCCGCGCCCCGCCGACCCCCTTCTTGCCGTGGGCGCCGCCGCGCGCGGTTTCACGCTTGTCGATGTCTCGCGGCCGTCGCGCTGCCGCCACCGCGCGACGCGCGCGCCGCTCCTCCACCGACTCGCCGCGCTTGCGCTCCTTGGGCCGGACCTCCGCTGGTCCGGCGAGCAGCGCCCGGCGCGTGTCGCCTCGCACCAGCCTGAACTCGATGCGTCGCGCCTCGAGATCCACTCGCGCCACCTGCACGGTCATGCGGTCGCCCAGCCGATATCGCAAGCCAGTGCGCTCACCCCGCAGTTCGTGCAGGGCCTCGTTGAACAGGAAATACTCCGAGCCCAGTTCGGAAACGTGTACAAGCCCTTCGACGTATAGATCGTCGAGAACGATGAAGATGCCAAATGGCACGACCGCGCTCACGGTACCGCTGTAGGTCTCTCCGACCCGTTCGCGCATGTAATAGCTCTTGAGCCATGCTTCGACATCGCGCGACGCATCGTCGGCACGGCGCTCGTTGGCCGAGCAGATCAGCCCGAGCTTCTCCCAGGCGCCGATCGCCGATCCCTCCGCTCGGCCTTCGCGCGCCGCCCGCGAGGCCGCGCGCGCCGCCAGCGGCGCCATCACGTCCGCAGTGCTGGTGACGACGGGCACGTACGGTTTGCGTCCGAGGCAGGCCTTGATCGCACGATGCACGAGCAGGTCCGGATAGCGCCGGATCGGCGACGTGAAGTGCGCATAAGCCTCGTACGCCAACCCAAAATGGCCAGAGTTGTGCGGACTGTAGATCGCCTGCTGCATCGAACGCAGCAGCACGGTCTGCAGCAGTTGCGCGTCGGGCCGTGGCCGGATCTTCTTCAGCAGCAGCGCGTAGTCAGAGGGCTGCGGGTCGTCTCCGCCCTCAAGGTGCAGCCCGAGCGTCTTCAGCAGTGCGCGCACGTTCGCCAGGCGCTCCGGGGTCGGGCCCTCATGCACGCGGAACAGCGCCGGATGCCGGCTGCGCGCGAGGAAGTCGGCCGCGCAGACGTTCGCGGCCAGCATGCATTCCTCGATCAGCTTGTGCGCGTCGTTGCGGACCCGCGGAATGATCTTCTCGATGCGGCCGTTGACGTCACAGACGATCCGGGTCTCGGTCGTCTCGAGGTCGATCGCGCCGCGCGCCTCGCGCGCAGCTGCAAGCGTCTCGTACAGTCCGTACAGATTGCGCAGCTGCGTCAGCACGTCGACGCGGCGCTGCGCCGCGCGGCTGCCCGGCACCGACAGCGCCTCCCAGACCTCGTCATAGGTCAGGCGCGCATGTGAATGCATCACTGCCGGATAGAACTGGTACGCGTCGATCGCGCCGCGAGTGCTGATGACACAATCGCAGACCATCACGAGCCGGTCGACCTGCGGATTCAGCGAGCAGAGTCCGTTGGAGAGCTTCTCGGGCAGCATTGGAATGACCCGCCGCGGGAAGTAGACCGACGTCGAGCGGTTCTGCGCCTCGGCGTCGAGCGCGTCGCCCGACTTGACGTAGTGGCTGACATCCGCGATCGCAACGATCAGCCTCCATCCCTTTTTCCGGCCACCGATCGGTTCGCAGTACACCGCGTCGTCGAAATCGCGCGCATCCTCGCCGTCGATCGTGACCAACGGAACATCGCGCAAATCGATACGGCCCCGCAGGTCGCGCGCCTGCACCACATCGGCCAACGCCTCGGCGAGTTCCAGCGCCGCAGCCGGAAACTCGTGCGGCACCGAGAACTTGCGCACCGCGATCTCGATCTCCATGCCCGGATCGTCAATCGCTCCAAGCACTTCGATCACGCGTCCGACCGGCTGCACGTAGCGCTGCGGCTGCTGGATGATCTCGACGACGACCACCTGGCCTGGCTCCGCCGACAGCGAAGCGCCCGGCGGAACGAGGATGTCGTGCTGGATGCGCTGATCCTCGGGCACGACGATCGTGACGCCGCGCTCGTTCAGCAGACGCCCGACGAGCTTGTTGGTGCGGCTTTCGATGACCTCGACAATCTCGCCTTCGGGCCGACCGCGCCGGTCAGTGCCGGAAATGCGCGCGAGTACGCGGTCGCCATGCAGGACCTTGCTCATCTCGTGCTCGGACAGCACGAGATCCTGCGCGCCGTCGTCGCGGATCAGGAAGCCGTAGCCGTCGCGATGGCCCTGCACCTGGCCCGAGATCAGGTTGGCGCGGGTGGCGACCAGCAGCAATCCCGCGCGATTGCGCACGATGCGTCCGGCGCGCTCGAGTTCCTCGAGTTCTGCCGACAGCGCGGAGCGCGCTTCGTCGGCAAGGTGCATGCGCTCAGCGAGTTCCTGCGGTGTCAGCGGCGCTCGCGCCGCGGTCAGTGCCTGCAGGATCGCGTCGCGCTCAATATTGGTATTTCTGGGAGTCAATCAATAACTTTCGATATTCAGTGTTCGGAGAGAGAACGCGCGCATTCGATGGCGTGCGGCCCTTTCGGCGCCAAGGCAGAGTAACGCATTTGACATGCCCGGCATCGCCGCTAGAATCATTGGCTCACCTGTGCCCAGGTGGCGGAATTGGTAGACGCACTAGTTTCAGGTACTAGCGCCGCAAGGTGTGGAGGTTCGAGTCCTCTCCTGGGCACCAAGACGACTGGCCGGCTTTGCCGGCCTTTTCTTTTCGTGACCGGGAAGGCAAGCGCCTGCGTGCGCTGCGTGAGCGGACGAGTCGATCTTGTTCAACCCGTCCCGCTGCGCAATCGCGCCGCGAGCTTCTGCGGACCCATCGCGTCGTACACCTCGAACGGCTGATGAATCCACGGGTTCGTCGGCAGGTATTCGACGTAGTAATCCGGCACGAAGTTCGAGCAGGCCTTGTACCAGATGACGGCGGTGCGGACTTCGCGCACGCTACGGTAGCGCTCCTTCAGGTGCGCCACAACCCGGCTCAGTGTCACGCCGGAGTCGACCAGGTCATCGACCAGCAGTAGATTGCCCGTCAGCTCGCCCTGCGTCATCGTGATGTATTCGCCGACATCGAGCGTGCCCTGCGACCGCCCGGCGGCCTCGCGATACGAACTCGCCGCGAGGATGGCGAGCGGCATGTCGTAGATGCGCGAGATCACGTCACCGACGCGCAGACCGCCGCGCGCGAGGCACAGCAGCGAATCGAAGTGCCAGCCGGATTCGTGGATCGCAAGGCTAAGCCGCTCGATCAGGCGGTGGTACTCGTCCCAGTCGACGTAGAGATCCTTCACGCGGCGTGGCTCAGCGGAATGGGTGTCGCAGCACGATCGTCTGCTCGCGATCCGGCCCGGTAGAAACGAGGTCGATCGGAACGCCGAGCACCTCCGCCAGGCGTTCGAGGTAGCGGCGCGCGGGTCCCGGCAGCGCATCCCAGGCGCGCACACCGAAAGTCGATTGCGTCCAGCCCGGAAATTCCTCGTAGATGGGCTGGCAGCGCTCCACAGCGTCGGCGCCATAGGGAAGGATGTCGACCTCGCGGCCTTCGAAGCGATAGCCCACGCCCAGCTTGACCGCCGGCAGACCGTCGAGGACGTCGAGCTTGGTGATGCACAGTCCGGTCGTGCCGTTAAGCTGCACCGAGCGGCGCAGGCCGGCGGCATCGAACCAGCCGCAGCGACGCGGCCGCCCCGTGACCGAGCCGAATTCCTGGCCGCGGTCGCGCAACTGCGCGCCGGTCGCATCGAGCAGCTCCGTCGGGAACGGCCCTGAACCCACCCGCGTCGAGTACGCCTTGGTAATGCCAAGCACGTAGTCGAGCTTCTGCGGAGCGACTCCGGCACCGGCGGCCGCGGCGCCGGCTACGGTGTTGCTCGAGGTCACGTACGGATACGTGCCGTGATCCACGTCCAGCAGTGTGCCCTGCGCACCTTCGAACAGCAGCCGATGGCCCTGCGCCATCGCGTTGTTGAGTCGATGTGAAACGTCTGTGATCAACGGCTTGAGCCGTTCGGCGAAGGCGAGCGTCTGGTCGATCACGCGCGCGGCGACAATCGGCTCTGCGCCAAAATAGCGTTCGAGCACGAAGTTGTGGAAGTCGAGCGCCTCGCGGACGCGGTCGCCGAAGCGACCTGCATCGAACAGATCCTGCGCGCGGACCGCGCGCCGACCGACCTTGTCCTCATAGGCCGGGCCGATGCCGCGCCCGGTCGTACCGATCTTCGAATCGCCGCGCCGCGCTTCGCGCGCCTGATCGAGAGCGACGTGATATTCGAGGATCAGCGGGCAGTTGCCGCTGATCAGCAGTCGCGACGCAACGTCGACGCCGGCCGATTGCAGCTCGTCGATCTCGGCGAGTAGCGCTGTCGGCGACAGCACGACTCCGTTGCCGATGTAGCACGCGGTCTTGGGTCGCAGGATGCCCGACGGAATCAGTCGCAGAATGGTCTTCTTGCCACCGATCACCAGCGTATGGCCGGCGTTGTGTCCGCCCTGGAAACGCACGACGCCGTCGACTTCCTCGGTCAGCCAGTCGACGATCTTGCCCTTTCCCTCGTCACCCCACTGGGTGCCGACGACGACGACGTTCTCTGTCATTGCGGTTCCGATCTCAGGACGCCGTGCCGCCGCGCGCAACCACGCGCCAGCCGGAATCGACGTAACGGAGTTCACGGTCGAAGACGAAATCGCCGGGATCTCCGGATGCTTCACCGGGAAGTCGCTGCACCACAATGTTTCCGGCCGCACGCAGCGCACGGATCGATTCACGCAACTCGCCCGCCTCGCCGGCGGGAGCCAGGATCGCAGCGGGCGCTTCGAAGCCGAGAAGCCCCACAAGTTCGCGCAGGTAGATCGAGAAGCCGACCGCAGGCCGAGCCCGGCCGAAGGCCCTGCCGATGTTGTCGTAGCGCCCGCCGCGCAGCACGGCGCTGGCCAGCTCGGGAGCGTGCACGGCGAAGGTCACCCCGGTGTGGTAGCGGTAGCCATGCAGGTCGGCGAGATCGATCGTGACTTCGTCGGCGCCGCAGCGCTCAGCTAGCCGCTCCAGACTGTCGAGCGCCGACGCCACGGCCGGCACATCCGGCAGTGTCCTGCGCGCCACTGCCAGCGCCTCGATGCCGCCACCGATCCGGCTCAAAGCCACGAGGCCGTCGCGCACAGCGGCCGGCAACGCAGCCGTGCAGTCGCCCAGCGCCACCGGATCCTTCGTGCTGAGCGCGGCCAGAATGTTGTCGTCCGCGGGTGGCTCCAGCCGCGCCAGATCGAGCAGTGCACGCACGACCCCGGTGTGGCCGAGGTCGATCGTCACACGCTCGAGTCCCGCGACGCGCAGCGAAGCCACCGCGATTTCGAGGACTTCGAGGTCCGCCGCGGTACCCGCCGCGCCGTACAGCTCCGCGCCAACCTGCAGCGGCTCGCGCACTGCCAGCGGATGCTCCGGCCGAGCATGCAGCACGCTGCCGGCGTAGCAGAGTCGCGATACACCGGCGCGATTCAGGATATGCGCATCGATGCGCGCCACCTGCGGCGTCGCGTCGGCGCGCAGCCCCAGCATGCGGCCACTCGACTGATCGACCAGCTTGAACGTGCGCAGATCGAGGTCGCGTCCGGTTCCGGTCAGCAGCGAATCGACGTACTCGATCAGCGGCGGCACCACGAGTTCGTAGCCGTAGCCGCTGTAGAGGTCGAGCAGCGCGCGACGGGCAGCCTCGAGCCGCCTCGCCTCGCGCGGCAGCACGTCGGAAATGTTCTCGGGAAGCAGCCAGCGCGGCATGACGAGCGATGAAGACTGGGGCAGCGGACCGGCGGCGTGCCGCGCGGCAGGATCAGGTCAGCTCAGGAACCAGAACAATAGCGCGCCGCCTAAGACCGCCAGCAGCCCGAAGAAACGAATCTGCCCGTCATTGAGTTCGGTCACGCGCTGAAACATCTGCCGCCAGCTGGCGGGCGCCAGCAGCGGCAACAGCCCCTCAAGGATCAGCATCAGGCCGATCGCGAGCCCGAGCGTCTCCAGCATCAGCGGCGCGGAGCCGTCGGCGTCTCCGGCGACTTCATGTACCTGAAGAACTCGGACGACGGATCGACCACCAGCACGTCGCTGCGGTTGCGGAAGCTCGCGCGATAGGCCTCCAGACTGCGGTAGAAGCGTGCGAACTCGGGGTTCTGGCCGAACGACTGCGCGTAGATGGCTGACGCCTTGGCGTCGCCGTCGCCGCGGATCTTCTGTGCATCCCGGTACGCCTCGGACAGCAGCACTTCCTTCTGGCGGTCGGCGTCGGCGCGGATCTTCTCGCTTTCGGCGGCGCCGATCGAGCGCTGCTCGTTGGCAACCCGCTTGCGCTCGGCCTCCATGCGGCGATAGACGGACTCGCTGATCTCGGCCGCGAAGTCGACACGCTTCAACCGTACGTCGACGATCTCGACGCCGAGGTTCTTGACGCGTTCCTGGACCGAGGCGCGGATCTCCTCCATCGCCTTGTCACGCTCGCGCGACGTGATCTCGTTGACGGTGCGCTTGTTGACCGCCTGGTTCATCGCATCGCGCACCAGCGTCGAGATGCGGTCTTCGGCGGAACGCTCGCCCGCCGGGAAGCTGACGCGAAACAGGCGCGGATCGATGATGCGCCACTTGACGAACGAGTCGATCAGCAGGTTCTTCTTCTCCGATGTCTGCACGCGGTCGGCCGACGGCGTGTCGATCGTCAGGATGCGCCTGTCCTGATACTCGACGTTCTGCAGCAGCGGAATCCTGAAGTACAGTCCGGGCTCGGTGACCACGCGCGTGATCTGTCCGAGCTGGAAGACGATCGCCGACTGGCGCTGGTCGACGATGAACGTGCTGGCGCGGACAAGGAACGCTGCGACGACGAAACCGATGATGACAGCGAGGATGCGGTTCATGGTCAGCGTGCCTCGCGTTCGCGGCTGCGCAGCGTGTCGCGCGTGCGCGCGTCGCCGGTCGCCGGTGCCTCCGTCGCGGGCGCGGTCGGCGCGACGCGCGGCCCCGCCATCGCGTCCTGCGTGGCCTGCTGCATCAGCTTGTCGAACGGCAGATAGAGCAACTGGTTGCTGTTGCGCGAGTCGACCATCACCTTGGTCGTGTTTGTGAACACCTGCTGCATCGCGTCCACGTACATGCGGTCGCGCGTCACCGCCGGCGCCTTCTGGTATTCGTTGAGGATCTGGCGGAAGCGCGAAGCATCGCCTTCCGCGCTTTGAACGATGCGCGTGCGGTAGCCCTCGGCCTCCTGCATCAGCCGCGACGCCGCGCCGCGCGCCTTCGGCACGACGTCATTGGCGTAGGCCTGTCCTTCGTTGATCTGCCGCTCGCGGTCCTGCCCGGCCTTCACGGCGTCGTCGAACGCAGCCTGCACCTGTTCGGGCGGCTGCGCGTTCTGAATCGCCACGGCGGAGACCAGAATCCCGGTGCCGTAACGATCCAGCATCACTTGCATCCGCTGCCGCACTTCGCTCGCGATCTCTGAGCGCGACTCGTACAGCACCGAGTCCATCTTCTTGCGGCCGAGGACTTCGCGCATCGCCGATTCCGCCGCCTGGGTCACTGCGGCGGTCGGGTTGCGGCTGTTGAACAGGTAGTCGCGCGCGCCTTCGTCCTTGATTCTGAACTGCACCTCGAACTGGATGTCGACGATGTTCTCGTCGTCCGTCAGCATCAGCGCCTCCTTAAGGCGCTCCGGACGGCCGCGCGTGCCGATCTCGACCTTGCGCAGCGACAAGATGTCGACAAGCTCGCTCGACTGCACCGGCCACGGCAGGCGCCAACGGAATCCTGGGCTCGTCGTTTCCGTATAGCGGCCAAAGGTTGTCACGACGCCGACCTGGCCTTCCGGAACGATGTAGAAGCCGCTGGCGAGCCAGATCAGTCCCAGGATCAGCACCAGCGCCGCGAAGCCGAGTCCGGTTCCGCGCGGGCTGCTGCCGAAGTTGCCGAGGCCGCCGCCGCGCGGGCCGCCGCGCTTCTTGCCGAATAGTCCGTTCAGGCGTCGGTTGAAGTCGCGCCAGAGTTCTTCCAGGTCGGGGGGACCATCGTTGTTCGGGCGTTGCGGACGGCGTGGCGGCTCGCGCTCGCCTTCGCTGTTCGATCCGCCTGATCCGCCACCGCGGCCCCACTGGGGGTCGTTGAGCGACATTCGAGTCCTAGCCAGAAGAAGAAGTCGACGCGGAATGCTGTGCCCCGGCCGCGCTGGACCAGGCCGGGGAGCTTTCGGGATTGACGGCACCACGGGCGTGGCGCGCGAACTCAGCCACTGCGTCGCGCAACAGCTCGAGACCCTGACCAGTCTTCGCGCTGACCGAAACGGAAATGATGCTACCACAGGGGTCGCGCTCGACCGATGGCTGCCGCTCGGACGCATCGATCTTGTTGTAGACGATGATCCGCGGCACCGCGCCGGCGCCGATCTCATCCAGGACCAGGTTCACCTCGGCCATCTGGTCCGCCCGGGCCGGTGACGCGCTGTCGACGACGTGCAGCAGCAGGTCGGCTTCCGCGGTTTCGTCGAGCGTGGACTTGAAGGCCTCGACCAGCTGGTGCGGCAGGCCGCGGATGAAGCCGACCGTGTCGGACACCACGGCGGTACCGCCGTCCTGCAGGAAGAGTCGCCGCGAGGTCGTGTCCAGCGTTGCGAACAGCTGATCCGCCGCATAGCTGTCAGCGCGCGTCAGCGCGTTGAACAGGGTCGACTTGCCGGCGTTCGTGTAGCCGACCAGCGATACTGACAGCACGTCGCGCCGCGAGCGCGCTCGGCGGCGCGTGCGGCGCTGCCGCTCAAGCTGCTTCAGGCGCCCGCGCAACTGCTTGACCCGCACGCCGATCATGCGACGGTCGAGTTCGATCTGCTTTTCCCCCGGGCCACCGGTCTTCCCGAGACCGCCGCGCTGGCGTTCGAGGTGGGACCAGCCGCGCACCAGCCGCGTCGCCAGATGCTCGAGCTGCGCCAGCTCGACCTGCAGCTTGCCCTCGTGACTGCGCGCCCGCTGCGAGAAGATGTCGAGGATCAGCGCGGTGCGATCAAGCACCCAGACGCCGACCGTCCTCTCGAGGTTGCGTTGCTGGGCAGGTGACAGCGCGACGTCGAAAACTATCAGGCCAGCACCCGACGAGGCCGCGAGCGCCTTGAGTTCCTCGACCTTGCCGGCGCCGACAAAATGCGCCGGATCGGGCCGGTCGCGCCGGACATGCAGATGGCCGACGGGCTCGATGCCTGCAGAAACCGCGAGCTGGGCGATCTCTTCGGCGGCATCTGGATCGTCGCGACGTCCCCGCGCAATGCTGACCAGCAGCGCGCGCTCGGAGCGATCGACGCGCCCAGCTTCGACCTGGAAGACTGTCAGGACTCGGTCTCCGCGGCCAGGTTCACCGGACGCGCCGGCACCACGGTCGAAATCGCGTGCTTGTAGACCATCTGGGTCACGGTGTTCCTGAGCAGCACGACGTACTGGTCGAAGGATTCGATCTGGCCTTGCAGCTTGATGCCATTGACCAGGTAGATCGATACGGGAATGTGTTCCTTGCGCAGCGCGTTAAGAAACGGGTCTTGTAGTAGTTGCCCTTTGTTGCTCATCGGTTGGCTCCAGCGGCTTAATGCCGCTTGTTGTCATCGGTTCAGGGAGAGGAACCGACCGTCGCGGAACTGCAGATGGGGACGGGGCCATGCGTTTCAATGTAAAGCAAAACACGGGCCGTCGCCAACAAACGCCCTCAGGCGACAAAGGGATTGCGGCCGGAGCGGAATTCGACGCGCAGCGGGGTGCCTTCGAGCCCGAATTCATCCCTGAACCGCCCCTCCAGGTAGCGCCGGTAGCTGTCGGAGACGTGGTGCAGCGCATTGCCATGAATCACGATGACCGGCGGGTTCATCCCGCCCTGGTGCGCGTAGCGCAGCTTGGGTCGCAGCGGGCCCGCGCGCGGCGGCATCTGCCTGGCCACTGCAGCCTGCAGCGCGCGTGTCAGTCGCGGCGTCGGCAGCTTCGCAAAGGCGGCAGCGTGGGCCTCCGAAACCGAGCGCATCACCGCCGACAACCCCGTCCGTTGCAGCGCCGAGATCGTGTGGACCCGCGCCCACCGCAGGAAGTGCAGCTTGCGGTCGATCTCGCGGCGGATGCGGTCGCGTTGGTACGTCTCGAGGCCATCCCACTTGTTGACCGCGACGACCAGCGCGCGGCCATTCTCCAGCACGTAGCCGGCGATATGCGCATCCTGGTCGGCAACCTCGCTGCTCGCGTCGAGCAGCAGCACGACGACATTTGCGTCTGCGATCGCCTGCAGGGTTTTCACCACAGAGAACTTTTCGACGGCCTCGAAGACCTTGCCGCGACGGCGCAGGCCCGCGGTGTCGACCAACGTGTACGGCCGGCCGTCGTATTCGAACTCGACTTCGATCGCGTCGCGCGTCGTGCCGGGCTCGTCGTAGGCAATCAGGCGCTCCTCGCCGAGCAGCGCGTTGATCAGCGTCGACTTGCCCACGTTCGGTCGGCCGACCACCGCCACGCGCACCCTGCGGCCGCCGCTTTCGGCGGCAGCCTCCTCGGTCGCCGCGGCGCGTTCGGCAAACGGTTCGAGCGCAGCGTCCATCAGCTCGCGCACACCGTCGCCGTGTGCGGCAGAGATCGGCCACGGCTCGCCGAGCCCAAGTTCGTGGAACTCCGCCGTCGCCTCGGGCGGCAGACCCTCGGCCTTGTTGACGGCGAGCAGCACCGGCCGGCCGGCGATGCGCAGCCGCTCACCGATCCTGCGGTCCTGCGCGGTCAGGCCTTCGCGCGCGTCGAGCACGAACAGCACGGCGTCGCTCTCGGCGATCGCCTGCTCCGCCTGCGCGGCCATCGCGCGCGCGATTCCTTCGGCGTGCAGCGGCTCGAACCCGCCGGTGTCGATGGCGATGTATTCGCACGGCCCGACCCGCCCGTCGCCGTAGTGACGGTCGCGCGTGAGCCCGGGGAAGTCCGCCACCAGCGCGGCACGCGAGCGCGTCAGGCGATTGAAGAGCGTCGACTTGCCGACGTTCGGGCGACCGACGATGGCGATGACCGGCTTCATCGGACGCTCGGCCGACCTACTCGACTGTTACCAGCGCAACGCTCCCATCCTTGGTCTGGACGATCGCGCCGCCGCCAAAGGCGCGTGGCGTGGCGTTGATTTCGCTGCCGAGCGCGACACGCGCCAGGAAGCCGCCGTCGTCAGGCGACAGGAAATGCAGGTAGCCGGCGTAATCGCCGACCAGGACCGCACGCCGCAGCGCGAGCGGGGTCGTGAGGTCGCGGTTCAGCAGCTTCTCCTGGCGCCAGGCGTTGGTCCCGCTCTCGGCGGAAAACGCGACCACGTTCGACTTCACGTCAACGCCGTAGACGCGCCGCGTATCGGCGCCGACGCCTGCACCCGCCGGGAACTCGCGTGCCCAGCGCAGATTGCCGTTGACGACCTCGAAGCAGGCGACGCGCCCCTGATAGGCGGCCGCGCAGACCTCGCTCGCGATCAGGCGTGGTGCTCCAAGCACGTCGACGAGCCGCTCCACCTCGGTCGCGCCGCGCGGCTCGGCGACCGGCGCGTCCCAGCGCACCGTGCCGTTTCCAATCGCCAGCATGACCAGCCGGCCGCTGGGGTAGCCGACCGCAACGAAGTCACCCGCGAACGCCATCTCGCTCGCTGCGTTCAGCGTCAGCGGTGGCACCGTGCGCTGGTAGTTCCAGCGCTTGCGCCCGTTGTTTGCGTCGAACGCCGTGACGCGGTAGTCCGAGCCGCGCACGATCACGAGGCCACGCCCGACCAGCGGCGGCGCCTGCACTGCCGCGCCGACCTGAGCGCGCCAGAGTTCCTTGCCGTCGGCGCCGAGCGCAACCACGTCGCCGCGCGGGCTGCCGACCGCGACGACGAAGCCGTCACTGCCGACGCCGCCGGAGATCGCGAGGTTCAGGTCGGTGCGCCAGACCGTCTCGCCGCCCGGTCCGAGGCGCATGACAGTCCCGTTGCCGGCAGCCACGTAGATGGCGTTCTCGAGCACGGCCGGTTGCAGCACCGCGCCGCGCGCGGAGCCGACGCTGGCACGCCAGGCGACGCGCGGCTCGAGCGACGGCGAAAACTGGGGTAGCGGCGCCGGTTCGACCGACTTGCTCGAAGAGCCGCCGAGCCAGGACGGCATCCACGAGGGCATTGAGGAGCAGCCGCCCAGCAGCACCGCGGCAGCTAGCACAGTCGCGGTCCCCAAGCGTGTGATGCACATGGGATGCGTGCTCAGACGATCAGGACGCGGCGGCTGGCAGCGCGTCGAGCTTGAGCTGGATGACCGCGCGCAGCGGGTGCTGGGGTTCCGCCTTGGCCAGCGCGTCGCGATACGCAGCGCGCGCTTCCTCCGTCTTGTTCTGCGCGACCAGCACGTCGCCCCGCCGGTCCAGCACGGTCGGCAGGTAGGCAGGTGGCACCTCGAAGTTGAGTGCCTGCAGCGCGTCGTCGTACTTCTTCTGGTCGAGCAGCACGCCGGCGAGCCGTACGCGCGCAATCATCGCCAGCTCATCGTGGCCGGACTTGTCGATGACCCAGCGCAGCTGCTCGGCGGACTTGCCGAGGTCCCCCATGTCGGCGTTGACTTTGGCGGCCTGCAGCGCGGCGATCGCCGCGTACACCGTGCGCCCGTAGTGCTCCTGGATCGACGCCGCCAGCGTCTGCACCTTGGCGGCGTCGCGCGCCTCGACGGCCTGTTCCAGCTGCCCGTAGATGCCGGCCGCCGTCTTCGCCTGCTCGCGCTCATACCAGCGCCAGCCGTTGAACGCGGCGAAACCCAGCAGGACCACCGTGACGCCCGTGAGGATGGGGTTGCCGTACTTCTGCCACCAGGCCCTGAGTTGGGCCAGCTGTTCCTGTTCTTCGAGGTCGTAAGCCATGGCTTCCTGAATACCTAGTCGTGGTCGTTATCGTCGTCGTTGCGGCTCAGCGCCTCGACGAGCGCGTCCGGAATCTGGTCGAGCGGCACGATACGCTGCTCCGCGAAGGCTTCGCCGGCATCGGGCCGCAGCGCCTTGACCGCCGCGGCGCGCTGCTTCGCTTCCGCCTCGCCCACGATCACCGCGAATTCGGCGCCGCTCGCGTCCGCCTTCTTCATCTGCGACTTCAGGCTCGCCTCGCCCGCATGCAGGATCGCATCGAGCCCGGCGTCGCGCAGCCGCTCGGCCAGCAGGAATGCGGCCGTTTGCGTCGTTCCACCCTGGTGCAGCACGTAGACGTCGGTGGCGGCCGCGCCTTCGACCGTGCCGGCCTCGCGCAGCAGTTCGATGACGCGCTCGATGCCCATGCCGAAGCCGATGCCGGGCGTCGGCTTGCCGCCCATGCGCTCGATCAGCGGGTCATAGCGGCCGCCGCCGCAGATCGTGCCCTGGGCACCAAGCGCGTCGGTGATCCACTCGAACACGGTGAGCGCGTAGTAGTCGAGCCCGCGCACCATGCGTGGATTGATCGCGAACTCGACTCCGGCCGCGTGCAGCAGCGCCTGCAGACCCTCGAAGTGGGCGCGCGAGGCATCGCCCAGATAGTCGGTGATGCGGGGTGCGCCTGCGACAACGTCAGCCAGCGCGGGATTCTTGCTATCAAGAATGCGCAATGGATTAGTGTGGAGCCGGCGCTTCGCGTCGGCGTCGAGCTGCGCCTCGTGCCGCGAAAAATAGGCAATCAGGTCAGCCCGGTGCCGCGCGCGTTCGTCAGCCTGACCCAGGCAGTTGAGCTCGAGCCTGACGCGACCTATGCGATCGACGCCGAGGATCTTCCACAGCCGCGCCAGCATCACGATCAGTTCGGCGTCGATGTCCGGACCAGCGAAGCCGACCGCTTCGACGTTCACCTGATAGAACTGCCGATAACGTCCCCGCTGCGGCCGCTCGTGTCGGAATACCGGCCCCATCGACCAGACCCGGCGCGGCGCCTCGTACGTCAGGTTGTGCTCGACGATCGCGCGGACTACGCCCGCGGTGAATTCCGGCCGCAGCGTCAGATGCTCGCCGTTGAGCTTGTCCTCGAACGAGTACATCTCCTTTTCGACGATGTCGGTCACTTCGCCGATGCCCTTCACGAAGAGCTCGGTGTACTCGACGATCGGCGTGCGGATCTGCTGGTAGCCGTAGCTGCGCAGCCAGTCGCTCACGCGCGCCTCGAACCACTCCCATAGCGGAGCATCCGCCGGCAGCAAGTCGTTCATGCCGCGCACCGCGGCGATCTTCGCCTTTGCCATCTAAGCGCTTGTTCCGAAGCCGGCTATTCCCGCAGCGCTGCGGCCGATGTGTAGTTCCGGCCCACGTAGTCGTCGACGATGGCCTGGAACTCTTCGGCGATGCGGTCGCCCTTCAGCGTCACCGTGCGTTCGCCGTCGACGAAGACGGGTGCCACCGGGGCCTCGCCCGATCCCGGCAGGCTGATGCCGATATTGGCGTGCTTGCTCTCGCCGGGGCCGTTGACGACGCAGCCCATGACCGCGACGCTCATCGACTCCACGCCGGGATGGCGCGAGCGCCACTCGGGCATCTGTGCCCGCAGGTAGCTCTGGATCTTGTCGGCGAGTTCCTGGAATACCGTGCTCGTCGTCCGGCCGCACCCGGGGCACGCCACGACCATCGGAGTGAACGCGCGCAGTCCCATGGTCTGCAGGATCTCCTGCGCCACCTGGACCTCGCGCGTGCGCGGCTCGCCGGGCGCCGGAGTCAGCGAAACGCGGATCGTGTCGCCGATGCCTTCCTGCAGCAGCACGGCAAGCGCGGCAGTCGAGGCGACGATGCCCTTGCTGCCCATGCCCGCCTCGGTGAGGCCGAGGTGCAGCGGGTAATCGCAGCGCCGCGACAGCTGGCGATACACCGCGATCAAATCCTGCACACCGCTCACCTTGGCCGACAGGCAGATGCGATCGCCCGGCAGACCGAGCCCTTCGGCGCGCTGCGCGCTGTCTATCGCCGAACGCACGAGAGCTTCGCGCAGCACCGCGCCGGCGTCCCACGGTTCGGCCCGGACCGCGTTCTCGTCCATCATGCGGGCCAGCAGTTCCTGGTCGAGCGAGCCCCAGTTCACGCCGATGCGAACCGGCTTGCCGAAGCGGCACGCCACCTCGATCATCTGCGCGAAGTTGTCCTCGCGCCGCGCGCCGCGGCCGACGTTCCCGGGATTGATGCGGTACTTCGACAGCGCCTCGGCACACCCGGGATACTGCGTCAGCAGCTTGTGACCGTTGTAGTGGAAGTCGCCGACCAGCGGAACATCAACGCCCATCTTGTCGAGCTGATCACGGATCGCGGCCACTTCGGCGGCGGCCTCGGGCGAGTTCACCGTGATGCGCACGACCTCGGATCCGGCCAGCGCGAGTTCCTTCACCTGGATCGCCGTCGCGATCGCATCGGCGGTGTCGGTGTTGGTCATCGACTGCACCATCACCGGTGCGTCGCCGCCCAGGCGCACGACACGGCTGGCCCAGCGGACCTCGACCCGGCGCGTCGGACGACGCCCGGCGGGTCGCGCAGGGGCCTCGAGGCAGCCCAAAGGTTCGACCGGCTGATTCATCAGTTGACGGTGAACCGCGCGACGTTCTGACGCGTATGCGGCGCGAGATCGAAGGGCTCGCCACGGACCTCCACCGCCGTCTTGGTGGTGTCGCCGATGACAACGTAAAGGGGCGGCGTGCCTTCGATCACAGCCTCGGCGCCCGCCGCGTTGTGCTGCGAGTAAAGCACCTTGCCCTCTGCGTCCTTGACCTCCGCCCACGAGTTGCCGCTGAAATGCAGCTTCAGCGTCGGTGATGGCGGCAATGCGTCGATCTGCTGCGGCTCTGCGGCCGGCGCTGCCGCCGGAACCGCGGATGCGGCCGGCACCGCGGCTTCGGCGGGCACTGGGGCCGGCACAGGCGTCACAGCCACCACCGGTTCAGGCGGCGAAAGCTGTTTTGCCGTCGCGGGTGCAGCCGGCCGCTCCCGCGTCGCGTACCACCCCAGGGCACCGAGCACGATCAGCAGCAGCACCGCGCCGAAGATGACGAGCCGGCGCGAGGTCTGCTCGCGCGCCGCCTCGCGCACCGGCGAATAGTCGCGCTGCCGGGCGATGCCATCGACGACCGATGCCGTCGGTGGACTCATCTTGGCAGTGAGGTCCTCGAGCACCGGTGCCGGATCGATGCCCAGCAACCGTGCATAGCCGCGGACGAACCCGCGGACATACGCGGCCTCAGGCAGTGCCCCGAGCGATTCCTGCTCAAGCGCACGCACCTGGTTCACGTGCAGCCGCAGCCGGCCCGCGACGTCGGACACTGTCAGGCCGGCGCGTTCGCGCTCCCATTTCAGCCGCGCGCCGAACGCGCCCGGCGGCGCCTCGATCGGTGCCTCCGGCGGCACAGGATCCACTGTTCCAGCGTCCTCACTCATCGAACGCTCCGCGCGCAAGCAGCGTCGCTTCCTTCGAGGTCGGAAAGCGCGTGCGCAGCTCCGAGGCCAGCCGCGTCTCGGTGCGCAGGTCGCCCTGCGCGCGCGCGACACGCAGACCCAGCCACAGCGTTTCGGCCGACGCATCGGTCGACTTCGCCAGCAGGCCGTAGTAGAACGCGGCCCGGTCGGTCTGGCCGGTCGCAAGATACATCCGCGTCAGCTCGTACTTCGTGGTCGGGTTGGCGGCATCCAATTCGAACGAGCGGCGCAGGAACGGCTCGGCGCCGGCATAGTCCTTGATCCGCATCTGGCAGACGCCCGCACTGAGGTTCGCACGCGCGGGCGTGGCGTACAGCGGATCGCGCAGGGCCCGCTGAAAGTAGCTGATCGACTCGCGCTCGCGCCCGGTCTGGCACAGGAACCAGCCGTAGTTGTTGTTCAGGTCGGGATTGCTGCCGTCGAGCTGGAGCGCGCGCTGGAAGTTTTCCTCGGCCGCGCGCCGATCGTCGATGTCCATGTAGATCAGTCCGAGCAGGCCGTAGCCATCGGCCATTGACGGATCGATCTGCACCGCGCGTCGCGCCTCTTCCAGCGCGAACGACATCTGTCCGTTGCGGTAGTACCCCGCGGCGAGCTCGACACGGGCCCGCGCCCGGTTGCGCGCGCTCGCCGCGTTGCTCGCCGGGTCGTTCTTCTGCGTCGTGACCACCTCGCCGTTGGTGCGTGTCACGGTGGTCGTCGTACACGCGCCCAGCAGCAGCGCGCACACCAAGAGCCCGAAGCGAGCCCACCCGGGTTCAAGCCGACATCTGCGGGCCATGCTAGCGGACCTCCGCGATCGGAATGGTGGACGGCGCAGCCGCACGCTCCGCGCGCCGAGTGCGGTCCTGAACCTCGCCGGCGAGCTGCCCGCAGGCAGCGTGAATGTCGTCGCCGCGCGTGCGACGCACGGTCGTGACGATACCGGCGTCGCCGAGCTGCTGGGCGAACTCGCGGATGCGCGCGTCCGGGGTTCGCCGCAACGTCGATCCGGGGAACGGATTGAACGGGATCAGGTTGAACTTGCACGGAACCTCGCGCACAAGCGCGACGAGTTCGCGCGCGAGCCGCGGATCGTCGTTGACGCCGTCCAGCATCACGTACTCGAAAGTGATGAAGTCGCGGGGTGCCACGCGCAGGTATCGGCGGCACGCCGCCAGCAGTTCGCGCAATGGATACTTGCGGTTCAGCGGCACTAGACGATCGCGCAGGTCGTCGTTCGGTGCGTGCAGCGAGACCGCGAGCGCCACGGGGCAGTCCGCGGCGAGCCGGTCGATCTGCGGCACCATGCCGGACGTCGACACCGTGACGCGCCGACGTGACAGTCCATAGGCGTGGTCGTCGAGCATCAACCGCAGTGCGGGAACGAGCGCCTCGTAGTTCTGCAGGGGCTCGCCCATCCCCATCATCACCACATTGCTGATGACGCGCGCGCCATCTTCGGCGAGGCCCATCGAGCGCCGCAGCGCGTGCTCCGCCCACCACAGCTGACCGATGATCTCCGCCGTCGTCAGGTTACGGCTGAATCCCTGTGCGCCGGTCGAGCAGAACGAGCAGTTGACCGCGCACCCGGCCTGCGACGATACACACAGCGTTCCGCGGTCTTCCTCGGGGATGAAGACCGCCTCGATGGCATTGCCGGCACCGACGTCCATAAGGAACTTGCGCGTACCGTCAGCCGAAAGCGAGTCGCGGATCACCGGCGGCGCAGCAACCACCGCACTCTCCGCGAGCTTGCTGCGCAACGACTTCGCGAGCTCGGTCATCGCGTCGAAGTCGGCCACACCCTTCTGGTGCGCCCAGTGCGACAGTTGCCGGCCGCGGAACGGTTTCTCACCGATCGACGCGACGTACGCCGTCAACGCTTCGAGGTCGAGCCCGAGAAGATTGACGCGCTCCATCATGCGTCCATGGCGCTTCAGCGCGAATACACCGCCATTTGCGGGAAGAAGTAGGCAACCTCGGTGCGGGCGGTATCGGCGCCATCGGAGCCGTGCACCGCATTGGCATCGATGCTGGAGGCAAAGTCGGCGCGGATCGTCCCCGGCGCGGCCTTCTTTGGGTCAGTAGCGCCCATCAGTTCGCGGTTCTTTGCGATCGCGTTCTCGCCCTCCAGCACCTGGATGACGACCGGTCCCGACACCATGAAATCCACCAGGTCCTTGAAAAATGGCCGCTCGCGATGCACGGCGTAGAAGCCCTCGGCTTCGCTGCGCGACAGCCAGGTCATGCGTGCTGCAACGATCTTCAGCCCGTTGGTTTCGAAGCGCGAATAGATCTTCCCGATAACGTTCTTCGCGACAGCGTCGGGTTTGATGATCGAAAGGGTGCGTTCCACCGCCATGACTTCAGCCTTTTCGTAGTTTTCCCAGCAGCCCGGGACATTTTCGGTTCTGGAGCGCCGCGGCGCGGCGCCACGCCACCAACCGAACCAAAAACCTCGACAAATGAAATACTTGCAGCAGCCGAGATAGCCCGAAATTCTAGCATGCGGCGCCTCGCCGAAAGCCGCGTGCAGCCTGCAACGCCACCTTGTCAGGCCGGCTCGATGACTGCGATCGACTCGACGTGCGACGTATGGGGGAACATGTTGACGATCCCAGCCGCCTTTAGCGTCCAGCCTCCCTCGTGGACCAGCACGGCGCAGTCGCGCGCCAGCGTCGCCGGGTTGCAGGACACATAGACGATCCGTGAAGGACGATCCGGTGTCTCTGCAAAGGACCGGGCCACTGCGAGCGCGCCTTCGCGCGGCGGATCGATTAGGACTTTGTCAATACTGCCGCACTCGGCCACTGCGGCCTTCCAGTCGGCGGCACTCCACTCGAACAGGTCGCGCGCCGCAAAGCTCGTGCGGTCTTCGAGACCGTGCCCAGCGGCCGCCGCGCGGGCGCGCTCGACCAGCGCTGCGCTGCCCTCGTAGCCGAGCACACGCGCCGCGCGCCGTGCGAGCGGCAGCGTGAAGTTGCCGAGTCCGCAGAAGAAGTCCGCGATTCTGTCGGCCGGACCCGGCGCCAGCAACCGGACTGCGCGGCTGACCAGCACCGCGTTCACCTGGTGATTGACCTGCGTGAAGTCGGTCGGTTGAAACGGCAGACGTACGCCAAACTCCGGCAGCGCCATCTCGAGTTGAGCGGGCTGCGTCGCGGTCAACGGCGCCGCCGTCTGCGGCCCGCCCGTTTGCAGCCAGAATTCGACGGCGTGCTCCCGCCCAAACGCGTCGAGTCGGCGACAATCCTCGACGGTCGGGGGCTGCAGCACGCGCAGCACCAGGACCAGTTGCTGGCGGCCCGCCGCGTCGCCGGCCGCGAGTTCGATCTGCGGCAGGCGTTCCCGCAATGACAGTTCGCCGATCAGCGCGCGCAGGGGCAGCAGCAGGTCGCTGATTCGCGCCGGCATCACCTCGCAGCGCTTCATGTCGGCGACATAGCTGCTGGCGCGCTCGTGGAAGCCGACCAGCACGCCGCCCTTCTTTGCGACGTACCGCACAGTCAGGCGCGCGCGGTGACGGTAGCGCCAATCTGGACCCTGTAGCGGCCGCAGCATCGTCTCGGCACGCACGCGGCCGATGTGCCACAGGCTGTCCTCGAGCACCCGCTGCTTGATCGAGACCTGTGCGCGCGCCTCCAGGTGCTGCAGTGAACAGCCCCCGCAGGCGCCAGGGCCGAGTCCGAAGTGCGGGCAACGCGGTTCGGTGCGCAGCGCCGATGCGCGCTCGATCGTCAACGCACGCCCGACCTCGTAGTTAGGCTTGTTGCGGCGGCGCTCGTAGCGCACTCTCTCGCCCGGCAACGCGCCTTCAACGAAAACGGCCTTGCCGTCACGCCGGCCGACGCCGCGTCCCTCCTGGTCGAGCGATTCGATCTCGACCTGGAAAACGTCTGCGGGTTTCACTCAGCACGGACCCCAGGCCGCCAGGTACTCGCGCCAATGAGGCTGGTCGAGCGCAACGAGCGTATCCCGGACGAGTCGTTCCTCGGCCTCGCAGCCCGCGGCGTCGAAAATGGCGCGCATCCGCTGGAATCGCGTGTAGACGAGGTAGGTGTTGACGACGTCGGTTTCGCAGTAGTGGCGGATCTGCTCAATGCCTCCGGCCTGGAACGCCTCCCAGACCTTGCTGCCGTCCATGCCGAGCTTGCCGGCAAAGCCGCACAGGCGCGCCAGGTCGTCGAGCGGAACGCTCGCCCGCGGCTGATACATCGCTAGCACGTCCATCAGATCGAGGTGTCGCAGGTGATAGCGGTTGATGTAGTTGTTGTAGCGGAAGTCGCGGTCTTCGTCGCCGAGCTCCCAGTACCGTCCTGCCTGCACACCGTGCATCAGGCCGCGATAGTGCAGCACCGGCAAGTCGAAGCCGCCACCGTTCCAGCTCACGAGCTGCGGGCTGTGGCGTTCGACCGTGGCGAAGAACGACTGGATCAGCCGGCCCTCGTCATCGTCCGCGTTGCCGATCGAGCGCACGCGGAATCCCTGATCGTCGCGGAATGCGCACGAGATCGCGACCACGCGATGCAGATGCAGTGGCAGGAAATCCGATCCGGTCCGCTCGCGTCGCTCGTCAAACGCCCTCTGTGCGATCTCAATATCGGGCAGCGCGCCCCAGGCCGGACGCAGCCGGCGCAGGCCCGCCACATCCGGCACCGTCTCGATGTCGAACACCAGGATCGGCGTCATCGGCCGACGACAGTAGCGATCACCGCTAGAGCACCGCGTCGCGGCCGATATGCTCGGCCGCGAGCGTCTGGCGAAGCTGCTTCAGTGCCTCAAGCTGCATCTGGCGGACCCGCTCGCGGGTCAGGTTCAGTTCGCCGGCGAGATCGTCGAGCGTCGCATACGGCAGATTGTCGAGTCCGAATCGGCGCTGGATCACGTGCCGGTGACGTTCGTCGAGTCGGGTCAGCCAGTGCTGCACCCGGTGTTCGAGCTCGTGCCGGCTGGCCGCCACCTCGGGCACTTCGCTGCGGCTGTCAGACAGCAGGTCGGCGAGCGTCGACTCCGGGTCCGCGTCGAGCGGCGCATCGAGCGAGGCCGGCATCGCGCCGATGCGCAATACATCGCAGACGACCTCGATCGGCTTGCCGGTCAGGTGCGCAATGTCTTCCATGCGCACCTCGCGCTGCGATTCGGACTCGGCCTCGAGATGGCGCCGCGCGTGGTTAACCTGCCGCAGTTCGCGCAGCACGTGGATCGGTAGCCTGATCGTGCGTGCCTGGTTCATCAACGCCCGCTCGACCGCCTGCCGGATCCACCACGTGGCGTAGGTCGAGAACCGGAAGCCTCGGTCGGGCTCGAACTTCTCGAGGGCGTGAATCAGGCCGAGATTGCCCTCCTCGATCAGGTCGAGCAGCGGCAGGCCGCGGCCGGTGTAGCGCTTGGCAATCGATACGACGAGCCGCAGGTTGCGCTCGATCATGTCCTGCCGGGCCGCGAAGTCGCCAGCCCGCGCTCGCGTCGCGGTGTCTCTTTCTTCCTCGGCGCTCATCAGCCGGCGCGCGCCGATGTCGGCGAGATAGCGCTGCATCGCATCCGGCTCGTACTCTTCGTCGACCACCGCCGCAGTCTCGACACCGGCGGCAGCCGCGGTCTCCGGCGGAGGCGGTTCGATCAGTTCACCCGACAGCGGCGTCAGATCCTCGATTTCCGGGATCATCGGCGGCGGGGACAGCCGTCGCGCGATCATCATCATCATGGCGAGCTCCGAGCCGGCAGATAACGCAGCGGATCGACGGGCTTGCCCTGCCGCCGGATTTCGAAATGCAGCTTGACGCGGTCGGCGTCGCTGCGACCAAACTCAGCGATGCGCTGGCCGCGTTTCACGCCCTGGCCCTGCTTGACCAGAACCTGGCGGTTGTGCGCGTAGGCCGAGATGAATTCCTCGTTGTGCTTCACGATCACCAGGTTGCCGTAGCCGCGGAGCGCGCTGCCGACATACACCACCTCGCCGTCCGCGGCCGCGCTGACCGGGTCACCATCGCCGCCGGCGATGTCGATTCCCTTGTTCCGCGTCTCGTCGAAGTTCTCGATGACCTTGCCGGGCGCCGGCCACTGCCACTGCACGGCCGACTCCGGCGCCGCGGGCTTCGTGGGCTCGGGTTTTGCGGTCGGAGGCGCCGAGCCGGGCGGCGTTGTTGTCACCGGTGCAGGTGGCGGCGGGACAGCGCTCTCGGTGCCCGGCAGCGGCAGCGGCCGTACCTCGGCGGTGCCCGAAGGCGCAACCGGGGTCACCGTAGCTGTCGCGGGCGGCGCTACCACGCGCAGCGATTGTCCAACTGCAAGCACCGCGGTGTCGGTCATGCCGTTCCAGCGCGCGAGTTCGCGCACGTCGACCCCGAACGACGATGCGATGCTGTACAGAGTGTCGCCCTTCTGGACAACGTAAACGCCATCCCTGGCTGTCCTCGCCGGCGCGGCGCTCGATCCCGCTGCCGGCTTTTCCGCGCGCGTCCCGGAGCCCGAGCGATCGACGACCGGCGCGGGGCGCTGCGTACCGCACGCAGCGAGCGCGGCGACGATCAACAGGACTGTCCAGAACGAACACCGCTTCATTCCTTCTCCTATGCGACCCCGCCCCGCAACGGCACGAAACGGACAGCTTCCTTGCCGGTGCGCACGAGCTGGCCGCTCTCGTCCTTCGTCGCGACCACGAGTTGCTGCTCGTCAATGCCCACCGGCGCGACGATACGGCCTCCGGGCCGCAACTGCTCGACCCACGCGGGCGGGATCACGTCGCCCGCCGCGGCCGCAACGATCGCATCGTAGGGCGCCGCCTGCTCGACACCGCGCGAACCGTCGCCGAACACGAGGCGGACATTGGGCAATCGCAGCGGCCGCAGGTTCTCTCGCGCGCGCTCGTGCAAAGCGCGCACGCGTTCGATGCTGACTACTTCACCGACCAGCTGCGCCAGTACGGCAGCGGCATAGCCGCAGCCCGTACCGACTTCGAGCACGCGCGCGCGCTGCGGATCAGGCATTGCCTCGAGCGCCAGCTCGATCGTGCGCGCAACAATATAGGGCTGTGAGATCGTCTGCCCGTGGCCGATCGGCAGCGGCGTGTCTTCGTAGGCGCGGCTCGCCAGCGCTTCGTCGACAAACAGGTGCCGCGGAACGGCGCGCATTGCATCGAGTACGCGGCTGTCACGCACCCCGAGCTCACGCACGCGATCGACCATCCGGTCACGTACCTTGGCCGACGCCAGCCCGGCGTGAGTGCCTGCGGGATCGCGCGCAACCCCGTTCATCGCGCCGGATCCAGCCACGCCCGCACGCCGTCGAGCTGGCCCGCGTGCGTGAGGTCGATCTGCAGCGGCGTAACCGACACGTAGCCCTCCGCGGTCGCATGGAAGTCGGTGCCGGGCCCGCCCTCCTTCGCTGCTCCCGCCGGACCAATCCAGTAGATCGGCTCGCCGCGCGGATTCTGCATGCGCACGACGGGTTCTGACGGATGGCGCTTGCCGAGGCGGGTGGCGACGATTCCCTTGATCTCGTCGGCCGGACGATTCGGGACGTTGACGTTCAGCAGGAACGGGCCCGGCAGTGGCTGCTCGATGTGCCGGCGCACGACCTCGCCCGCCATCGTCGCCGCAGTGTCCAGGTGCCCGTAGCCCTTGTCGGTCAGAGAGAACGCGATCGATGGAATGCCGAACAGAAAACCTTCCATCGCGGCGGCCACGGTGCCGGAGTAGATGGTGTCGTCGCCCATGTTCTGGCCGTTGTTGATCCCGGAGACGATGAGGTCGGGACGCTCATCGAGCAGACCGGTGAGTGCAATGTGAACGCAGTCGCTCGGTGTGCCGTTGATGAAGATCACGCCGTCGGGTGCCGTGCTGACCGTCAGGGGCCGCGACAGCGTCAGCGAATTGCTGGCACCGCTGCTGTTCTGCTCGGGAGCGACCACGGTCACCGTGCCGAAGCGGCGCATCACCGTGGCCAGTGCCGCCAGCCCCGGCGCGAGGTAGCCATCATCATTTGAGACGAGGATGCGCATAAAGAAATAGCCGGTCGCGCAGACTTGCAATCAGCGCGCCGGCTACCTCGGCTTGTCGTGGTCGGGGCGGCGGGATTCGAACTCGCGACCCCTTGCACCCCATGCAAGTGCGCTACCAGGCTGCGCTACGCCCCGAATGGCCGCGATTATAGCTTTGGTGCGACCCGACCTCGCATCACTCGGGAGCGAGCAGCCTGCGGATCGCCGCGAGTTCGTCGAGCAGCTGCACCGCATCGAGTTCCGCCGGCGCGCCGTTGCCGTTCTTGCCGTCGTGCCGCGGGTGGCGCTCGCCCTCCTCGAGTCGGTTACGTGCGCCGCTGATGGTGAATCCCTGCTCGTAGAGCAGTTCACGGATGCGCCGGATCAGCAGGACCTCATGGTGCTGGTAATAACGCCGATTGCCGCGGCGCTTGACCGGGCGCAGCTGGGTGAACTCCTGCTCCCAGTAACGCAGCACGTGCGGCTTGACGCCGCAGAGTTCACTCACCTCGCCGATCGTGAAATACCGCTTCGCCGGGATCGGCGGCAACAGCTGGGATACTTCGTGTCGTTGCATCGAGCGGAGCGGTTCGACTGCTCAGACCTAACGGACGCGATCAGTGCGAACCCGCAATGCGCGCCACGGCTGCCTTGAGCTTCTGGCTCGCGTGGAACGTCACCACGCGCCGCGCGGTGATCGCAATCTCCTCGCCCGTCTTCGGGTTCCGGCCGGGGCGCGTCGGCTTGTCGCGCAACTGAAAGTTGCCAAAGCCCGAGAGCTTCACCGACTCGCCGCGCTCGAGCGCCTGGCGGATCTCGTCGAAGAAACCGTCCACCATGTCCTTGGCCTCGCGCTTGTTCAGTCCCAGGCGATCAAACAGCGCCTCGGCGAGTTCGGCCTTGGTCATCGTCTTGACGCCGCGATCGCCTGCACGGCCGCCGGCCCCAGCGGTCGGCAGCTCAGGAAACTTGAACCCCGTCGTCATCTGTCGATCGTCTCGCATGGTCTTCATTGCCGCAGGCGCGCACCAAACCGCTGTATCAGTTCGTCCACGACCGCAGCAACCGCTCCATCGGCGTCAGTATCGCCGAGAGCCTTTTCAGTATCTTGCAGAACAATCCGGATGGCAAGGCTTTTTTCTTTATTTAACAAAGCGTTAGCGCCCGCTTCTACGTCCGGTTGGACTACCGGCCGAGGACGATACACGTCGAACAGGCGAACATCCGTCAGCGCCGACAACCGGCCATCGGCTCGCGACCGGCAGCGGATCGCGGCCTCAATGTCGGCATACGGTACGCGTTCGTCGACGACGATCGCGATATCGCGCTGGAGCGGCTGGAACTTCGAGACCGGCTGCACGGCCGGCAGCGGTCGCGCCAGTACGGGCTGCAGCAGCAGCTCGAACACCGTTGCCGGCTTGGGCAATTCATAGCGCTGCTGAAGCCGCGGATGCAATTCGCCGACAAGGCCGACGCGCTCGCCGTCAAGCACGACATGTGCGGCACGCCCCGGGTGCAGCGCGGGATGCTCGGCACGCTCGAAGTCGACACGGCGTGGCGCGAACAGGCGTTCGACGTCGCCCTTCACGTCGTAGAAATCGACGCCGCGGCTGGACATTGCCCATTGTTCGTCCTCGGTGGAGCCGTACGCCAGCCCGGCCACCAACAACGGCTGTTGCACGCCCTGCACGCTGAGCGGGCCGTCGTGGACCGTCGGATCGCGGCGGAAGACCCGGCCGATCTCAAACAGCCGCGCGCGTGTGGCCTTGCGGTTCAGGTTGTAGCCCAGCGTGTCGATGAGGCCGCCGAGCAGCGTGCTGCGCATGACCGACATCTGCACCGCAATCGGATTGAGCACGGCGATCGGCCGTGCATGGTCCGAGAAATCGGCTTCCCAATGCGCGTCAACGAACGAGTAGTTGACAAGCTCCTGATATCCCAGCGCCGCCAGCAGTTCACGCACCGAATGCGCCGTGCGGATCTCCTCGCGGGGACCGCGCATGCGCGCGGGCGCAAGCGGCGGGTGCGAAGGTATCCGGTCGTAGCCGTGCAGCCGCGCGACTTCCTCGATCAGGTCCTCCTCCGTCGCGAGGTCGAAGCGATAGCTCGGTGGCGTG
>Ga0335084_10000714_pt1 | contig 29073 bp, 25 predicted proteins | sample Lox_Sample_44_FD_206721 | JGI IMG/M metagenome (GOLD analysis project Ga0335084, IMG submission 206721) | Soil microbial communities from Loxahatchee National Wildlife Refuge, Florida, United States - Lox_Sample_4.4 | ecosystem: Environmental > Terrestrial > Soil > Wetlands | place: USA... | reverse complement strand
AGGTCGCCCCTGGCTCCATCGCGGCGAAGGCCCGCTCTATCGCGCCGGCTTGCGCGAGCAGACAGCCTGATTCGATCGCGTCCGCGGTGTTCCGCGGCGTGTCGGAGAACCTGCCCCGTGCCAATGCGAGCCCCGCCGTGTTGTGCGCGAGCGACCGCTTCATGAGCTCCAGGCCGGGAAGGATCATGCCCCCGGCGAACGTGCCGTCGCTCCTCAGGGTGTCCACCGTCGTCGCAGTACCTGCGGCGACCACCAGGCACGGCCCGCGGTGCATCGACCAGGCACCGATCAGCGCGGCCCAGCGGTCGGCGCCAAGCTGGGCGGGTTTTCCGTAGCCGTTGGTCACGCCACACTGGTGCCGCTGCGCCGTGACCCAGGTGGGGGCAACTCCCTGGCGGGCGAGAGCCTCCTCGAGCCGCCTTCGCGCAGACTGCCCCGCAACGTTGGCCACGACGATCCTATCGACCGGCGGGATCCTCTTCCACATGATCTTCAGTTTCGCGAGCCCCGAAACAGTCACGCTCCCGGTCTTGATCCAGCCGCTCTGGTCATGCAGCCCCCACTTGAGCCGCGAATTGCCGCAATCGACTGCGAGTATCATCCGAGCGCTATTCCAGCATCTATTCGAGAATCTATTCGAGACTGAGCGAAAGCTCGCCGTTGTGGAACCGTCGTGTACCCTGGGCCGAGACCAGCTCGAGCGCGCCGTCTTCCGCTACGCCGACCACTTCACCTTCGGCCACGCGGCGGTCGGCCTGCGAAATGATCACCCGTCTTCCCTGCCAGGCGTGGCGTTCGAGCCAGGCCTGCCGGAACGGCGCAAAGCCCTCGCGTGAGAACAGCTCGAGCGACGCAGCCACGGACGAAAGCACTCCGGCCAGCACCGCGGTGCGCGGCGGCATCGCAGAGGTGCTCGCGGCAATCTCGGCGGCAGGCCGGCCGATACGTTCGCGCGCCGCAGGGCCCAGGCGCGTGTTGATGCCGATGCCGACGATGGCTGCGGTCGGGCCGTTCATGTCGCCCGACGTCTCGATCAATATCCCGCCGAGCTTGCCGCCCGGACAAAACAGGTCATTGGGCCACTTGACCGAGACACCGCGGGCGCCGAGCTTCTCGAGCGCCGTCGCAACGCCCACCGCGACGGCAAGGCTGAGTCCGGCCAACTGGCCGGTGCCGCGCGAAAATCGCCACAGCACGGAGAGAGTCACGCTGCCGCCGACCGTCGATACCCAGGTGTTTCCGCGCCGGCCGCGCCCTGCGCTCTGATATTCGCAGACCAGCGCGGAGCCGTGTGCGGCGCCGGCCTTCGCGCGCCTGGCCAGCTCCGTGTTCGTCGAAGAGCACTCGTCGATGACTTCGAGATGGAGGACGGGACACTCCTTCAGCCGATCCGCGAGCAGCTTCGCGTCATACAGGTCGAGCGGCTCTTCGAGCCGGTAAGCCGAGCCCGCCCGAAGCACGCGCAATCCAAGCGTTTCGAGCTCGGTCGCGAGCGCGTCCACCTCGGTTTCGGAAAGTTCCAGAGCCCGGCTGATTCCCTCCGCGGAATGGGCCTCGCCGTCGGCCAGGATTCGGAGCAGCGAGAAACGTGCGGTGCCCATGCGCAAGATCGGGAGAAGGAACCGGGCAATACTAGCATCGCGAAAGCTGAGAGTCGTGAAAAAGTCACGCGAGGATGATCTTGCATTTCAACTTCGTTAGATTGTGCACACGCGCCCCGGGAAATTCCCGGGACAGGAGATAGCCTCGATCTTGTCCGGCCCCGACCCCGGTGATATGATGCCGTCATAGTTGAATTCATGGCGGTCGGTGCAATTTTGACTGTAGTTTCGCCGAGCGCTTCCAGTTGCCCGCCGGCCCAGCAAACGGCGGCTAAACGGGGGAAACCCTCCCTTCCCCCGTTTTTTTTTGCCCGTCCTTCCAGCGATCGCGGCCGACCCGCACGCCTATAATGCTTGCGACTCGACCACGGGCGGCGCTACACATGCGGCATCGAACCTGGCCTCATCCGCGCATCATCTGCCATCGCGGTGGCGGCACGCTGGCTCCGGAGAATACGCTGGCGGGAATCCGCAAGGCCGCTGAACTGGGTTTCGGCGGGGTCGAGTTCGACGTGATGCTTTCCGCCGACAGGATTCCCGTGCTGATCCACGATGAGACGCTCGAGCGCACCACCGACGGGCGAGGCCTCGTCGCCGCAACGTCTTACGCGAAACTCAGCGGTCTGGATGCCGGGGGCTGGTTCGGTCCGGAGCATCGCGGCGAGCGCGTGCCCACTTTCGAGCAGGCTGCGAACACCTGCGTCCAACTCGGACTCTGGGCGAACATCGAGATCAAGCCAGCGGGCGGATTCGAGCACGAGACGGCGAGCGTCACAGCCCAGCTCCTTGCGAAGCTGTGGGCGGGTGTTTCGAACAGACCTCTTCTTTCTTCCTTTCACAGGACCTGCCTCGAGGTGGTACAGGCCGATGCGCCGCAGTTCGAGCGCGGCTACTTGACCGATCGCATCGAACCAGGCTGGCGCGAGGCGGTCCAGCAACTCGCTTGCGTGTCGGTACATTGCAACTCCGAGCACCTGACCAGAGCACAGGCCGACGACGTGAAGCGGGCCGGCTACGGGCTGCTCTGCTACACGGTCAACGATACGGAAGTCGCGCGGCGCCTGCTCTCCTGGGGCGTGGACGCAATATTCACGGATCGCCTGGACCTGTTCCCGCCCGATTTCGCCTGATTCCCGGCCCCGCAGCGCTTCCTATTCGAGCTGCATTGCCACCAGGAAACGCGACACCAGGTTGTACCCCGCAATGGTCGCAGTCAGCTCGACTATCTCCCTGTCGTCGAAACTGCGCCGCACCTCGGCGAATACGGCATCGGGCACGCGGATCCCGCGGGTCATGCAGTCGGTGTAGGCGAGCACCGTGCGTTCGCGATCGTCGAAGCTGCGGGACAGCTGCCATCCCGGAATGGCATCGATTTGCTCCTGGCTCATGCCTTCCTGCAGCGCAAAAGGAAGGTGAGCGCGGTACTCGTAGTCGGCACCGTTGAGCAGAGCCACGCGAAGGATGGCGAGCTCCCGGTAGCGCCCGGCGAGCTTCGTCTTCTGGCGGATCGCGGTGAACAGCTTGAGCCATCCCTCGGCCACCGGCGGGCTGTTGAGCAGCGCTTGATAGAGACTCAGGAGCTTTCCGCCGCGCTCGGATCTTATCGTCGCAATCAGCCCGGCCAGAACAGGATGGGTCTTCTCTTCGATCAGCGGTACGCGCGCCAAGACACCTCCCCCGTTTCCGGTGAAATCTCGCGACGGCTAGAAAGGCAGCTTGGCATCCGGCTTCACCGAGAGCAGCACACGCCGGAACTCCGCCTTGATGCGGTCGAGCCCGCCCCGGTCGTCCGCCTCGAAGCGCAGCACGATGACCGGCGTGGTGTTCGACGCGCGCGCCAGACCAAACCCGTCCGGGTACTCTACCCGCAGCCCATCGAGCCGGATTACCTCGGTCGCACCCGGAAACTCGGCCTTTTCCTGGAGCATGTCGATCAGCCGGTGCGGCTCGCCCTCGCTCAGGGGCAAATGCAGCTCGGGCGTACTGACCGAATCGGGCAGCGCCATGAGGGTCGCAGTTGCGTTGTCCGTCTTGCTCAGGATTTCGAGCAGCCGCGCCCCGGCGTATTGCGCATCGTCGAATCCATACCAGCGTTCGACGAAGAACGTGTGGCCGCTCATCTCTCCGGCGAGCGCTGCACCGCGCTCTCGCATCCTCGCCTTGATCAGGGAATGACCGGTCTTCCACAGGCTGGGAACGCCTCCGTACTTGCGGATCCACGGGGCGAGATTGCGGGTGCTCTTGATATCGTAGATGATCTCGGCACCGGGCTGGCGCGACAGCACGTCTTTCGCGAACAGCATCAGCTGCCGGTCCGGAAAGATGATCCGCCCTTCGGCGGTCACCACACCGAGGCGATCGCCGTCACCGTCGAAAGCGATCCCGAGTTCCGCGTGCTCTCTTTTCACCAGCGCGATCAGGTCCTTCAGGTTCTCGGGGTGGGAAGGATCGGGGTGATGGTTTGGAAAACGTCCGTCGACATCGCAGTAGATTTCGAGCACCTCGCAGCCAAGGCGCCGGTAGAGCTCGCCCGCGGTGGCACCCGCAACGCCGTTGCCGCAGTCCACCGCGATCTTCATGGGACGCGCGAGGCGCACGTCCGAAGTAATACGCTTCAGATACGCTTCGCGAATGTCGGCCCGGCGGTGACGCCCGTCGCCCCGCGCGAGGTCGCCCATTGCGATCCTCCGGCGCAGTCGCTGGACGTCGTCTCCCGCCAGCGTCGTTCCGGCAAGCACCATCTTCAGCCCGTTGTATTCGGGGGGATTGTGGCTTCCCGTGACCGCGACCGCGCTGCCGCAACCCAGTTCGTGCGCGGCGAAGTAGGCAACCGGGGTGGCGAACATGCCGATCTCGGCGACATCCACGCCGCTTGCGCAGATGCCTTCCATCAATGCTCCCGCCAGAGCGGGCCCGGAAAGCCGCCCGTCGCGTCCGATGGCGATTTCCGGCCGTCCTCGCCCGGCCTTGCGATCGAGGAGCTCGCTGCCCAGCGCCTGACCGATCTGTCGCACGCCTTCGACGGTGAGCGATTTGCCTACTACGCCGCGAATGTCGTAAGCCTTGAAGATTTCCTGGGGAGGGACGTTCATTCGGAAGGGTCCTCAGAGCCGGATTATCCCATCCGCGCGAGCATCCGATGCGGACCGGCGTGCGGACAACGCTTCCTCGAAAAACGCGGCGACCCGTGCCGGCATCCAGCCGATATTGCCGGGAAACGGGGCGCTGACAAAGGCGACGTGGCCGCCTTCATCGGGAAGCTCGAGGCACACCGCGGCGGACACTTCGGAGGGTCCGGGGAGGGCCTCTTCCGGGAGAAACGGGTCGTTGCGGGCATTGAGCACCAGGGTGGGCACCTGGATGCGCCCGAGCACCGGCTTCGAGCTCGCGCGGGTCCAGTAGTCGTCCGTGTCGCGGAATCCATGCAGGGGAGCGGTGACCACGTCGTCGAACTCGCGCAGGGTGCGCGCGCGCCGCATCGCTTCTCCATCGAAAAGACCCGGGAAACGGGCGAGTTTTTCCTCGGCTTTCTCGCGCATCGTCGCCAGGAATGCCCTCGTATAGACGCGGTTGAAGCCGCGGCCAAGCGCATCGCCCGCTGCCATGAGATCGACCGGTGCTGAAACCGCGGCAGCACCGGCAAGAAGTCGCTTCGCGTCGGCATCCTCACCCAGCCATTTGAGCAGGGCATTTCCGCCCAGCGACACGCCGGCAGCGAAGAGCGCCGTGTCCCTCGACTCGGAGGCCAGGCGCCGGAGGATCCAGCGAATCTCTTCGGTATCGCCGGAGTGATAGGCCCGCGGCAGTCTGTTCGGCTCGCCGGAGCAACCGCGGAAATGCGCGATCGCGCCGCGCCAGCCCCGCCGCACGAGCTCGCGCGCAAACGCACCGGCGTAGTGGCTGCCCGAGCCTCCCTCCAGACCGTGGAAAACAACTACCAGCGGCGCGTTCGCGTCGCCGGGAAGGCGGTCGACGTCGATGAAGTCTCCGTCGGGCGTGTCCCAGCGTTCCCGCTTCCAGGCGATCTTCGAATGGGCGAACAGGATTCCGTACAGAGTCTGCACGTGCCCGCCCGGCAGCCACCAGGGCGCTCGGTAGGAATGACTCGCGCTCAATGAAGGATTTTCGGCGATTCGGTGGGCGGGGTTGCCTCGGCCGGGGCGGGGGACCCGTGGTGCAGGACCATCCGCCAGCCTTTCCCGGTGCGCAGGTACACGTTGGTGGCGGCGACCGGCGCGCGCGGGCGCGACTCGCCCTGCACCAGGATGCTCTCGTGCACGCTGTGGATCACGAGCATCATGCCCGACAGCACCACCTGATTGGAGACGTGCACCTTGAGCCGCTGGCCGGAACCCAGGATCTGCGCCCAGCTTGCGCGTATCTGCTCGAAACCCGCTAGCCTCGGGCCTCCCGGGTGCACGCAAACGATCTCCTCGTCCTCGGCCCATACTTCCATCATGGCCTCGAGATCGGCCGTCTCCAGCGCTTCATAGAAAGCGGCCTCCGCATCCTGCGGCGTCGGAAAGGTGCTCTTCTTCACGGGGTGCGGCTCCGGAGCCGCGTAGCGTAGCCGAAAATAGGCGCCGCCGCCAACCGACCCGGAGACTCAGCGCAACGGCCTCTCGAAGCCGATGGCCTCCTCGCACCAGCGGGCGACGCGCAGAAGGCGACCGTCGTCGTGGGCGCGCCCTGCGAGCTGGATTCCATAGGGCAGGCCCGCATCCGAGAGCCCGGTTGGGAGCGAGACGGCGGGGAAACCCACCAGGGTCCAGAGCGTGCAGAAGCTCGGATCCCCGGTGATGTCCAGGCGCGCCGGAGCGGGGCCGGGTGCCGGGAGCGACGCGATCGCATCGCACTCGGCGAACAGGTCGAGCGCGATCTCGGCGAGGGCCGCGCGTCGGCCGAGCGCGGCGCGGTATTCGTCGTGCGACATGGCCAGCCCCTCGTCGATCGCCGCGTTCAGCGGCGCGCTCATGATGCGCCTGTGCAATGCCTGCCTGGGTGCGTGCTCGCGCGCTCCCTCGTAGAGCATGATCGTTCGATGCACGCGTTTCGCGTCCTCGAATTCGTCCGGGAGGTCGAGGGCTTTCACGTCGGTTCCCGCGGCGGCGAGCCGGCCGAGGGTCGCCTGCAGCTGATGCGCGGCGCCCCGCTCAGCCGAATTCCAGGGAAAACGCGAAAGGAATGCGATCTTCGGAGGCCGCGACAGCGCATCGACGTCCGCGGTCAAGGTACCGGAGTCGGCGACGCAGGCGGTGAAGTAAGCGGCGTCTGCGACCGAGCGCGCGAACACGCCGGCTTGGTCGAGCGTTTCGGAAAAAGGCAGCACACCCTGTATCGGCAGGATGTCCGGAGTCGGCTTGAAACCGACGACGCCGCAGAAGGCCGCCGGGCGTATCACCGAACCGTTGGTCTGCGTGCCCACCGCGACGGGAACGTGGCCCGCCGCCACCGCCGCCGCCGAACCCGAAGAGGAACCGCCGGGCGTGTGCTTGGGGTTCCAGGGGTTGCGCGTTTCCGCGGGGTGCATGAAGGCGAATTCGGCGGTCGCCGTCTTGCCGATCGCGTAGCCGCCTGCGGCGACGATCCGCTCGACCAGCCGCGCGTTCCTGGCGGGCCGGTTCCCTACGAACAGCGGCGACCCCATCTCCGTGGGCAGGTCGTCGGTATCGAAAATGTCCTTCACCCCCACCGGGATGCCGTGCAGCGGGCCGTGCGCGTCCCTGACGTCGCGCGTCGCGGCGATGCCTCGGGCGCGATCCTCGTCGAGCGTTACCCACGCCTTGACCACCGCTTCGTTGGTGCGAATGCGTGCTAGGCACGATTCGCAGTAGGCCCGCGCCGTGAGCGTTCCGTCGGCGAGCGCTTCGGCCGTCGCTTTCAGTTCCTCCGCCGGGGCCGGCCCGGCGGCCGAGGTGCCGAAGGACATGGTGCGGCCCCTAGCGGCGCCGCTTCGCCCAGGCTTCGGGATTGAGGAGGCTGGGCGGGCGCTTGCCCGCGAGAGCCGCAGTGAGGTTCTTGACCGCGAGCAGGTTCATCTTCATGCGCGTGGCGAGCGTTGCGCTGCCGATGTGCGGAATCAGGACCGCGTTGTCCAGCCCGAGAAATCCAGGATTGAACTTCGGCTCGCCCTCGAACACGTCCAGGCCGGCCGCGGCGATGCGCTTCTCCTTCAGCGCCTGCACCAGCGCCGCGTCGTCGACGATACCGCCCCGAGCGGCGTTGACGAGAACGGCGGTGGGCTTCATCAGAGAAAGCTCCCGCGCCCCGATGAGATGGTGCGCCTCCTTCGAGTACGGGAGGTTGAGGCTGATGAAATCCGATTGCTTGAGCAAGCTCTCGAGGGTGACGTACTTTGCGCCCAGCTCGCGCTCGATCGCCTTGGTCGCCCGCGTGCGGTTGTGGTACAGCACCCGCATCGAAAAGCCCTTCGCGCGCCGCGCGATCGCCTGGCCGATACGGCCCATGCCGACGATCCCCAGGGTCGCGTGGTGCACGTCCTGGCCGAGGAGCCGGTCGTACTTCCATCCCTGGATCCAGTTGCCTCCGCGCAGCCAGCGCTCGGCTTCGGTGATGCGGCGCGCGGCTGCCATGATCAGCGCCCAGGTCGTGTCCGCGGTGGTGTCGTCGAGCACCTCCGGGGTGTTCGTGGCGAGGATGCCCCGCTCGCTGCAGGCCGCGAGATCGATGTTGTTGTAGCCGACCGCGACGTTGCACACGGCTTTGAGCCGGGGGGCCGCGTCGACGATCGCAGCGTCGAAGCGGTCGGAGCCCGTCGAGAGGACCCCGTCCTTATCGGCGAGCCGGCGCTTCAGCTCATCGCCGACCAGAGGCGTGTCGTCCCTCTGGTTGTCCTCGACGTCGAAGCGCTCGCGCAGCCTGGCGATGACGTCTTCGAAGGTCGCGCGGGTTACGAGAACGCGGGGCTTCACCGATCGGGACTCAGCGTCCGTATACGACCTGCGGCAGCCACAGGCCGATGCTCGGAAAGATGTACAGGAGCACCACGGCGAGAACCTGTATTGCCATGAAAGGCATCATGCCCGCGAATATCTGGTTGAGGGTCACGTGCGGCGGGGAGACGCCCTTGAGGTAGAACGCCGCCATCGCCACCGGTGGCGAGAGGAACGCGGTCTGCAGGTTGAGCGCGACCAGCAGGCCGAAGAACAGCGGGTCGATGCCGAAGTGCGGCAGGAGCGGAATGAAGATCGGCATGAAGATGACGATGATCTCGGTCCACTCCAGCGGCCAGCCCAGGATGAAGATGATGAACTGCGCCAGGATCATGAACTGAAGCGGCGTCATGTTGAGCGAGAGCACCCATTTCTCGACGATTTCCTGGCCGCCGAGGATGGCGAACGCAGCCGAGAAAATGCCCGACCCCACGAACAGCCAGCAGACCATTGCGCTGGTTTTCGCGGTAAGGAAGGAGGACTCCTTGGTGATCGAGCCGAGCTCCTTGATCGTCGTCCACACCGCCGCCCCCTGCGACCCCGGAGCGGACTTGCGCCAGTGCTCGAGCAGCCGGTACGCCGCGGCCAGGATCAAGCCTCCCAGGGCGCCGACCGCGGCCGCCTCGGTCGGCGTCGCCAATCCGAACACGATCGATCCCAGCACGGCGAGGATCAGCACGGCGAGCGGGAAAAACGACGCCAGGAGAAACTTGAAGACCTCGAAGCGCTCCCAGCTCCAGAGCCAATAAACGACCGCCGCGATCGCCGCGCAGATGCCGAACACGATCCAGAACCACCCCGGGACGGGCAAACGCTCCTGGAGCTGCGCTGCGGGCGCCTGCGGGGAAGCCTGGCTTTGGGCAGCCTCCTTCGCCGGCACCGGCTCGGCGGCCGTGGCGGGCGCTTCCTCCGACGGCGGCTCTGCGACGCCGCCCTCCGGCGTGGCGAGTTCGCTTGCCTGTTCGTCTTCGGCGACACCGCCGGTTCCGCCCGCCGCTTGCAGGCCCGAGGTACTTTCTTCCACGGCCGGGGCGGTCGCAACGGAGTAGGTCAGTGCGACGACGCCCGCGAGGGCGAGCGCGGGAAGCAGGGACAGGAAAAATTGCGTGACGACGGTGCCCTTCGTGACACTGGAGCCGGCACCAGCACCTCTGACTGCGCGCCACAGGCCCGCGAGGGCGTTGGTGCCGCTGCTGCGCAGCGCCTGCGCGAAAGGGGGAAGGTCGACGTGCCGCTCAGCCTCGGACAGCGGCGGCATGAGATTGGGCTTCCACTTCGCCAGCACGATGACGTAACCGATGTAGAGACCGGCCAGCATGAAACCGGGGAAGAAAGCGCCGGCATAGAGCTGCACCACCGATACGCCCGCGGTGGCGCCGTAGACGATCAGCAGAACCGACGGCGGGATCAGGATGCCCAGGCAGCCGCCCGCGGTGACCGCGCCCGCGGAGATCTTGACGTTGTAGCCGGCCTTGAGCATGGCCGGGAACGCGAGCAGGCCCATGAGCGTGACCACCGCGCCGACGATCCCCGTCGCGGTCGCGAAGATCGCGCAGGTAATGATGGTGGCGACGGCGAGCGAGCCGGGGACGCGCGCGGTGGCCAGGTGCAGGCTCTTGAACAGGCGGTCGATCAAGGCCGCCCGCTCGACCAGGTAGCCCATGAACACGAACAGTGGAATCGCGATCAGCACGTCGTTCGACATCACGCCGTAGGACCGCTGCACGAAGAGGTCGAGCACCTGCCGCACCGCGGTATCCGGGTTGACCGAGCGGTAGGCGAGCCAGGCGAAGAACACGCCCAGGCCCATCAGGGTGAACGCCGTGGGGTAGCCGAGCATGATGGCCACGACGATGAGCGCCAGCATGATGAGGCCGAGGTGTCCGTTGGTCAAATGCCCCCACGGCGTCATCACGAGGATGGCGATCAGAATGATCGCCATCAAGGAGAAACCGAACCACAGTTCCTTGCGCAGCTTCATTTGCGATGCTCCTGCTGCACGACGAACTGATCCAGCTTCGCGATGTCCTCGTCTTTCACGTGCACCATTTCCTTGAGCTTGCCGACGTCGACTTCCACGACGTCCTCCTCGCGCGAAGGCCATTCACCCTGTTTCAGGCAGATGATGCAGCGGACGATCTCGACGATCCCCTGGACCAGGATGAAGGCCCCCGCGACGGGAATCACCGTCTTGAACGGATAGACGGGCGGCCCTTCGTAGGTGATGTTCGAGTGCTCGTTGATGCGCCAGGAGTCCCCGGCGTAGTAGTAGCCCGCCCACACCAGGGCGATGACGCCGGGAATGAAGAAGAAAATATAGAGAACGAGATCTATGCTCGCCTGCACGCGCGGAGTGAAGAAGCCGTAAAGCACGTCGCCGCGGACGTGGCCGTTCTGCGACAGCGTGTAGGCCCCTGCCATCATGAACAGGGTCCCGTACATCATGATCATGGTGTCGAACGCCCAGGCATGCGGATGATCGAGCGCGTAGCGCGAGAAGACTTCCCAGGAGATGAACAGCGTCATGGCTACGATCAGCCAGGAGAAGGCTCTCCCAACCCAGGTGCTCAGCTTGTCGACGAATAGAAGAACTCTCTGCATGCTGCTACCCCCCGGAGCGACGCCGCCCGAAAAAACAAACACCACCCGGCGATTTTACCGGATGGTGTTTGCGCTAGGCTTGCGCGCGGCTTGCGCTCAGGCCTTCTTGCCTCCGCCGGCCTGCTTGCCGAAGTAGTGGTTGTAGGCCATCTCGCGGCGCACGTTGTTGTCCAGGTCCCACTTCACCACGCGCTCCGCGAACTTCTTCTGCGAGTCGGCGATCTCGTTGAACAGGGCATTGTCCTTGCGCTTGGCCGCCGCGGCGTCGTAGGTCTTCAGCTGCTCCTGCAGGATCGACACCGGCGTGCGATAGAAGCGCACCTTGTCCTTGGTCTGCATCTCGATGTAGTCCTTCGAGTAGCGGTCGATCGCCTTCCACACCAGGTCCTGCGAGGCCGCTTCCACGCCGTTCTCGATGATCGACCTCATCTTCGCGGGCAGCGCGTCGAACTTGGTCTTGTTGAACATGATCTCGAACTGCTCGGAGTTCTGGTGGTAGCTCTGCAGCATGCACACCTTGGAAACGTCCGGGAAGCCGAGGATCCGATCGGAACTCATGTTGTTGAACTCGGCCGCGTCGAGCAGGCCGCGGTCCATCGCGGGGACGATCTCGCCGCCGGGCAGCGCGTTGACTGCCGCGCCCATGCCGGTGAACACGTCGATCGAGATGCCCACCGTGCGGTATTTCAGTCCCTTGAAATCTGCCGCCTTGGTGATCGGCTTCTTGAACCAGCCGAGCGGCTGGGTGAACATCGGCCCGTAGGGGAAGGACACCACGTTCGCGCCGATCGAGGCATACAGCTTGGTCAGCAATTCCTTCCCGCCGCCGTACTTGTGCCAGGAAAGGAGCTGCTGTGCGTCCATGCCGAAGGCGGGGCCCGAGCCCCACAGCGCGAGCGCGTTCTGCTTGCCGTAGTGGTACACCAGCACGCCATGGCCGCCGTCGAGCGTCCCTTTCGAGACCGCGTCGAGCAAGCCGAAGGCGGGAACCACGGCACCCGCGGGCAGCACCTCGATCTTGAGGTCGCCACCGGTCATGTCGTTCACCTTCTTGGCGAAGTCGAGAGCGTACTCGTGGAAGATATCCTTCGAGGGCCAGGTGGACTGCCAGCGCATGCTGATCGGGCCGGTCTGACCCTTGGCGATCATTGGGAAACCCAGGGTCGCGGCGCCGGCGGTGGCCGCCGCAGCGCCCGCCAGGAACTTGCGGCGCGAAGCGGTTTCTGTCTTTTTGGACTGGTCCTTGCTCATTAGATCCTCCATTGGAAGCGGTTTGGGGTGCCTGGGCGTGTTGTTCTTTTGGCCCCGGCGTCGCCTTCGGCAAACGGCTCGCGGGGTCGATTTCTTCCGGCGTCAGCCCTCCAGGTTTCATGACGCCAAAGCCCGCGAATCGTAGCCCTCCCCCGCCTCAAAATCAAGCTCGTTCCGGCGCGCTTCCGCATTGTGAAACGGGGTCCCGGGGCCGGTGCACAGCCTGGACCGGGGACCTCCCGCCCAAGCGCGTGCCCGACTGGCCGTCGGCGGTCCCGCGACGCCGTGAAATCAGTGCCCCGCGTAGAACTTGCTCGGCAGGTAGAGGATGATCTGGGGAAAGATGATGCACAGCGCGTTGCCGATCGCCTGCAGGCAAATGAAGGGCACCGCCGCCTTGAAGATCATCGCCATGCTGATCTGCGGCGGCGCCACGCTCTTGAGGTAGAAGAGCGAGTACCCGAACGGCGGCGACAGGAACGCCATCTGCATGTTGACGATGAAGATCACGCCGTACCAGAGGGGAATGTCCTGCGGTGTCACTCCGGCAATCCCAAGCACCCCGCCGAAAGCGAGCTTCGTCAGGATCGGAACGAAGATCGGCACGGTGAGGAGCAGGATACCCACCCAGTCGAGAAACATGCCGAGGACGAAGAGAATCAGCATCATCAGGCCCAGAATGCCGTAGGGTGGCAGCCCCGTACCGATGATCGAGTCGGCGACGAAAGTCTGGCCACCTTTGACGATGAAGAAACCCACGAACATGGTGGCGCCGAAGAAGATCCACATCACCATCGAGGTCGCTTTCAAGGTCGCGATCGCCGCTTCGTGAATGTTGGGCCAGTTGAGCCGGCGGTTCAGCGCGCACACCACCAGCGCGCCGAAGGTGCCGATGCCCGCCGCCTCGACCGGCGTCGCGATGCCGAAGAAGATCACCCCGAGCACCAGCAGGATGAGCAGGATCGGCGCGATCGTGTTGCGCAGGAGGCGCAGCTTCTCGGGGAAAGACACCCGCTCCTCGGGCGGGAGCGCCGGGCCGAGCGCCGGATTGATGTAGCAGCGCACGGTGATGTAGACGATGTACATGGTGGAAAGCAGCAGGCCCGGGAAGACCGAGCCGATCAGCAGCTCGCCCAAGGATTGCTGTGCCACGACGGCATACACGATCGCCATCACCGAGGGCGGGATCAGGATGCCGAGCGTCCCGCCCGCGAGCAGCGAGCCACAAGCGAGCTTGGCGTCGTAATTGCGCCGCAGCATCGCCGGGAGCGCGATCATCCCCATGGTGACCTCGGTGGCGCCGACCACGCCCACCATCGCGGCGAGCACGGTGCAGGCGAGCACCGTGGCCGAAGCGAGCCCGCCCTTGAGCGCGCCCAGCCACTTGTAGATGACGTCGAACAGCTCCTCGATGATGCCCGCCTTTTCCAGCATCGCCGCCATGAAAATGAACAGCGGCACCGCCGAGAGCTGGTAGTCGGTCATGAACGGAAAGATGCGCGACGGCATCATGTTGAGAATCGCGCCGTTGCCGAACACGAACAGGAAAATCACGGCGAGACTGCCGGTACAGAACGCCATCGGCAGCCCGAGCATGAGCAGCAGCCCGAGCGAGCCGAACAGCAGCACGGTGAGCCATGCGATCGGAATCTCGAATCCCATGGCTCACGCCTCCCTGCGCATCACGAGAAGTATGTCCTTGATGAGCTTGGACACGCCCTGAAGGACGATCAAGGCGGCGCCGATGGGCATCGTCAGTTTCACCGGCCAATACTGCACGCCCCATTCGGTGAACGAGGTCTCGGCGTTGTTCACCGCATCCAGGGCGAACCGGCCCGCGGTCCACAGCAAGGTCAGCGTGAAAATGAAGAAGAACACCGAGGAGATGATGTCGGCGATCGCCTTGCCCCGCGGCGAGAGCTTGGAGTAGAGCACATCGACCCGGACGTGCTGGTCCTCGCGGTAGGCGTAGGCGCCCGAGATCATGTATTGCATGCCGTACATCAGGAACATGCTCTCGTGCACCCAGTTGGTGGGCGAGTTGAACAGGAAGCGCGCCATCACCTCGTAGTAGTAGACGAACACCGAAATCACCGCCCAGTAGGCGACGTATTCCCCCGCCTTGACGTTGACTTTCTCGATGGCGTCGGTGACGCGGGTATGAAAACCCAGCGTCGGATCCTCGCCCGTGCCTTGCTCGTGCACGACCGGCGCGTGCACCTCTTCAACCGGCTCTTCCCGTGCCTGGCGCCGGCGCGCGAGCCCGGGGATCAGGAACGCATCGATGAACAGCAGCAGCGCGATCGCCAGCGCAGCATTGCGCGCCAGTCCGAACCAGTGGTTGTGGACCGCCTCCGCCGCGGCGTAGTCGGCTTCGCGCGCAGTTACCTCGGCCTGCGCCTTCGCGACGGCGGCGTCTTGCGTCGCGCCGGGCTGCGCCCGCTCGAGCTCATTCCGCGCTTCCTTGAGATCGGTTTGCGACTGCTCCAGCGCCGCAAAGGTCCTCGAGACGTCGTCGCGGACCTCGCGTACCTGGGCGTTGCAGTAGATGACGGCGACAAGGAATGGGACGAACGCGAATCCCCACCAGCTCTTCAGGTAGAAGCGGTGGATCCCGGCGAAGCCCGCGGTGAGCCAGAACAGGTATGCGGTAAACAGGATCGGCTCGTGCGGCGCGCCGCGACGCCTCTGCCTGGCGACGAGGTACATTGCGACGAGCGGAAAGGTCGCGAGTCCGCCCCAGTACATCCACAGGGGCAGGACGAAATTCAGGGAAGGCATGTAGTCACCCTTGGGGCAGGTTTCGGACAATGGCGGGGGAGGCGCCTAGCGGCGTCTCCCCCGTGTGTCACGACACACCGGCCTGCGCCGGAGTGCCGCGCCGCATCATGCCTTGACCGACAGCCCCTTGTACATGTCGGGCGTGACGTAGCCGACGGTCGGCGATTCCATCACCTCGAGCTGGAGCTTGAAGAGGCGTGCCGCATCCGCGTCCTTGTTGGCCCACTTGAACCAAATCGGCACTGCGAGGCGCTGGAACTTCGGCAGGTCCTCGGCGGGGAGCCGGTTGATCTTGGTGCCGGCCTTTTCGAACTTCGGCCAGGTTTCCATGTCTGCCTTCTGGATCGCCGAGAAGTGGATGTTCGAATAGACCTGAACTTCGTCGTCGAGCCATTGCTGCATCTTCTTCGAGAGCTTTTTCCAGACGTCCATGCGCACCACGAGGTCCATCAGGTCGACCGGCTGGTAGATCGACTCGAGTCCCGACGGCCCGGTCCAGATGTAATTCGTGACCTGCTGGAAGCCGAGCGCCCAGTTCACCGCGGGCCCGGTGTAGTCGGCCGCGTCCACCGTGCCCTTTTCCAACGCGGAGAATACTTCGCCGCCCGGCAGCAAGGTGGTGCGCGCGCCGGCGGCGGCAAAGCCTTCGGCGATCATTCCGCCGGGAACGCGCAGCTTCAGCCCCTTGAAGTCCTCGATAGTGCGGATCGGCTTCTTCGAGTGGACGATATTCGGGCCGTGGTGGATGCGGTTGACGTAGTACAGGCCCTGCTTGGCGAAGATGTCGCGCGCCGCCTGCAACCCGCCCTTGCTATAGAAGAAGATGTCCCACTCGTGCGGATAGCGCAGCCCCATGAGGTAGGAGCTCAGGAACGCGGTCGCGGGAAGCTTGCCCGCCCAGTACAGGGTGAACGAGTTCATCGCTTCGAGCACGCCGTTCCTGACGCCGTCGAGCAGCTCGAAGTCGCCGACGATTTCCTTCGCGGCGTAGGGCTTGAACTCGAGCTCGCCGCCGGTCTTCTCCTTGATGGTGCCGCACCACTGCTTGAAGGTATCCAGGCCGACCCCGGCAGGCCAGGAAGTCTGCACTTTCCAGGTGGTCGTCGCCGCCGCAGCGGTACGGATGAAAGGCGCCCCGACCAGGGTCGCGGCGCCGGTGGCGGCGGCGGCGGTGGTCAGGAATTTCCGCCGCGATGCGGCGCCCGGTTTCTTGCTTGCTTCGCTCCTCATCAGGGTCTCCTTTGGTGAGAACGGTTGAACGATCGTTCAGCGTCATCCCGTATTGTTGTTCGGGCGCGACCGACCGTCGCGACCCGCCGCGGAAATCCTCCCTGAGGACTGTTACGCCGTGCGGGTGAATCCTATGCCCTCGCCGGATTCATGGCAAGGCGAAACGCTGTCGGCGCGAAGCCCGCGGTCCGTTCGGCGCTCGCCGCCGCGGCGCGGCCAGCACCCTTGTGCGGCGGATGGGGTTGCCACCCCAGTACGACGAGCAGAACAAGAAAGCCGACGACGTAAGCGAGCGCGACGTGCCAACCGTGGCGAAGCCAGTTTCCCACCGATTTCGCCTCGGGATACATGTTCGAGAGGGCGACGCCCGCCGAGGAGCCGAACCAGATCATCGAGCCGCCGAAGCCGACCGCGTAGGCGAGGAAGCCCCAGTCGTAGCCACCCTGCTTGAGCGCGAGCGCCGTGAGCGGGATGTTGTCGAACACGGCCGAGACGAAGCCCAGCCCCAGAGCGGCGCGCCAGGATGCTTCGGGCAGTTTTTCCACCGGCATCATCGACGCGCAGGTCACGAGCGAGAGAAGGAAGACGGCGCCTTTGAAGCTCTCGGGCAAGACCTCCCAGTCGGGGCGCCGCAGCGGAATGCTCACCAGCAGCGCGATCACGACCGACGCGCCGATGAAGGGGAACCGGTCGGAGGTCTCCGGGAACTCGACGTTCATTACGACGTTGGTGACGATGGCGATGGCGAGGACGAAGAACACGATGCCGAGCCGCACCCAGTCGATGTGGATGTGCTGGTGCTCGTGCCTGAGGATCGGAGAGTAGCGCTGCTGCTGCATCGCCGCCGGGATGCCGCAGATCACCAGCGCGACGCTGGCGGCGACATAGGCGTGCAGCACATCGATCGGGCTCACGCCGTCGATCCACATCATGGTGGTGGTGGTATCCCCGACCACGCTGCCCGAGCCGCCTGCGTTCGAGGCGGCGACGATCGCGGCGAGGTAGCCGATGTGGACCTTGCCGCGGAACAGGGTGTGCGCCATCGCTCCGCCGATCAGCGCCGCCGCGATGTTGTCGAGAAAGGACGACAGCACGAACACCATGACCAGCAGGATGAATGCGCCTTTCCAGTCGTGAGGGAGAAACCGGGGCAGCACCGCCGGCACGCGCGTCTTCTCGAAGTGCCGCGACAGCAGGGCAAAGCCGAGCAGCAGGCACAGCAGATTCGCGAGGATCACCCATTCGTTGTGCAGATGCGCGGCGAGCCCGGTCAGTCCGGCGCCTTCCTTGAACCCGGTGAAGCCCAGCTTGTACAGCGTAATCGTGGCGAGACCGGCGAGCGCGACGTAGAGCGTGTGGCGGTGAAACAGCGCGACGCCGAGCAGCGTGATCGCAAACAGGATGAAATCGACGGGCACGCCGAGCACCGCGGGACCGTCCGCCGCGTGCGAGATTTGCATTGAATCCCCTCCGGAACGCGGGCATTCTAGCACTCGCGGGAACGCCAACCGCGAACCGCGGTCGAATAACGTTGCGCCAGCGGTTGCCCGGGGACGCGGGAGGTAACCGGGACAAGAACAGAGGAGCCGGACAATGAGGCTGTCTCTCCGATTCATTCTTCCCCTTGCGATCACCCTCGCCGCCATCGCGTATGCGGTGGTGCCGCTCGTCGACAGGCTTACCCTGCAATGGTTCGTGCGCGACCTCGACATCCGGACCTCTCTCATTGCGCGAACCATCCAGGAGCCGCTGAGCGATCTCGTTCGCGAGGGCTCGCGCTTCAAGATCCTGCGTTACTTCGACCGTCTCATCCAGGACGAGCGCCTGTTCGCGGTGGGCTTCTGCGGCCCCGAGCACAAGCTGCTCTACAAGACCATCACGTTCCCCGTATCAATCGGCTGCAGCGTCGAGCCCGGCAGGACCGTTGGCGCCGAGGGACGGGTCGTGAATCTGAACCGCGGCCCCGTGCACGTGGGCAACTACGAGCTCGAAGCCGACGGCAAGGCCTACGGGCGCCTGGTGCTGGTGCACGACATGAGCTTCGTGCAGCGCCGCAGCGACGACACCAAGAAGTACATCTTCTACCTGTTCGCGGCGCTGGCGGCCATTGTTTCGCTGGTGACCGTCGTGATCGCCGAGGTCAGCTGGCGCGGCTGGGTCGCGGGGCTGAAGGCCGTAATCCGCGGCGAGACTTTCGGCTTCGCCGAGGCCAAGGTGCGCCTGCCCGAGCTGCGTCCCGTGGCGCAGGATATTCGCGCCCTGGTCAGGGAGCTCGAGTCGGAGCGCAAGGCACGGGACGAAGCCCAGATCAACTGGTCGGCCGAGACGCTGCGTGCGATCCTGCGCAACGACCTGAAGGGCGAAGAAGTCCTGATCGTCTCCAACCGCGAGCCCTACATTCACGTGCACCGCGACAAGCGCATCGAGGTGCAGCGTCCCGCGAGCGGGCTGGTCACCGCGCTGGAGCCGATCATGCGCGCCTGCTCGGGAACCTGGATCGCGCACGGCGGCGGCAGCGCCGACCGCGAGACGGTGGACGCGACCGACCACATCCGCGTCCCCCCCGAGCGCCCCGCCTATCGCATACGGCGGGTGTGGCTGTCCAAGGAGGAAGAAGCCGGGTACTACTACGGATTTTCCAACAGCGGCTTGTGGCCGCTGTGCCACATCGCGCACACGCGCCCGGTGTTCCGCACCGCGGACTGGAACGCCTACGTCACCGTCAACCGCCGCTTCGCCGAGACCGTCGTGCAGGAAGCAAGGACGGCGGACCCGATCGTGCTGGTGCAGGACTACCACTTCGCGCTGCTGCCACGCCTGATCCGCGAGCGCATCCCGGCGGCGACCGTCATCTCGTTCTGGCACATTCCCTGGCCCAACGCGGAAGCCTTCGGCATCTGCCCCTGGCGCGAGGAGCTGGTCGACGGTCTGCTGGGCAGCAGCATCCTCGGATTCCACACCCAGTTCCACTGCAACAACTTCATCGACACGGTCGACCGCTACGTCGAGGCGCGCATCGACCGCGAGACTTACACGGTGTCCTACGGCGGCGACCAGACCGCGGTGCGCCGCTATCCGATCTCGATCGAATGGCCGCTCAGCTCCAAGACCATGGACAAGCCGGTCGCGCAGTGCCGCGCCGACGTGCGCGCGAAGAACGGCCTCGCGCCGGATACCGTTATCGGGGTGGGCGTCGACCGGCTCGACTACACCAAGGGGATCCTCGAGCGCTTTCTCGCGGTCGAGCGCCTGCTGGAGATCGATCCGCTGTGGATCGGAAAGTTCGTGTTCGTGCAGATCGCCGCCCCCTCGCGCTCGAGCATCGACGAGTACCAGGATTTCGATGCGCGGGTGCGCGCGGAAGCGCGCCGCATCAACGAGAAGTTCGCCGGCAGGGGCCGCGCTCCCATCCTGCTGCGCGTCGAGCATCACGACCCCGACGAGGTCTACGAGTACTACCGGGCGGCGGACGTCTGTTTCGTGAGCAGCCTGCACGACGGGATGAACCTGGTGGCCAAGGAGTTCGTCGCGGCGCGCGACGACGAGCGCGGCGTGCTCATCCTAAGCCAGTTTACCGGCGCTTCGCGCGAGCTCCCCGAGGCCCTGATCGTCAATCCCTACGACATCGACCAGTGCGCGGCGGCGCTCCGGGCGGCGCTGGTGATGCCGCCCGCCGAGCAGCGCGAGCGGATGCGCAGCATGCGCGGCCTGGTCCAGGACTTCAACGTGTACCGCTGGGCCGGCCGCATGCTGCTCGACGCCGGCCAGATGCGCATGCGCGGCCGCCTGCTCTCGCGCAACGGCGAGCGCAAGCCCGCCGCCGTGCGCGCGGTCTGAGCGATCGAGGCCGATGCGGCTTTCGAAAGCGCGGGTCGAGCAGGCGCCCGAGCTCCGGGGACGGTGCGCTTTCTTCCTCGACGTCGACGGAACGCTCCTCGATATCGCCGACCATCCGGGGCTCATTCGCGCCGACGGCGATCTGGTCCGCCTGCTGAAGGCGCTCGCCCGCGCCGCGCAGGGCGCCCTGGCGCTGATCAGCGGACGCCCCATCGCCGACATCGACCGCCTGATCCCGGATTCCGGATTCTGCATCGCCGGGCAGCACGGCGCCGAGCGCCGCGACTTTTCCGGCACAATGCACAGGCGCGAGGTCCCGCGCGCGGCGCTCGAGGAGGCGCGGCGCAGGCTGGCGGCGATCGCCGCCAAGCACCCGGCGCTGGTCCTCGAGGACAAGGGCGTCAACTTCGCTCTTCATTTCCGCGCCGTTCCCGGGCTCGGCGCGGAGGCCCGGGACGCGGTGCGCGGGCTGGCGCACGACCTGGGCGGCGAATTCGAGGTGCAGCTGGGAAAGATGGTCGTCGAACTGAGACCCACCGGAAAGGACAAGGGCGTGGCCATCTCCGAGTATCTCGCCGAAGCACCGTTTCACGGGCGCACGCCGGTGTTCGTCGGCGACGACCTCACCGACGAGACCGGCTTCGAGCTGATCAACCGCACCGGGGGGCATTCGGTGAAGGTCGGCGAAGGCGAGTCCGCCGCGCGCTGGCGGCTGCCGGACTCGGCGGCGGTCAGAGCGTGGCTCGCGGACTTCGCGGCGCGCTCCGGGGGAAGCGCTTGAGCGCTCTGGACCTCGCCCTGATCGGCAACTCCAGCGTCGCGGCGCTGCTCGACGCCCGCGCGCGCATAGTGTGGTCGTGCCTGCCGCGCTTCGACAGCGATCCGGCGTTCTGCGCGCTGCTGCGCGCCGAGGACGGCACCGAAGACCGCAAGGGCATGTTCGAAGTCGATCTCGCGGACTTCGAGCGCTCCGAGCAGGCCTACATCGCGCATACGCCGATACTCCGCACCCGCTTGTACGACCGTCACGGAGGCGGGGTCGAGATCACCGACCTCGCGCCGCGCTTCCAGCAGTTCGGCAGGCTCTTCTGCCCGGTGATGCTGATGCGCCAGGTCCGACCGATCGCGGGCAGCCCGCGCATCCGGGTGCGCATCCGGCCCCTGTGCGAGTACGGGGCCCGGCGGCCGGCGATGACCTGGGGCAGCAACCATGTGCGCTACGTGATGCCCGAGATGGACCTTCGGCTGACGACCGATTTCTCGATCACCGCGATCCTCGAGGAGACGCAGGTGGTCCTGCGCGAGCCCGTGTCGCTGGTGCTCGGGCCGGACGAGACGCTGCACACCTCACCCGGAGAAGCTTTCCGGCGCTTCCTCGACGACACCGCGGCCTGGTGGCGCGACTGGGTGCGCGGCCTGGCCATCTCCTTCGAATGGCAGGAGCAGATCATCCGCGCCGCCATCACCCTGAAGCTCAACGCCTACGAGGACACCGGCGCGATCGTCGCCGCGGTCACGACCTCGATCCCCGAGTCGCCCGGCAGCGGGCGCAACTGGGACTATCGCTACTGCTGGCTGCGCGACGCCTACTTCGTGGTCAACGCCCTGAACCGGCTCAACGCGACCAGCACGATGGAGCGCTTCCTGGATTTCATCATCAACACCGCGGCCGGGACGAACGGCGCGGATCTGCAGCCCGTCTACGCCGTCACGGGCAAGGCCGGCATCGCCGAACGCGAGGCGCCCGCGCTCCCCGGATACCGCGGCATGGGGCCGGTCAGGGTCGGCAACCAGGCCTACTCGCAGAACCAGCACGACGTCTACGGCGCGGCGGTCCTCGCCGCGGCGCACGTGTTCTTCGACGCGCGGCTCGCGCTGCGCAGCGACCAGGCCCTGTTCCGGCGGCTGGAGCAGCTCGGCGAGCGCGCCGCAACGCTCTATGACAAGCCCGACGCCGGGCCGTGGGAACTGCGCGGCACGCGCCATGTTCACACCTTCTCCAGCGTCATGTGCTGGGCGGCGTGCGACCGCCTCGCGAAGATCGCGGCGCGCATCGGCCTGGAGGAGCGTGCGCGTCACTGGCATACGCGCGCCGATACGATGCACGCCGCGATCTGCGAGCGCGCCTGGAGCGCGAAGCGCTCGAGCTTCGCCGCCACTTTCGGCGGCGAGCAGCTGGACGCGAGCCTGCTGCTGCTCCGCGAGCTTGACTTCCTGCGCGCCGACGATCCGCGCTTCGCCGCCACGGTGCGGGCCGTGGAGAAGGACCTGCGCCGCGGCGATTTCGTGTTCCGCTACACGCAGCCGGACGATTTCGGCGTCCCCGACAACGCCTTCGTTGTGTGCACCTTCTGGTACGTCGACGCGCTCGCCGCGCTCGGGCGCACACAGGAAGCGCGAACACTGTTCGAAAGCCTGCTCGCGCGCTGCAACCAGCACGGCCTGCTCTCCGAGCACATCGAGCCGGCGACCGGCGAGCTGTGGGGCAATTTTCCGCAGACCTACAGCATGGTCGGTCTGATCAATTCCGCGATGCGGCTGAGCATTTCGTGGGACCAGGCTTTCTAGGGCGCTCGAGCATGATCCGCATCGGCGTGGACATCGGCGGCTCCAAAATGGAGATCGCCGCGCTGGACGAGTCGGGCGCCGAGCTGTTCCGGCGCCGCGCCGACGCGCCGCGAGGCGCCTATGCCGACGCGCTCCGGGCGCTCGCCGACGCGGTGCTCGACGCTGAGCGCAAGGCCGGCGCGCGCTGCACGGTGGGAATCGGCACGCCCGGGGCGGTCTCGGCCGGGACCGGAGTCCTGAAGAACGCCTACGCGAGCGCGCTGAACGGCATGCCGGTGAAGCCCGACTTGGAGCGGCTGCTCGGGCGCGAGGTGCGGTTCGCCAACGACGCCAACTGTTTCGCGCTTTCCGAGGCTGCCGACGGCGCCGCGGCCGGAATGCCGGTGGTGTTCGGCGTCATCCTAGGAACGGGAGTGGGCGGAGGCGTGGTCGTGGGGGGCCGCGCGCTCCACGGGGCCAACGCCGTCGCCGGCGAATGGGGACACAACACCCTGCCCTGGCCGACCGCCGATGAGCTTCCCGGTCCGCGCTGCGGCTGCGGCAAGGTCGGACACATCGAGGCGTTCCTGTCCGGTCCGGGACTCGCGCGGGACTACGGCCTCGCCGCCGGCGAGCCGCTCGAGCCGGCGCAGATCGTCGCGCGCGCCGAATCGGGTGATGCCGGCTGCGAAGCCGCGCTCGCGCGCTACGAAGAGCGCCTGGCGCGCGCGCTGGCGAGCGTCATCAATCTGCTCGATCCGGACGCGATCGTGCTCGGCGGCGGCCTGTCCAACGCGGAACGCCTGTACCGCAACGTGCCCGGGTTGTGGGGCCGCTACGTCTATTCGGATTCGGTCGTGACGCCGCTGCTCAAGGCGAGGCATGGCGACGCGAGCGGGGTGCGCGGCGCCGCGCGCCTGTGGTGAATACCTCAGCCGCGAACCAGGATGATGTGCACGCGCGAAGGCCCGTGCGCGCCGAGCACGATGGTCTGATCGATGTCCGCGGTGCGCGAGGGGCCCGAGACGAAATTGATCGCGCGCGGCAGCTGGCCGAAGGCCTCCCGCGCGAGCGCAAAGGCGTCCTCCATGTGGGAGACGATCCGCCCTGAGCGAACGACCGCGACGTGCGTTTCGGGAAGCAGGCTGCCGGAAGCCGGCGTCTCGGGGCCCGAGGCGAACACCAGCGTCCCGGTCTCGGCGATGGCCGCGAAGGCACCGGTGACGCCGATCGCATCGTTTGCGCTGGCCGCGCGGGGCTCGAGCGCGAGTCCCGCCGCCTTCCAGTCGAGGTGCGCGAGCTGCGGCCAGACGCAGCCCGAGGACGGAAGATCGCCCGTCTTCAGATACCTTGCGACCGCTGCCGGTATTTCGCCCTCGGACGCGACTTCGTCGGTCGTGCTCTGCATCGCTTCCGCGCGAGCGCGAAAGCGGGCGAGGAGATCGCCATCGACTTTGGGCAGGGTACCGCGCGGGTGGGCGCGCAGGTAGGTTTCGATCGCTTCCAGCTCGGCCTGAGAGGGGCGGCTCAGGCCACGCCCCTGCGCCTTGCGGATCCGGGCAAGAATCCTCTCGCGTGCACTCAATCGAGCGCCTTGACCATGTCCTCGACCACTTTTTTGGCGTCGCCGAAAACCATCATGGTCTTGTCCATGTAGAAGAGCGGGTTGTCGAGGCCGGCGTAGCCGGCGGCCATCGAGCGCTTGTTGACGAGCACGGTGCGCGCCTTGTTGGCCTCGATGATCGGCATGCCGTAGATGGGGCTGCCCTTCTCGTGCGCCAGGGGATTCACCACGTCGTTCGCGCCGAGCACGAGCACCACGTCGACGGTGCCCAGCTCGCCGTTGATGTCCTCCATCTCGAACACCTGGTCGTAAGGGACCTCGGCCTCGGCGAGCAGGACGTTCATGTGTCCCGGCATGCGGCCGGCGACCGGGTGGATCGCGTAGCGCACGCTCACGCCCTTCGCGATCAGCTTCTGCGCCATCTCCTTCACTGCGTGCTGGGCGCGCGCGACGGCGAGCCCGTATCCCGGCACGATAACGACCGATTCCGCGTTCGACATCAGGAACGCCGCATCTTCGGCGGAGCCCGATTTCACCGTCTTCTGGGCGGCGTCGGCGGCCGCGGCGCCCTCGGCCGCGCCGAAACCGCCCAGGATCACGCTGAAGAACGAGCGGTTCATCGCCTTGCACATGATGTAGGAGAGGATCGCGCCCGAGGAACCGACCAGGCTTCCCGCGATGATCAGCATGGTGTTGTTGAGCGAGAATCCGATGCCCGCCGCCGCCCAGCCCGAGTAGCTGTTCAGCATCGAGATCACCACCGGCATGTCGGCGCCCCCGATGGGGATGATGATCAGCACGCCGAGCACGAAGGCGATGCCGAGCATGACCAGGAACGGCGTCCAGCCCTTGCCCTCGGCGAGGAAGAAGGCGAAGCCGAAGCCGATCATGATCAGCGCCAGCACCAGGTTCAACGGATGCTGCCCCTTGAACACCACCGGCGCGCTCGAGAACAGGCGGAATTTCTTGCCCAGCCCGGCGAGCTTGCCGAAGGCGATCACGCTCCCGGAGAAGGTGATGGCGCCCACGAACGATCCGATGAAGAGCTCCAGGCGGTTGCCGCGCGGCAGCGGATCGTGCTCGCCGAAGGCGCCGGGATTGTTGACCACCGCGACCGCGATCAGCACCGCCGCCATGCCGACCAGCGAGTGCATCGCGGCGACGAGCTCGGGCATCTGCGTCATCTGCACGCGCCGCGCGACGAAGGCTCCGATCGCGCCGCCGCACACCATCGCGACGAAAATGATGTCGACGCGGCCCTTGGCGACGATCGCGACGGTAGTAACCACGGCGATGGTCATTCCCGCGATGCCGAGCGCATTGCCACGGCGGGCGGTATCGGGCGACGACAGCCCCTTCAGCGCCAGGATGAAGCACACCGAGGCGGCGAGGTACCAGAGCGCAACGAGGTTGGCGCTCATTTCTTTTCCGCCGCTCTTTCGACGCGGGGTTTCTTCCTGAACATCTCGAGCATGCGCTTCGTCACCAGGAATCCGCCGGCGACGTTGACCGAGGCGAGCGCCACCGCGACCGCGCCCATCGCCGAGCCGAAATCGACTTCAGCGGGACCCGCCGCGAGGATCGCACCGACGATGATCACGCTCGAGATGGCGTTGGTGACGCTCATCAGCGGCGTATGCAGCGCCGGCGTCACGTTCCAGATCACGTGGTAGCCGACGAACACGGCGAGCACGAACACCACCAGGTTGACGACGGTCGGATCGACGGTTCCGGTCATCTCAGCCCCTCTTCACGACGCTGCCGCCCTCGCAGGCGAGCGTACCTTTGATGATGTCGTCGGCGCGGTCCATCTTCGCCTCGCCGGTCTTCAAGTCGACCATCAGGCCGACCATGTTGAGGAGGTTGCGCGCGTACAGGGCGGAGGCGTCGGTCGCCACCGTCGCCGGCAGGTTGTCCAGGCCGATCAGCTTCACTCCGTTCCTGACCACGATCCTGCCGCGCTCTATGCCCTCGACGTTGCCGCCCTGCTCCACCGCGAGGTCGACGATGACGGCGCCCGGCTTCATGGCCTTCACGGTGCTTTCCCTGATCAGCTTCGGCGCGGGACGCCCGGGAATCAGCGCGGTCGTGATGACCACGTCCGCCTGCGTCGCGCGCTGGTGCACGGCCTCGCCCTGCCTGCGCATCCAGTCCGCCGGCATCGGCCGCGCGTACCCCCCCGTTCCCTGGGCGATGTCGCGCTCCTCGTCGGTGAGGAACGGGACGTCGACGTACTTGGCGCCGAGCGACTCCACCTGCTCCTTCACCGCGGGCCGCACGTCGGAGGCCTCGATCACCGCGCCGAGGCGCTTCGCGGTCGCGATCGCCTGCAGCCCGGCGACTCCTGCGCCGAGCACCAGGACGCGCGCCGCCTTCACCGTTCCGGCCGCGGTCATCAGCATCGGAAAGAAACGCCCGATCTCCTGCGCGGCGAGCACCACCGCCTTGTAGCCGGCGATGTTCGCCTGCGAGGAAAGCACGTCCATCGCCTGCCCGCGCGAAATCGTCCGCGGCAGCAGCTCCATCGCGAAACCGGTGACGCCGCGCTTCGCGATGCCCTCGAATGCGCCCTCGTTGTAGGGATCGAGCAGGCCGACCAGGATCGAGCCGGACTTGAGGAATCCCAGCTCGTCGTCGGTCGGTGCGCGCACCTTCAGCACGATGTCGGCGTCGAAAGCCTCGGCGGCCGAGCCGACCAGCTTCGCGCCCGCGGCCTGGTATTCGCCGTCGGGATAGCTCGCGCCCGCGCCGGCGCCGGCCTGGACCTTCACCGTGTTCTTCGCTGCGAGCTTCTTGACCGTTTCGGGCGTCGCGGCTACGCGGGTCTCGCCCGCCCGGGTTTCCGCGGGTATGCCGATGTTCATGGATTTTTCTCTGGCGCTTCTTATCTCGGCCATACCGGCCGAAGCGAAGCCCGATGATACACGGCCTCGTATAATCGGCTCAACACAATCTCAAGGAGCGGTCATGACCGTGAAGGTGCGGCGAGTGGTCACCGGGCACGACGCGAGCGGGCGCGCTGTGGTGAAAATAGACGAAGTCTCGAGGAACGTCGTCTCGAGCCGGCCCGGCGCGTCCGCCTGCGTCGTCTGGACCACCGACACCCTTCCCGCCGACAACGCCGGCGACGGCGACGCCGGCCTGAAGAAGACCGGCACCACGCTGCCGGGCGGATCGGTTTTCCGCGTCGTCGAGTTCTCCCCGGGCGTCTCGCCGCGCGTGCACCGCACCGACTCGATCGACTACGCGGTGGTGATCTCCGGCGAAATCGACATGGAGCTGGAGAAGGGCAGCGAGATTCACCTCCGGGCGGGCGACGTGCTGGTCCAGCGCGGCACGGTGCACAACTGGATCAACCGCGGCACCGCTCCGTGCGTGATCGCCTTCGCCCTCATCGACGCCAAGCCCGTCGTCGCGGCCGGCAAGGAGCTGAAGGCGTTCGGCTGACGAGCGCGGCGTCTCGCAGCTTCACATTTCCGTAACCCGTTCCGCGTAGCCTCCTCCGGAGCAGGCGCCCGCCTGCCATCCAACTCGGAGGAACGCAATGAAGAAGAGCGTGCTTTTGTCCACTGTCGGGCTGATCGCCGCCGGCTGCATCGCAGCCCATGCTTGGGCGCACGACGACGAGGACCGCGATGACGACCGCGGCGGCAGCTATGCCATCGGACTCTGGGGCGACCTGCCCTATTCGGATGTGCAGGCGCTGGTGGGCGTGCCTAACCTGATCGCCGACATGAACAGCCACAAGCTCGCGTTTACCGTGCATGACGGCGACCTCAAGGCCGGAAACGGCACGCCGGGCTCCGTCACGCCGACCATTTGCAGCGATGCCCTCTACATTCAGGCCCTCGGCTTCTTCAACGCGCTTCACGCCCCGGCCATGCTGACTCCCGGAGACAACGACTGGACCGACTGCGACCGCCCGGCGAACGGCGGCTTCAATTCGCTCGAACGCCTCGACCATGAACGCACGGTCTTCTTCTCCACGCCGTTCTCGCTCGGGAAGAAGAAGATGCGCCAGGAGGTGCAGACGGCTGCGCTGTGCCTCGGGGTGAACGGCCCGACGGCCTGCGCCGAGAACCGGCGCTGGACCCATCGCGGGGTCACCTACGTCACGCTGAACATCCAGGGCTCGTGCAACAACCTGTGCGACACCGCGCCCAACTCCGCGGAATTCACCGCGCGCAACCAGGCGAACATCGCGTGGATGAGAGAAGCGTTCTCCGACGCGCAGGGCCGCGGTTCGGCCGCGATCATGATCATCGCGCAGGCCAATCCGGGCTGGGACCTGTCCGATGGGACCCGCGCGCCGCTGCGGGATCCCAAGACGCTCGCCGAAACCGACGGGCAGCCGGACGGCTTTCAGGAATTCCTGCGAGCCCTGCGCGACGAGGTGATCGCCTTTCGCAAGCCGGTCGCCTACGTGCACGGCGACTCCCACTACTTCCGCGTCGACAAGCCGTTGCAGGATTCTCTGGGCCGCCGCCTGGAGAACTTCACGCGCGTCGAGACCTACGGCGACAACCAGGGCAACGGGACCAACGACGTGAACTGGATCAAGGTGAGCGTCGACCCGCGCAGCCGCGAGGTCTTCAGCTACCAGCCGCAGATCGTTCCGGGGAACCGCACCGCCGTCCCGGCCCCCTGATCAGCCCTTTGCCCGGGCCATCCAGCCGAAGCGGCGCTCGCCGACCTCGAACATTCCCTG
>Ga0335084_10000712_pt1 | contig 29084 bp, 34 predicted proteins | sample Lox_Sample_44_FD_206721 | JGI IMG/M metagenome (GOLD analysis project Ga0335084, IMG submission 206721) | Soil microbial communities from Loxahatchee National Wildlife Refuge, Florida, United States - Lox_Sample_4.4 | ecosystem: Environmental > Terrestrial > Soil > Wetlands | place: USA... | reverse complement strand
GGTGATTGAGCTGATCACGCCGGTGGCGATGGAGAAGGGGTTACGCTTCGCGATCCGCGAAGGCGGCCACACGGTGGGCTCCGGAGCGATCGCCGAGATTATTCAGTAAGGCAGGTGTCAGGTCTCAGGTGGCAGGTGTCAGGAAGACCGAACATCTGGCAGTGAATGGAAATCAGCCCCGGAGGGGCGAAAGAACTTAGCCCAGGGCGGAAGCCCTGGGTGGGCGGTAAGAAAGAGCGCGAGTCCCGTAGGGACGACACAAAAAACGCGGATTGCTTCATTCCGCCAGATCTTTCCCGCCGGACTTCTTAAATGAAGACAAGCGGCGGGGGTCAGAGAGACGAAACAGTGATTGGAAAAGAGAGAATTCGAATCCGGTTGAAAGCTTACGACTATCGCATCCTCGATCAGTCGACGGGCGAGATTGTGGAGACGGCGAAACGCACCGGCGCGCAGATCGCGGGCCCGATTCCGCTGCCGACGATGAAGAACAAATACTGCGTGCTGCGGTCGCCGCACGTGGACAAGAAATCGCGCGAGCAGTTTGAGATCCGCACGCACAAGCGGTTACTCGACATCCTGGAGCCGACGCAGCAGACGGTCGATGCATTGATGAAACTCGACCTGCCCGCGGGCGTGGATGTGGAGATCAAGGCGTTCGGCAAGGAACATAAGTAGCTTCGGGCTGTGAGCTCCGAGCTACGAGCAAGCCGAGAGGCTTGACCAGCCAATAGCCGTTGTTGAGTAAACAACGAGCCACGCTGGGAACGGAGAAGGAAATGGCAAAGGTTGCAGGAATTCTGGGAAAGAAAGTCGGCATGACGCAACTCTTCGACTCGAAGGGCGATGTGCGTCCGGCGACCGTGCTGCAGGCCGGACCCTGCGTCATCACGCAGAACAAGACCGAGCAGAAAGACGGTTACGTCGCGGCGCAGATCGGGCTGGTCGAGTTCGTGAAGGAAAAACGGCTCACGAGTCCGATGAAGGGACACTTTGCCAAGCACAACCTGCCTCCGGTGAAATTCCTGCGCGAGGTTCCGGTTGAGGTGGAAGAAAAGGAAGAAGCTGCGACGAATGGCGCGGTGAAGGTCGGCGACAGAGTGCTAGTCGACATTTTCGAGAACGAGAAGTTCGTCGACATTGTCGGAGTCAGCAAGGGCAAGGGCTTCCAGGGTGTCGTGAAGCGCCATCATTTCGGCGGCGGCCCGAAGTCGCACGGCTCGATGTTTCAGGTCACAGGTTCGATCGGTTCGTCGGCGTTTCCGTCGCGCGTGTTCAAGGGAATGCGCATGTCGGGTCACATGGGACATGAGCGCGTGACGGTTCGCAACCTGCGCGTGCTCGGCGTCGACAAGGACGAGAACCTGCTGGTGGTGGAAGGCAGTGTGCCGGGACCGAACGGCGGCTACCTGGTGATTACGAAGGCGAAGAAACCGCCGAGAGAGCGTCGCGGATTTGCGGGTTCGACGACGGTCGATCCGTTGAAGGCGGCGAAGAGGGCGGCGAAGAAGGCTTAAGGCGTTGGTCTTCGGTCGTTAGTCGTTGGGAATCTGCCGAACGAATAACGACGAACAGTCAGCGACAGATGGAAAACAGCTATGGCATCGATTGACATTTACAACCTGAGCGGAGCGAAGGTCGGAACGATGGACCTAGCCGACGAAGTGTTCGGCGCGGTGAACGAAGACCTGCTCTGGGAAGCGGTGAAACACTATCGCGCCGGGCAGCATGCCGGAACGCACGCGACCAAGGCCCGCTGGCAGGTGTCCGGTTCGGGCAAGAAGCTGTGGCGGCAGAAGGGCACGGGGCGGGCGCGTATTGGTTCGATCCGTTCGCCGCTGTGGCGCCACGGTGGTACAGTGCACGGTCCTGTACCTCGCTCCTACGACTACTCGTTTCCGCGCAAAAAGCTGCTGGGGGCGCTGCGTTCGGCGCTGGCGGCGAAGTGGGCCGATGGCAAGCTAATCGTCGTCAAAGCGTTCGACGTGAAAGAGCCGAAGACGAAGCTGTTCCGGGAATCGCTCGACAAGCTGAAGGTGAGCGGCACGACGCTGCTGGTGGATGTTTCGACGTCGGAGAACCGCAACTTGGAACTGAGTTCGCGGAATATCGAGGGGCTCGAGCTGGTGCGGGGCAATGAAGTGCATCCGTATCACCTGATGCGTTACTCGAACGTGCTGTTCGCGCAGCCCGCGCTTGAGAAATTGCAGGACTCGCTGCGGAGATCCGCCTCGCGCCGGCAGCATGCGGCTCCGGCGGCCAGTGCGAAGAAGGCGAAGCGTTCGCGCAAGGCGGAGGTGGCCTAAGGCCAGACACATATGAAATCCGCATATCAGATCATTCGCCGGCCGGTGATTACCGAAAAAGGACTCGGGATCAAAGAGACACAGAATACGCTCGTCTTCCAGGTTGCGCCGAAGGCGACCAAGACTGAGATCAAGGAAGCGGTGCAGGCGATCTTCAAAGTGAAGGTGTCGTCGGTGCGCACTGCGAATTACCCGGGAAAAGAGCGGCGGAGAGGAAAGTTTGCCGGTTACCGTCCGGATTGGAAGAAGGCGTATGTGCGGCTGAAGAGCGGCGAGAAGATGCCGGAGTACGCACAGAACCTGTAGCGCTGTTCGCTGATCGTCGTTCGTTATTCACGGGTTGTTGTAGCGAAGGGCGAACAGCGAACGGCGAGCGACAGAAATAACGAGCTGATCTATGGCAATCAAGACATATAGACCGACGACGCAGACGCTGCGGTATCGCACGACGCTGGTGACCGACGATATTACGTCGAAGAAGCCGCACAAGCCGCTGGTCGAGGGCAAGCTGCGCACCGGCGGACGGCGCAATTCGGGCGACACGACGATGCGCTTCCGTGGCGGCGGAAACAAGCGCAAGCTGCGCATGATCGATTTCAAGCGCGACAAGCACGGTATTCCGGCGACGGTGGTGACGATCGAATACGATCCCAACCGCTCGGCGCGTATCGCGCTGCTGAGCTATGCCGACGGCGAGAAGCGCTACATCGTGCAGCCAGACGGCCTCAAGGTGGGTCAGAAAGTTCTGAGCGGGCCCGACGCCGATATTCTCGTCGGCAATGCGCTGCCCTTGCGGAACATTCCACCCGGCACCACGATTCACAACCTGGAGTTGCGTCCGGGGAAGGGCGCCCAGATGGTGCGTTCGGCGGGCGGAGCGGCGCAGTTGGTCGCGAAGGAAGGCGACTACGCTTTGGTGAAACTGCCTTCGGGCGAAACGCGGAAGGTGCTGCTCGACTGTCTGGCGACGATTGGGCAGGTGGGCAACGTGGATCACGAGAACGTCACCATCGGCAAGGCGGGACGGGTGCGCTGGATGGGCAAGCGTCCGCATAATCGCGGTGTCTCGATGAACCCGGTCGACCATCCGCATGGCGGCGGTGAAGGCAAGACTTCGGGCGGCCGGCATCCGGTGACGCCGTGGGGTCAGCCGACGCGTGGATACAAGACGCGCAACAACAAGCGGACGGATGCGTTCATTGTGAGCCGCAGGAAGAAGGGGTAGTCGTCGTCGGTCGTTCGTCGTTGGCAAGCCGAATCGCAGCCAAGTTGACGACGATCGCGCAAAACGCTCTTGGTTTGGCTAGGAGCTAAGAGCTAGGAGCTAATAGCTGATTTATGGCACGTTCGACAAAAAAAGGACCGTTTGTAGATACGTACCTGGCGACGCGGATCGAAGCCATGAACGCGCGCAACGAGAAGAAGGTGTTGCGCACGTGGTCACGGCGCTCAACGATCATCCCGGAGATGGTGGGGCACACGATCGCCGTGCACAACGGGAAGAAGTTTATCCCCGTTTACGTGACCGAGAACATGGTGGGGCACAAGCTGGGTGAGTTCAGCTTCACCCGCCAGTTCAAGGGGCACTCGATGAAGGCGGCGACGGAAGTCGCGGCAAAACCGGCAGGCATACCCGGAGGTCCGGGAGCGATTGCTCCGTCGGCGCCGGCAGGTGGAGCACCGCCAGCAGCACCGAAGGCATAAAACCAGCTATTAGCTGTTAGCTCTTGGCTTTTAGCTAAGGGCTAAAGGCTAAAGGCTAAGAGCTGAGACGACTATGGAATTCAGAGCAGAAGCACGGTTCATGCGAGTTTCGCCACAGAAGGCGCGGCTGGTGCTGAACCTCATCAAGGGACGGCGCGTGGAAGATGCGCGCAACACGCTGTTGTTCACAAAGAAGCGTGTGGCGGAAACAGTCGGCAAGCTGCTGCAATCGGCGATCGACAACGCGAACCATCTGAGCACCGAAAAAGGGCTGGATGTCGATCTCGACAACCTGTACGTGAAACAGGCGGTGGCGAACGACGGCCCGCGGATGAAACGGATTCGTCCTGCGCCGATGGGGCGGGCCTACCGCTATGTCCGGCGCATCGCGCACTTGCAGATCGTTCTTGCCGAGCGCAACAAGAACGGCTCGTCCGTCGCGACGGTTGTCGGCGCAGGGGCGGGCGACGCGAAAGTTGCAGCCCCGGCGAAGAAAGCCGGCGCAAAGGCCAAAGCAAAGGCTCCGGCCAAGAAGAAAGCAGTCGGGAAGAAGGCGGCAAAGAAATAAGTCGTTGGTCGCTGGTCGGTCGTCGTTCGGGAATCTCGTGTGAATCGCGATCGACAAACGACCGACGACTAGCGACAGGAGTGCTAGGAGATACGATGGGGCAAAAAGTCCATCCCTACGGATTCCGGCTCGGGTACACCAAGCCGTGGAAGTCACGCTGGTTTGTTGAGCGGGACTACGACAAGCTGCTGCTCGAAGACGTCAAGCTGAAGAACGAGCTGAAAGAGAAGCTGAAGTCGGCGGGCGTGAGCTCGGTTGAAATCGAGCGGCCCGGCAACAAGCTGCGCATTCTCATCAAGACCGCGCGGCCCGGGATCATCATCGGCCGCAAGGGCGCCGAGATCGACAAGCTGAAGCAGGAACTGCAGAAGCGCACCTCGCGCGAGGTGTATGTCGACATTCTGGAAGTGCACAAGCCCGAACTGGACGCGCAGCTGGTGTCGGAATCGATCGCGCTGCAGCTGGAGAAGCGCGTCGGATTCCGCCGCGCAATGCGTAAAGCCGTGGACTCAGCGCTGCGCTTCGGCTGCAAAGGGATCAAGGTTCGCGTGAGCGGCCGGCTGAATGGGAACGAAATCGCGCGCTCGGAATGGTACCTGCAGGGGCGGCTGCCGCTGCACACCCTTCGTGCCGATATCGAGTACGGCTTTACGGAAGCGCGGACAACCTACGGCGTGATCGGCGTGAAGTGCTGGATTTATCGCGGCGAGATTCTGCAGCAGAAGAAACGGGAGCCGCAGCCGGCGCGGGAGAGTACGGGAGCTTTTTAGGAAGTCAGAAGTCAGATTGCAGAAGGAATTCGGCGCGGTGGCTCCCAAGGGTTTTGCTGAGAGCCGACGGCTGAGAGCTGAGAGCTGATCTTATGTTGATGCCGAAGAAAGTGAAGTACCGCAAGCAGCAACGTGGGCGCATGACCGGGAAGGCGTGGCGCGGGTCGGAGCTTTCCTACGGGCAGTACGGGTTGAAAGTGCTGGAACCGGGATGGATTACGGACCGCCAGATTGAAGCAAGCCGCGTCGCCATGACTCGTTTCATCAAGCGCGGCGGCAAAATCTGGCTGCGGCTTTTCCCCGATAAGCCGGTCACGAAGAAGCCGGCGGAAACCCGTATGGGCAAAGGCAAGGGCGCCCCGGATCACTGGATTGCAGTGGTGCGTCCGGGCAAGGTTCTGTTCGAGATGGAAGGTGTCACCCTGGCGGACGCACAGGAGGCGATGCGGCTGGCCTCGCACAAGCTGCCGCTGCGGACAGCGTTCGTGAAGCGAGAAGTGCTGTAGATTGCAGAAGTGAGACGTCAGATTGCAGAAGTGACAGCCGGAGTCAGTGGGCGTCCTTGCTGACAACTGAGAGCCGAGAGCTGATTTATGAAGGCAGAGAAGATTCGCAATTTAACCGACGCCGAACTGAAACACCAGGAACGCGATCTGGCGGACCAGCTGTTCAAGCTGAAATTCCAGCTGAACATGGGGCAGACCGAGAGCCTGAAGAAGATTCGCGGGCTGCGCAAGGACATTGCGCGCATGAAGACCATCCTGCGCGAGCAGGAATTGGCGGCCCGCAAGACGGAGAAAAAGTAATGGCGGAAACCGCGAGCCAGGGAAAGCAGTCCGGCCGGAAAGAGCTGATCGGCACGGTCGTTTCCAACAAGATGCAGAAGACGATCGTGGTCGAGGTAACGCGCAAGAAGGCGCATCCGCTGTACGGGCGGGTGATCTCGATCCGCAAGAAGTTTTACGCTCACGATGAGAAGAACGCGGCCCACGTCGGCGATGTGGTGCGGATCGAAGAGTCGCGGCCGTTGTCGCGGTTGAAGCGCTGGATATTGAAGGACATCGTGCGCAAAGCGGCGCTGGTGCCGGAAGTGGTGGACACCGCCGTGGAAGCGGGCCGCTAGGCAGAGGGAGATACGAACATGGCCGTAATGATGAGAACCATGCTCGAGGTCGCCGATAACTCCGGCGCGCGCAAGCTGCAGATGATTCTGCCGCTGGGCGGCGCGACCGGGTTGCGGGCCGGTTTGGGCGACGTCATCACCGCGAGCGTCAAGGAAGCCGCGCCCGACGGACAGGTGCAGAAGGGCAAGGTTGTGAAAGCCGTGATCGTGCGTACGCGCAAAGAACACCGCCGGAGAGACGGGACCTATATCCGCTTCGATCAGAACGCGGCGGTATTGATCAATGAAGCGGGCGAGCCAGTAGGCACGCGCGTATTCGGTCCGGTAGCGCGGGAACTGCGCGAAAAGAAGTTCTTGAAGATTGTGTCGCTGGCGCCGGAAGTGTTGTAGGTGCAGGTTTCAAAGTTTCAGAGTTTCAAGGTTTCAAGGTGCCTTGCGATGACTGAGACTTCGATGCGGCGACTTTGAAACTCTGAAACCTTGAGACATTGGAACGCGGATTCTGATATGGGAACTGCAACGACGACAGCACACAAGCGAGTGGATATCCGGCGGAATGACACGGTGAAGGTCATGACCGGCCGGGATGCGGGCAAGGAAGGGCGCGTCCTGCGCGTGTTTCCCGACGAGGGCAAGGTCCTGGTGGAGCATGTGATGATGGTGAAGAAGCACGTGCGGCCGAATCCGCAACGCAACATCAAGGGCGGCATCGCGGAGCAGGAACGGCGGATTTCGCTTTCGAACGTGGCGCTGGTGTGTGCGACCTGTGGCCCGGTCCGGGTCGGACACGAAACGCGCGGCGACAAGAAAGTCCGTGTGTGCAAGAAGTGCGGGACGACGCTGGAGAAATAAAGCTACTAGCTTCTGGCGGGCTCATTGTATGGACAGCCCGTTAGGCCTGAAGAAAATTGGAAGGTGCTCACGAACCGATGAGGTTTTGCCTGCTAGAAGCCAGTAGCTAGCAGCTAGAAGCCGGACCCGAAACCGTGAGAGAAGGCAGCAAACGAAATGGCGAAAGACGATCAACAGAAGAAGGGCAAGCCGGGTAAGGGCGAAAAAGGCGCACAGCAGCCGGTCGAAGCAAAGGCTGGTCCGGAAGCGCCTCGGCATTCCGCGAAGGAGCGTCCGCGGTTGCGGATGCGGTTCGAGAAGGAAATCGCGCCGGCTTTGTTGAAGGAACTCGATCTTCAGAATCCGGCGGCGGTGCCGCGGCTGAACAAGATCGTGGTCAACATGGGTGTAGGCGAAGCGACGCAGAACGCCAAAGTGCTCGATCCGGCCGTGAATGAGCTCGGACAGATCACCGGACAGAAGCCGGTGATCACGCGGGCGAAGAAGTCGATTGCGGCGTTCAAAGTCCGCGAAGGGATGCCGATTGGCGCGATGGTCACGCTGCGCGGCGACCGGATGTACGAGTTTCTCGATCGCCTGGTCAGTATCGTCCTGCCACGCGTGCGCGATTTCCGGGGCGTCTCGACGAAATCGTTTGACGGGCGGGGCAACTATACGCTCGGCCTGCACGACCAGCTGATCTTCCCGGAGATCGATTACGCGAAGGTCGACAAGCTGAAAGGCATGAACGTAACGATTGTCACGACGGCGCGCACAGACGATCAGAGCCGGGCGCTGCTGAAGCATCTGGGAATGCCGTTCCGGTCTTAAGGCAGAAGTGAGAAGTCAGAATGCAGCAGTTTGATTGCAGAGGTTAGAGGTCAGATTGCAGAGATGAACCCGGGTCGCCGAGGCGAAACGGGCGCAAGCTAAGAGCTAGAAGCTAGGAGCTGGATTTTGGCAACAACAGCAAAACGAGTCAAGGACGCGAGGAAGCCGAAATTTTCGACGCGCAAGCACAACCGTTGCAAGATTTGCGGGCGTCCACGCGCGTATATCCGGAAGTTCGGGATCTGCCGGCTGTGTTTCCGGCAACTGGCGCTGCGGGGAGAGATTCCCGGAGTGTCGAAGTCGTCCTGGTAGAGAAGACGCTGTTCGCTAGTCGCTGTTCGTCGTTCGCGAAGTCGCTGCGAACAGCGAACGACGAATAGCGAACAGCGCGAAGCAAGCTGCCGACAGGTTCTCCGCCACGCGCGGAGCGAACGGGCGGCTCGAGGAGAAGCAGAATGAGGTTGACCGATCCGGTCGCAGACATGCTGGCGCGTATCCGCAACGCGATCCGCGCGCGGCACCAGAAAGTGGATATTCCGGCTTCCAAGCTGAAGACGGAAATTGCCCGCATCCTGAAGGAAGAGGGCTATATCGCCAACTTCAAGCCCACGGAAGAAGAGGGCCACAAGGTCCTGCGGGTGTACCTGAAGTATGGCAGCAACAACGAGGCGGCGATCTCGAACCTGGCGCGTGTGTCGCGCCCGGGATGCCGCGTCTACGTGCGCCGCACGGAGATTCCGCGCGTCCTCGGCGGATTAGGGATCAACATTTTGACCACGCCGAAGGGTGTGATGACCGGCCGCGCGGCCCGCAAGGCAGGCTTGGGCGGCGAACTGCTGTGCGAGATCTGGTAGAAGAGCTGCGAGCTTCGGGCCACGAGCTACGAGCGAACAGCGACAAGCGAAGAGCGAGCCTATGTCACGAATTGGAAAAAAGCCGATCGCGATCCCGAAGGGCGTGACGGTCAAAATTGAAGGGAACACTGTCCTGGTCCAGGGGCCGAAGGGCAAGCTGGACACGGCGCTGCCGTCGGGCATCAAGATGGAGCAGAAAGACGGCCATCTGGTTGCCATTCGCGAGAACGATTCGCAGGCGGCCGTACACGGCCTAGCGCGAGCCCTGGTTAACAATGCCGTCGATGGAGTCACCAGGGGCTGGAGCCGCGAACTGGAAATCGTGGGCATCGGCTACCGCGCGGAGATGAAGGGCAAAGGGATTGTTGTGTTTAACCTGGGGTACTCGCATCCGATCGAATATCCGCTGCCGACCGGCGTGGATTGCGCGGTCGATCCCAAGCAGACGCGCCTGACTCTGACCGGTATCGATCGTCAGAAGGTCGGCCAGGTGGCAGCTGAGATGCGCGCACTGCGTCCGCCCGATCCGTACAAGAACAAAGGCGTGCGGTACGTGGGCGAGCGGTTGAAGAAGAAAGTTGGAAAGACAGGAGCGAAGTAGCGCTGATCGCTGATCGTCGTTCCCTTTTCGCTGGTTGTCGGCGAATGGCGAACAGCGAAAGGCGAACGACGAGGGTTTTGAAATGCTGACGAAGGCTTCAAAAAACGCAACACGGCGCCGGGTGCATGATCGCATTCGTAAGAAGATGATCGGCACGTCCGAGCGGCCGCGACTGAACGTGTACCGGTCGCTGAACCACATTTACGCGCAGGTGATCGACGACCTGAAGGGCGAGACGATCGCTGCGGCGTCGACGGCTGAGGGCAAGGCGGGACAACGCCCGACCGGCGGCAACGTGGCCGCGGCAAAGAATATCGGCAAGACGATCGCGGAGCGCGCCAAGCAGAAAGGCGTGACCAAGGTCGTGTTCGATCGCGGAGGGTATCTGTATCACGGCCGGATCAAGGCGCTGGCCGACGCCGCGCGGGAAGCGGGATTGCAGTTCTAGGCATTTGTAATTGGTAATTTGTAATTGGCAATTGCAAAACTTTTGTAGGTGTCAATTACCAATCACAAATTACCAATTACAAATCAGAAACGGGTTTGAGAATGCCAACAGTAATCAAAAAACTCGATGCGGGTTCCTTTCAGCTGAAGGACCAGGTGGTTTCGATCAACCGCGTGACGAAGGTCGTCAAGGGCGGCAAGAACTTGTCGTTCGCGGCTCTGGTGGTGGTCGGCGATCCGTCGGCGGCGGTGGTGGGCTACGGTTCCGGAAAAGCCAAGGAAGTGCCGCAGGCCATCCGCAAGGGAATCGAATCGGCCAAAAAGAATCTGGTCAAGGTGAACTTGACACAGACCACGGTGCCGCACACCGTGCTCGGCCGTTATGGCTCAGGGCGTGTGCTGCTGAAGCCGGCACCCGAAGGCACTGGAGTCATCGCGGGCGGCGCGGTGCGCGCGGTCATGACGTCGGCGGGGATTCAAAACGTGCTGACGAAATCGATTGGCACGACCAACCCGCACAACGTGATCAAGGCGACGTTCGATGCGCTGAAGAGGCTGAAGAATAAAGAAGAAGTGGCCACGCTGCGCGGCAAGGCGGCGGAAGAATTGTAAAACCCCGCTTCTAGCTCCTAGCGAGTAGCTAAAAGCCAGGAGCCAGGAAATCGAGATGACGGCAAAGACGACGAAAGCAGCGGCGGGCACGATCCAGCTGAAGTGGGTTCGTTCAGCGATCTGTTCGCCGGTGAAGCAAAAGAAAGTGATCAAGGGGCTGGGTTTTACCCGGCTGAACCAGGTCATTCAACGGCCGGATACGCCGGCCATCCGCGGCATGGTGAAGAAGGTGCCGCACTTGATTGAGATTGTGAGCTGAGAGCTTCGAACGGAATTGCTATGAACTTATCCACAATTCGAGCGCCGCGGAAGGCGACAGAGAAACGCAAGCGAGTCGGACGCGGCATGGGGTCCGGCATGGGCAAGACCTCCACGCGCGGACACAAAGGACAGGGTTCGCGTTCCGGATCGCGCCTGCTGCGGGGCTTCGAGGGCGGCCAGATGCCGTTGCACCGGCGCCTGCCCAAGCGCGGCTTCACCAACATCTTCCGCGAGGAATATGCCATCGTGAACCTGGAGAAGCTTGCGGCGCTCGATGAGACCGAGATTACGCCGGAAGTCCTGAAGAAAGCCGGCGCTGTCAACGGTAAAAAGCGCGTAAAAGTCTTGGGCGACGGCGAACTGACGAAGGCCATCACGGTGAAGGCCCACAAGTTTTCCAAGTCGGCGCAGGAAAAGATCACCAAAGCGGGCGGCAAGTTCGAGGTCTTGCAGTAATGCTGGAGAAGCTGGCGAACATCTTCCGGGTTCCTGACCTGCGCAAGCGCGTTCTCTTCACTCTCGGGCTGCTGGCGGTGTACCGCGTCGGCGGGCACATCCCGACTCCCGGAATCAACGGCGAACGGCTGGCCCAATTCTTCGAGCAGAACCGGGGCACGGTCCTGGGGTTCGTGGATCTGTTCAGCGGCGGCAACCTGCGGCGGCTGACCATCTTCGCGCTCGGCATCATGCCGTACATTACGGCGTCGATCATTCTGCAGTTGTTGACGGTGGTGTACGAACCCCTCGCCAAGTTGCAGAAGGAAGGCGAGATGGGGCGGAAGAAGATCACGCAGTGGACGCGTTATCTCACGGTCGTGCTCAGCGCCGTACAGTCGTTCGGTATTGCCATCAGCCTGGAGAAGGCCGGCGATTTTGTGAACAATCCGGGGCCGGGTTTCGTTCTGATGACGATGCTGACCCTGACCACAGGCTCAGCATTCATCATGTGGCTGGGCGAGCAGATCACCGAGCGTGGCGTCGGCAATGGCATGTCCCTTCTGATCTTCGCCGGCATTGTAGTCGGTCTGCCCCGCGGCATCGCCGAGTTGTACGAAAAGGCTAAGAACGACGCCTGGGGCGCGCTCACCTTTCCTGCGTTGGTGCTGTTGCTGGTCCTGATGATCGCGGTGGTAGCGTTCATTGTCTATGTAGAACGCAGTGAACGGCGGATTCCCGTGCAGTACGCAAAGCGGGTCGTCGGACGCAAGGTCATGGGCGGCCAATCGACGCACCTGCCTCTTCGGGTCAACGCGGGCGGCGTCATGCCGGTGATCTTTGCCTCGTCCATACTGGCATTGCCCCAGATGATCGGGCAGGCATTTCACAGCAACAAAGTCATTGGCCCGATCCTGGATGCCTTGCGTTGGGGTGAGCCGCTGTACGCGACACTCTATGCCGTTGGCATTATTTTCTTCGCCTACTTCTACATCTCGATCGTCTTCAATCCGAACGAGGTGGCGGACAACATGCGGAAGTGGGGTGGATTCATTCCTGGAATTCGTCCTGGAAAACGCACGTCGGATTTCATCAATGACGTGCTGACCCGCATCACGCTGGTGGGCGCGCTGTATCTGATTCTGATTTCGCTGATTCCAGAATGGATGATTGCCGGGATCAAAATAAACCACTTGCCGTTCATCGGCCACTGGTTTGAGTCGTCCGGATGGATGACGTTGACAAATGGCTTGGGCGTCACGTTCTATTTCGGCGGCACATCGCTGCTGATCGTGGTTGGCGTTGCCATGGATACGGTAACGCAGATTGAGGCGCAGCTGATCATGCGCCACTACGATGGGTTCACGCCGCGCAGCGGACGCATTCGTGGAAGACGCATCTGGTAGGGCAAGGTCCCGCTGCTCAGTTCGCAGGGAGAATTGAGCTGTTTTGATTGAGGACGAAGAACTGAATTTGCAGGCGCGGGAGTGCGGTCCCTCGGCATGAGGCAACGCTGACAGAGGGGCCATGTTGAAATGGCCAACGCAACCGCACGCACGATCGGGCCGGTGATTTTGCTGGGGCCTCCAGGGGCCGGCAAAGGCACACAGTCCAAGCGGATCGCCGAGCACTATCACATCCCGCAGATCTCGACCGGCGATTTGTTGCGGGAGCATGTGAGCCGGGGAACGGATCTCGGGTGCCTCGTGAAGGCGACCATGGCCCGTGGCGAGCTGGTCCCCGACGATTTGCTGTATGGCATCGTCGCCGGGCGGCTGAAGCAGCCGGATTGCGCGCGAGGTTACGTGCTGGACGGCTTTCCGAGGACAGCCGGACAGGCAGGATGGCTGGATGCCTTCCTGGAAAAGCAGTTCTTTGATAAGTCGGAAAAGTGGACGCCGGTTGTGATCCGGTTGGACGTCGACTATACTCAATTACTGCTGCGAGTTACCGGGCGGCGTTCCTGTCCCACCTGTGGACGGATCTACAACGTCCACTTCCATCCACCGCGTGTGAATGAGTCGTGTGATGTGGATAGTTCCAGGCTGATCCAGCGGGAGGACGATCGCGAAGAGGTCATTCGTCCTCGGCTGTATGCCTACGAGGCCCAAACCAGGCCGGTTGCCGAGTACTACGCGGCGCGTGGCAGGCTGGTGCCGGTAAATGCCGACCGGTCCATGGATGAAGTCTCAGCCCAGATTTTCGGCATCATCGATGGCCATGCGGCTGTGCAGGTCGAAAGCGGTACAGCGAAGTCAGAATAATGAGCTTTGGAGATGAAAGGATCGTCCGCAAATCGCCCGAGGAGATTGAGAAAATGCGGCGCAGCGGGCGAGTGGTCCGGCAGGTTCTGGACCACCTGAAAGGCCTGGTGGCTCCCCGGGTCACGACCATGGACCTTGAGAAGGCCGCGGAAAAGCTGATCGCAGAGTTGGGAGCGAAGCCGGCGTTCAAAGGGTATTACGGCTATCCCTGTGTGTTGTGCACGTCAGTGAACGAAGAGATTGTGCACGGCATCCCGTCGGAAAAACGAATCCTGAAGGCGGGGGATATCGTTTCGATCGATTGCGGGGTGGTGCTCGACGGTTATTACGGCGACGCCGCAATCACAGTACCGGTAGGTGAGACGATCACGCCGGAGCTGCAAAAGCTGCTCGAAGTTACGGAAGCGTCGCTGTACAAGGGCATCGAGCAGGCGCGGATCGGCAATACGATTGGCCACGTGGGTTCGGCGATCCAGAAGCATGTGGAGACGGCTGGGTTCAGCGTGGTCCGTGAGTTTGTCGGCCACGGGATCGGAACGAAGCTGCACGAGGCGCCGCAAATTCCGAACTTCGGCAAGAAGGGCCAAGGCGCCGAATTGACCGAGGGGATGGTGCTGGCGATCGAGCCGATGGTGAATTCGGGGCGTCCTGAGGCGAAAGTGCTCGGCGACAAGTGGACGGCGGTGACGGTCGACGGCAGCTACAGCGCTCATTTTGAGCACTGCGTGGCAGTGACCAAGCAAGGGCCGGTGATTTTGACGCAGTAGAAGCAGCTTTTAGCCTTGAGCTCTTGGTTTTTAGCTAGGAGCTAGGAGCTAAGAGCCAGCAGCTAAGGAGTCGATGAGCAAAGAAGACGCGATTGAAGTGATGGCGGTGGTGATCGAGCCCCTGCCGAACGCGATGTTCCGGGTGGAACTGGAGAACAAGCACCAGGTTCTGGCGCACGTTTCCGGAAAGATGCGGAAGAACTTCATCCGCATTTTGCCAGGAGACAAGGTCGCGGTTGAACTGTCGCCCTACGATTTGAATCGCGGGCGGATTGTGTATCGGTATAAGTGACGCCGTTTTGCGGTCGTGAGCGTAGCGAGAGTCCGCAGGCGTCATCCTGAGCGAAGCGAAGGATCCCGGAGAGAACCGGAGAAGGTTTCAAGACACATGAAAGTCAGAGCATCAGTAAAGAAGATTTGTGACAAGTGCAAGATCATCCATCGCAAAGGTGTGGTGCGTGTGATCTGCACGAACGCGAAACATAAGCAGCGTCAGGGATAAGGCAGCCTCGAGCTGCGAGCCAGGAGCTACGAGCAAGCAAGGTTGCTCAAAGCTCGCGGCTCGAAGCTCGCAGCCAACGAAACAGGAGTTAAGACACTATGGCACGTATTGCCGGCGTAGATCTTCCGCGCAACAAACGCGCGAATGTCGCGCTCACATACATCTACGGGATCGGGAATCCGCGCGCCGCGCGCATTCTCGATGAGGCGAAAGTGGACCCGATGAAAAAGGTGCAGGACCTCGCGGAAGACGAGGTGAACCGCATCCGCCAGGTCATCGAGGCCGAAGGCGGAGTGGAAGGCGACCTGCGGAAGGACGTTTCGATGAACATTAAGCGGCTCATCGAAATCGGCTCGTATCGCGGGTTCCGGCATCGCCGCAACCTGCCGGTCCGCGGGCAGCGCACCCATACCAATGCGCGCACGCGCAAAGGACCGCGCAAGGGAACCGTCGCCCAGAAGAAGAAGTCGACAGCGAAGACATAAAGACAGCTTCCAGCTTCTAGCCTCCAGCTAGGAGCTAGCAGCTAGGAGCTAGCAGCTATATGGCGAAACCGGCAGCAGCAGCCGGCGCAGCGGCGCCGGAGAAAAAAGGCAAGACCAAGAAGTTCAAGAAGAAAGAGCGGAAGCACGTCCCACATGGGCTGGTGCATATCCAGGCCTCTTTCAACAACACGATCGTGACGATTTCGGACACGAGCGGCAATGTGCTGGCGTGGAAGAGTTCTGGCTCGTTGGGCTTCCGGGGTTCACGCAAAGGCACTCCATTCGCCGCGCAGCAGGCCGCGATGAACGCCGCCAACATGGCGCGGGATCATGGCGTGCGCAGCGTTGACGTACGGGTCAGCGGCCCGGGATCGGGTCGTGAGTCGGCCGTGCGCGCCCTGGCAGCCGCGGGAATCGAAGTACGTTCGATCAAGGATTCGACGCCGATTCCGCACAATGGCTGCAGGCCGCCGAAACGACGCAGAGTATAAGAAGCAGTTGCTGGCTTCGCGCTACTAGCGAGTGGCCAGCAGCTCGAAGCTGATTTTCGTCCGGGACGAAGGGTGAAGCCAAACCTGTAAACCGGTCATCTAAAAGGAGAACAACTTGGCTCGTTATACCGATGCAGTGTGCCGTCTGTGCCGGCGGGAAGGGATCAAGCTCTTCCTCAAAGGCACGAAGTGCTTCAGCGACAAATGTCCGATTGAGAAGCGCAACTACGCTCCCGGTCAGCACGGGAAGGACAAGAAAACAAAGGTTGTAGGCTACGGCCTGCAGTTGCGCGAAAAACAAAAAGCGAAGCGCATTTATTTCACCCAGGAAGGGCAGTTCCGGAATTACTTCGAGAACGCCGCCAAGTCCAAGGGTGTCACCGGCGCGAAGCTGCTGGAACAGCTGGAACGCCGCCTCGACACCGTGGTGCAGCGTCTGGGTTTTGCCCAGTCCCGCCGCCAGGCGCGCCAGTTGGTCCGTCACGGCCACGTGCAGGTGGATGGTCGCAAGGTAAACATTCCTTCCTATGAGGTGAATGTTGGCGAAGAGATCGCGATTCGCGAGGGCAGCCGGAAACTGACTGTGCTGGAAGCGGCGAAGGATTTTGCCAGCCATCAGCCGGCGCCGGCGTGGTTGGAAGTCGATCGTGACAACTACAAGGGACGCGTCATCGCGCTGCCAAAACGCGAAGACATCCAGCTGCCGGTGAATGAGCAGCTGATTGTGGAGTTGTACAGCAAGTAGTCGTCGGTCGTTAGTCGTTGGCAATCCAGTCGATTGCGAACGACGACCGACTAACGACCAAGGACGGTTTTTAGGCCATTTCGTGCCAGATCAGCCTTTCGCGGCGATGACCTGAGCTGGGCCGCTCAGCGAGTTGCGATTGAGCCAATTGGCCGAGAGGAGAAACAAATGTTGTGGAAAGGTTTTCAGAAACCCAAGCGGCTGGCCAGTGATGCCAGCTCTCTGACCGATAAGTACGGAATGTTCTGGGCGCAGCCGTTCGAGCGTGGCTTCGGCACCACCATCGGCAACGCCTTGCGCCGTGTGCTGCTGAGCTCGATCGAGGGGGCTGCCGTCACCGCGGTCAAGATCGAAGGCGTGCTGCATGAGTTCCAGTCGATCCCGGGTGTGGTCGAAGATGCCACCGACATCATTCTCAACTTGAAGCAGATTCCCTTCAAGTTGGCGGGGGAAGGTCCGAAGGCAATTTACCTGCGGGCGGATCAGCCTGGCGTTGTGACCAGCGGCATGATCGAAGCTGATGGCGACGTGGAAATCCTGGATAAGGAAGTCTATATCGCCACGGTGAGCGAGGGCGGCAAGCTGGACATGGAAATGCGGCTCAAGCGGGGCCGCGGGTATGTCGCTGCCGACAAGAACTTCGAAGATGATCTGGGCATCGGCTTCATCCCGATCGACTCCGTGCATTCTCCGGTGCGCAAATGCAACTACACCGTGGAAGCCGCGCGTCTCGGACAGATCACCGACTATGACAAGTTGACGCTTGAAGTCTGGACCAATGGCTCGGTTACACCCGGCGATGCCATCGGCCTGGCGGCAAAGTTGCTGAAGGATCACATGAATATCTTCATCAACTTTGAAGAAGAGATCGAAACCGCGGCTTCGAGCGAAGAACGCAAGCCCGAGATCAAGAACGAAAACCTGAACCGTTCCGTTGAGGAGCTCGAACTCTCGGTGCGCAGCTACAACTGCCTGAAGAACGCGAACATTCAGACTATCGGTGAACTGGTGCAGAAGACTGAAGCGGAAATGCTGAAGACGAAGAACTTCGGGCGGAAGTCGCTGAACGAAATCAAGGAAATCCTGTCGTCGATGGGTTTGAGCCTGGGTATGAAGATCGATGAGCATGGCAACGCCGTGCCCGGACCGACTTCGAATCAGGTGCTGCCCGCCTCGGCGTACGGGGATAACGATCTGTAAGAACCGGTAGTCAGTAGTCGGTAGTCAGTAGTCAGCAAGGGTCACGTTCGCCGCTGGCTACAGATTAGCTGACTGCTGGCTACTGACTCCTGACTCCTGGAGTTGTCATGCGTCACAAAGTTGCAGGTTACAAACTCGGACGAACCACCAGCCATCGGCGCTCGCTGCTGCGGAACATGGTCACATCCCTGATCATGGAAGAGCGGATCGAGACGACCGCCATCAAGGCGAAAGCCGTGCGGCCGCAAGTCGAGAAGATGATCACGCTGGGCAAGAAGGGGAACCTCGCTGCGCGCCGCCAGGCCGCTGCCTACCTGATGACCGACGAAGCCGTGAAGAAACTGTTTGACACGGTTGCGCCCCGTTTTGGCGACCGCAATGGCGGCTACGTCCGGATCGTCCGCACCGGCTGGCAGAAGGGTGATGGCACCGACAAGGCTTTCATCGAACTGCTTGGCAGCGAACAGGTGCTCGACGAAAAGCGCCAGAAGCGCGCCGAGATCCGTGCCAAACGGGCAGAAGAAGCCCGCAAGGCAATGGAAGAGGCGGAAGCGCAGGCGCCGCCAGAGGCGGCGGCAAGTCCTGAAGGTGAAGAGAAGAAGTAGCTGCAGGTTTCAGCTGTTCCAAAGGCCGCTCGAGTGAGCGGCCTTCTTTTTTTTGCCCGATCGCAGACTTTATTGTGTGGGATTCGCTGGTGCAATCAGCGTTCCGATATTGCCCGTTCTGTTGTCGCGCACTGCCAGCCGGATCTCGTTGCCCTTGCTGGGACTCTGCTCGAGGTCAATGTGCAGCAGCATTCCCTGCTGGAGAATCTTCTGGTACGTGGCCGTGTCGAAAGCCTGGTCGACTTTCAGGCTTCGGTTGCCCAGCATCTTCCCATCCGGGGAGAACATGGCGGCGTACAAGACCATGTTTACTCTTTTCTGTCCTCCGGACACGTCCTCGGCAGACACGGTGGTCGGATCAACCAGAAAATCCACGCTGACACTCTTTTCCGCGGGCTTGATTTGCGCGCTGAACGTGACGAGCGTAGCAGGACCGCGGTCCTGGAGAGCTTCTGCAACTTCCTGCTCAGGCTTGCGGTCCTTAAGCTCCGTCGAATCGATGGCGAAATAACCTTTGCGGTAGCGAGCGTCAAGGCCGTCGCGATTTACTTTGATTTTGATGGTGCGGTACTTCCCATCCCACTTCTTGTCTTCCGGATAATACCCGAGTGTATAAAATGATTGGCCATCGTTCATCGCGATGGCAACACCCTCCTTAATCTCGTTCTGATTTGTGTAGGCCAGTCCGCCAGTCTCCCGCGCCATTTCCTTCATCGTTTCCTGGCTGGCGCTAACATCAGAAATATTAGTGAGAACAGACTCGTCCATCGACTGAAAGCGGCGAGAGGGTAGATCAGCCATTGTGGCTTCCATGCCGGTCACCAAACCACGAGCGTCCACCGGATAGAACGCAACCTGCGCGCTCGCGAGCTGAGCGGCAGCCTCACGGATTTCCTGGGAGTGCGACTCGCGATGCGAACTGGCATTACTCCCGGAAGATCGCGTGCCGAGACTCAGCTGAGATATGGTGGGCAAGGACTCGGCCATTTCGGCATCCGTAACAGCCCTATTCTCGGGAATCAGGCTGAAGGGAAATGATGCGGTCACCCAAACCACGCTCTTCCTGCCCGGAATGCCACCGAGGAAGCGCGCCAGGCTGCGCATTCCCTCCAGGGTGACCTGCACGCGCCGTTCTTCGACGAACGCGACCTGGATATCCTGAAAACTCTGAATCCGCTGCGCCATAGCCGCAGCCGCACGCTCCGCGTTACCGCTGCCGATGCCGCTCGCGGTGCTGGGCGGGCGAGGCACGATCGTACTGGTCCCTTCCTGTTCTTTGGGTTGAAACCGTTGCAGCGCCAGAAGCAAAACGTCCGGGTCCTCGGTGAAATCCTGGAGAATCCCCAAGGAGTTAGTGAGTGTCAAAACCGCTGTCCGCTGCCCCGGCTTGTATTGTTCACGGATGAACTGGAGCATTTGCCGCCGAGCATAGGCCTGATCCTTAAACGGCGTATTGACCGCGTCGAGAAGGATGATGACAATCGGGCCTCCTGGAGAACGGTACTCCGGCTTATTGGAGTAGATTCCGTTGCCTAACGCCGTCGGCGGGCCTTGTTGCTGTTTTTCTTGCGCGGACGTGAAAAACGCTACCTTCTGGTTCTTGCCTTTCTCCTGAACGGTGAAATCGTCAGCCTTCAGATTTCCGACCGGCTTGCCTGACTTGTCGGTCACCACCACATCTACGAGGACCAGACGCGTGTTGGCGCGGATCGTGGGGACGGGCTCGATGGCCTGTTGAGCCTGACCAACCGCCAGGTACCTCAATACAGCGAGACCAAACGAGGCAAGGAAGCAGAATCTCCAAAGACGATTAGCCATGCAGGACCTCCCGGGAACCGCGTGCCCCCAAGAACTGTTGCGCGAATGTAGTACTTTTTCGTACCTGTTTCAAGCCCGAAGGGTTTCCGCGGTCGGCGGATCCCGCTGCAATTTGCCCAATCCTCGCTCGCTCCCTACAATAGAAAGATATTTCGCAGCACTCATATGATTCATTTCCCGGTTCCTGAAGCTCTCACATTTGACGACGTGCTCCTGCTTCCGGCGCGCTCGGAAGTTGTTCCCGCGCTGGCGAACACCTCGACGCAGCTCTCCCGCAACATCCGGCTCAACATCCCCGTCATCAGCGCTGCCATGGATACCGTAACCGAATCGCACATGGCGATTGCCTTGGCGCAGCAGGGCGGGCTCGGCATCATCCACCGCAACCTGACAATCGAGCAGCAGGCGAACGAAGTGGATAAAGTGAAGCGATCGGAAAGTGGCATGATCGTCGATCCCGTCACCATGACGCCCGACGCCAAGGTTTCGGATGCCCTGGAAGTCATGAAGAAATACAAGATCTCCGGCGTGCCCATCACGCAGAAAGACGGCAAGCTGGTTGGAATCCTGACGAACCGCGATCTTCGCTTCGAGACTCGGTTCGACATCCCGATCAGCAAGGTGATGACGAAGGACAATCTGATTACCGTGCCCGTCGGGACAACGCTCGAGCAAGCCGAGGATATCCTCCACGAACATCGAGTGGAGAAGTTGCTCGTCGTCGACGACAAGTACAACCTCAAGGGGTTGATTACGGTCAAAGACATTCAGAAGAAGTTGAAATATCCGGGCGCGGCAAAAGATTCTCATGGCCGACTGCGCGTCGGAGCGGCGATCGGCGCCACGGGTGATTTCCTGGAACGAGCGCAGGAACTGGCCGAAACCAAAGTGGACGTACTGGCGATCGACAGCGCACATGGCCATTCGATGCTGGTCGTCGAAGCCGTGAAGAAGGTGAAGGCGAAGCTCCCGGACGTGGACCTGATTGCCGGCAATGTCGCCACGTTCGATGGCGCCTGTGAACTGATGCGTGCCGGCGTGGATGGTATCAAGGTTGGCATCGGGCCGGGCTCGATCTGCACGACCCGCGTGGTTACCGGAGTCGGCGTGCCTCAGATCACGGCGATCGCCGAAGCGGCGCGCGCCACCCGCGATGCCGGCGTTCCTGTGATTTCCGATGGCGGAATCAAGTTCTCCGGCGACATCACCAAGGCGCTGGCAGCCGGCGCATCCTCGGTGATGATCGGCTCCATGTTTGCCGGCACAGACGAAAGTCCCGGCGAGCTGATTCTCTATCAAGGCCGTACGTTCAAGTCCTATCGTGGCATGGGCTCGCTCGGCGCGATGGCGGCGGGATCAAGCGAGCGCTATTTCCAGAACTCCGACGGTGACGCGTCCACGGCCATGCCGGTGATCGGTGAGGATTCCAACCGACTGGCGAAGCTGGTCCCGGAAGGGATCGAAGGCCGTGTGCCCTACCGCGGATCCGTCGCGATGATTGTCACCCAGATGGTGGGAGGCCTGAAGTCGGGGATGGGATATTGCGGTTGCGCCTCGATCTCAGATCTCCAACAGAAGGCGCGATTTGTTCGTATCAGTGCGGCGGGCCTGCGCGAAAGCCACGTCCACGACGTCATCATCACCCGTGAAGCTCCCAACTATGCGCTGGAGTAGGGAAGAGTCCTCGATTGACCGTTGAGCGTCCGAATCTCCTGCGTGCGTGGTGGCCGGCCGCCGTCTGGATCGGCGTCATCACGTTCGAATCGACCGATTACATGTCGGCGCAGAACACCGGCAGCCTGCTGTACGACTTGTTGACTCGCCTGTTCGGTCCAATCAACATCTACGACTTCATGTACTGGCACCACTACCTGCGCAAGGCAGGGCATGTCGTCGGCTACGGCATGTTGGCGTTGCTGCTGTGGCGCGCGTTCCGCGCGACGTTGTCCGATCGAGTGCCGTGGTTGGCCCGCCCGACAATGCTGGCTTGGCTGGGAACTGCCTTCATTGCCTCGATGGACGAGTGGCATCAGAGCTATATCCCGTCGCGGGGCGCTTCGGTTTGGGATGTGCTTCTCGACAGTGTGGCGGGGCTAACGGCTCTTGTCATACTCCTGCTTCTCTTCCGGCAGCGTCGACCCGTGACAGATTGAGTCCCCCGTCATTTCGCAGCTTTCCAGAAGCTCCAGCGGGCCCCATACCCCCTCGAATGGGGCCCGCTGTCACCGACCTAGGGGGTAATGGCAAAGCCGGCCGAATTGTTCGACCCGCTCGCCATGCTGCTGATTTGCGTGAGAGCTCCGGTCGTTTGATTAACGGAGTAGATCGTGATCGATCCGGGCTGGAGGTTCGTATCCGAGATCTGATTCACGACATAGGCGAACTTACCGTTGGGATGGATGCCTCCGCCCGCCGGCATGGTACCCGTGCTGACGGGGGTTCCCACGGAAGTCAGAGTGCCATCGGTTGCGTTGAGGGTGAAGGCGAAGATGTTGTTGCTGTCCTGGTTGCCACCGTACAAGTGGGTGCCGGAAGGATCGAACGTCCAGACAGAGGTTGATGATCCGCCGGCTGGATAGGTTGTGATCGGGGTCAGCGCGCCGGTGGAGGCATTGATCGAGTAGGCGCCCACCGCGTTATCGTCGCGATTACCGGCATAGAGATACTTGCCGGTGCTGTCGACGACTGCAGTCCCCACAGCTGTTCCGGCCGCGTAGTCGTTGACGAACGTGAGTACTCCGGCCGCGATCGAGAACTCCAGGATATCGTTGGAATCCCGGTCGGTGATGTACAGGAATTTGTTGTCGGGTGTGACCGCGATTCCGCGCGTACGTCCTACGCCCAAACTATAAGGCGACCCGGAGACATTGGTGAGCGCGCCCGTCGTGGTGTTTACGGAGAAGGCAAACACCTCGGACGTGTTGTCGCAGGTCATATAAGCGAACGCGCCGTCGGACGAGAAGACCATGTAGAAGGGATCATCGGCGGCCGTGACGGTGCCGGCCGCAGTCAGCGCGCCGGTGGTCGCGTTCACCGTGAAGATCGACACGGTATCCGTGCCGCGGTTCAGGCTGTAGAGGAATTTGCCGCTCGGATGCATGGCCAGGAAGCCAGGGTTCGTACCGCTCCCGGTCGAAGTGGTGCCAGCGGCGGTGAGAAGACCAGTGCCGTCATCCACCGAGAAGATCTTGATGTTGTTGTCAGGGAAGCTCGAGACGTAGGCGAAACGGCTGACGGGAGCCGCTGTGACCGTTACATTCGCTGTGTCCGATTTGCTGGTGTCAGCAACTGATACTGCCCCGACCGTCACAGTCGCCGGGCTCGGCACTGAGGACGGAGCGGTATAGAGACCAGCATTCGAGATTGTGCCATGGGTTGCATCGCCACCCGTGGTCCCATTTACTTCCCAGGTCACAGCCGTATTGGCCGTACCGGTAACGGTCGCAGTGAACTGTTGCGTATGCGTGACCTGCACGCTGGCGGTCTTCGGCGCGATAGTTACTACAACGACCGGAGTGGCGGTGATCGTAACTGTCGCGGTGTCAGATTTCGAGGTGTCTGCCACTGAGACTGCCGTGATTGTCACGTCCGCCGGACTTGGAACCGAAAGAGGGGCCGTGTAGAGTCCACCTGCGCTAATCGTGCCGTTGGTGGCGTCGCCACCGGCTACACCGTTGACCTCCCACGTGACATCGGTGTTAGACGTGTTCGAGACTGTGGCGGTGAACAACTGCGTGGCACTGACCACCACGCTCGCGGTTTTCGGCGATACCTGTACTGTTACAGCCGGTGGGCCGGTAATGGTGACTGCAGCAGAACCGGACTTCGTGTTGTCCGACTGCGAAACGGCGGTGACGGTCACAGTTGCAGGGGAAGGCACCGCAGCCGGAGCGGTATAGAGCCCGGAAGCAGAAATCGTTCCGTTTGTTGCATCTCCACCAGATACGCCGTTGACCTGCCAGTCAACACCCTGGCTAGCAGCATTGGCAACGGTGGCAGAGAACTGCTTCGTCAGGCCGATTTGAACCGAGGCCGTTGCCGGGGAGACCGTGACCGTGATCGGCCCCTTTGTGTCATTGCTGCAATTCGCCAAGAACGCGACTGCGATCAGAAGTGTGGCAGTCCACAATCTTCCGAGACTCTGTGGCATTTTTCTTCTCCTGTTTGTAGGTGTTCCCAGCCCCCGTGTCTTCCTGGGACGAATCGTGAGCGAACTCTTACTGGAAAGCGCTGGAGCGGATCAATACTCTGATCCAGAACTAACTGTCCCCAGCTAACCTATTGACATTCATCGAGTTGGAAGCTATTCTCCTTTGGATTGACGCCTGCGAGATGACCCTGTTCTGTCGACATCGCTGCGTCATCTCCCCCCTGTTTTCAAAGTCAAGATAGGCTCATTGTTCTGTGACAGGTAACTCTCACAAGAAACGGCGCTTTGGTGTCTTTGAGTTCGATCCGGCCCGGGAAGAGCTGCGCAAACAAGGCCTGCGGATCAAGCTTCAGGGGCAGCCCCTTCGTTTACTGGCGATCTTGCTGGAGCGGCCTGGCGAGGTCGTAACACGGGAGGAGCTTCAGACCCGGCTCTGGGACCAGGACGTCTTCGTCGACTTCGACCATAGCCTGAACAAAGCGGTCAGCAAGATCCGGGAGGCGCTCGGAGATTCCGCCGAGAGCCCACGTTTTGTCGAGACTCTGTCGCGACGGGGATACCGCTTCATTGCCCCGGTCCAGGAGATCGAGGAAACCGACCCCCATGCCGCACTCTCCATGCAACAGAGTCGAGAGGGTGTTGATGCGGCTCCTGCTCGTCCGACCGGGGCGTGGCCACGGCTTCGCGATTGGGGGCATGCATATTGGAAGCACGCAATCGCGGTTGTCACCATTGTTCTGGTCGCATTTGCGGTCATTCCTTCCTTGTTCCGGGGTGCCGGTGCGAGCCGCAGTTACGCCATTGCCGTATTGCCCTTCGAGAATATCGGCGACACGCAGGATGTCGACTATCTCAGCGACGGACTGGGAGAGTCAGTCATTCATGCTCTTTCGCGCTTCAACGAGTTGCGCGTGATGTCGAGAAATTCCAGCTTCCGCTACAAGGGGCAGGCAACGGAAGCAAGCACAGTTGGACGCGAGCTTGGGGTCGGAGTGGTCCTGACGGGGCGCATCCGGACTGTCGGAGACAAGATTCGCATCTCTGTGGATCTCGTCGATGCCACCGACAACCACAATATCTGGGGCGAGCGATTTGAGCGCAAAGCGTCCGAACTGGCGGGTATCGAGAACGAGATTGCCGCGGCAACCGTAAAGAACCTGCGCTTCCAAGTGCCGCCGCAGCAAAACGTTGCCATCGATACGCAGGACTCGGAAGCCTTTCGACTGTATCTTCAAGGGAACTACAGCCTGTCGAAGATCACCGAAGAACAGACGCTGAAGGCAATCCAACTCTTCCAGCGCGCCCTGGATAAAGACCCACACTATGCCTTGGCCTGGGCCGGCTTGGCCCACGCGTACGGACTGCTGCCCTATTACGGAACCTATTCGCCGGCCGAGACGCTGAACAAATCACGGGAAGCAACCCTGCGCGCATTGGAACTGAATCCCAACCTGGCGGAAGCGCATGTTGCGCTGGCGTCCATCCGCGAAGATTTCGACTGGGATTGGGACGGTGCGGAGACCGAATACAAAAAGGCAATTGCCCTCAATCCGAGTTATTCCGTTGCGCGTCATTGGTATTCCCACTTCCTCTCTCGCATGGGCCGGCACGAGGAAGGCATTGCTGAGGCGAAACGCGCGGTAGAAGTGGATCCTTTGTCGCCACCAGTCATTGTAAATCTCGCGGCATCTTATGTTTTTGCGCGGAGATTTGACGAGGCAATGGCTACAAGCCGCAGGGCCATTGCCCTCGACCCGACCTTTCCAGACGCGCACTACGTGCTGGGAATCTGCTATCGGGAGGAGGGCCATCATGCGGAGGGAATCGAAGAGTTCCGGCGCCAGATTGCCAGCAACAACGGCAATAAATACGCGATGGGTTTTCTGGGATATGCCTATGCCATTAGCGGTCGCCGGCAGGAAGCGGAACAAACGCTCAAGGATCTCCGTGCTGTTCCAGACGTGAGCCCGCTGGCTCTCGCGCTTGTCTATGCGGGATTACAGAAAGATCAAGCGGCCCTGCAGTTGTTGGAGAAGGCTTTTACGGCACGGGATCCTTATATCCGGTACTTGAAAGTAGATCCGTGCTTCGAACGGTTGCGTCCGAATCCCCGATTTCAGGCACTTCTCAAGCGTGCCAAGCTAATCAGTCCGGACGGCAGTGACCACGTCGGGCGATCGCTGGGAGCCCAGCTTTCGGCGGCATCGTCACCGGCCCCGTCCATTTAACCTTGCTTCAATACAGGAACTTCAGCGCGAACTGAATCAGTCGCGGATTCTGGGCTGCCTGAATCATTCCGAAATTCGGAGAGCTGATATCGCTGTCCGGCAAGCGCAAGTTCGTGTGATTCAGGATATTGAAAAACTCCGCCCGGAACTGGAACTGCGTGCTTTCGGTGACCTTGAAGTTCTTTAGTGCGGAGAAATCCCAGTTGGCGTAGCCCGGGCCTTGCACGATGTTTCGTCCAGCGGTGCCGAGAGTTCCCGGCTCCGTGACCTTGGCGAATGCGGCGGTGTTGAACCACTCCCCTGGAGTCTTAGGGCCGCTGTTTGGGTTTCCAACGAGGTTCGGGCGATTCGCCTGGAAGCCGGTAATCTCGGGCGCTCCGCCCTGGAACGAATAGTCGTTTGAGTCGAACACGGTGAACGGCGTTCCAGTCATTGCCGTCACGATGCCGCCAACCTGCCAATTTCCGAGTACGTATTGATACCAGTTGTGAGACTGCTGCCAGAACGGCAAGCTCCAGGTGTAGCTGAAGACGAAGCGGTGGCGGGAATCGAATAGCGAGCGCCCGCGCTCGGCGCCCAGATTGAACGGATCCTGCGCCAGATCGTTTTCGCCGGCGACCGGCAACGCTGCGGAGCCGGTCATGTTGAAAGATGACACGTAGTCGATCGACTTCGAATATGTGTACGAAGCGAGGAATGATAGTCCATGGCTGAAACGCTTGCGGGCACTCGCCTGCAGCGCATTGTATGAAGAGTTCGTATTGCCCGTGATCAACCCGGTTGAAGCATAGACGCAGTCGCTTTCCGGGTCCTCAAGACCGCACCCGGAATGCAGGCGACGTTGATCCACGTTGTCGGCGTTCGTCTCTCCCGGCACATAGACCGCCGGGTTGCCTTCGACAAAGCGCGGCAGCTTGGTGCCCTTCGTGCCGATATATCCGATCTCGAAGAGCAGATCGTTGCCCAGCGAGCGCTGAATGTTGAGATCCCAGTCCTGGGCGTAAGGCAGAGGCAGATTCGGCGCCAGAGTGAGGTTGGTCATCGGGGTCACGAATGTTCCCGGCGGCGGAGGGCCAACTTCACCGAACGGGTTTTCAAAGTTCGGCATGTTGATCTGCGCCGTCTGCAGGTACGGAGGAGCGCTGATAGGCGCTTGCAGTGGGCCACCCTGTCCCGTGTAGTACGGCTCATAGAAGATGCCGTAAGAACTTGTGACAAGCCACTTGGCGCTGCCAGTCGGATCCCAAGCAATGCCGAAGCGCGGCGCAAATGCCTTCTTGAAGGTCGGAATCAGGCCTGCCGGCACTCCAGGATCGCCGGGATACAGCAACCCTTCGGGTGCGTCGGGGAGAACCTGCGATTGCCGTCCGGGAACCCACAGACTCTGCCGGTTGTGAATCTCCGAGTATGGGAATGGCAATTCATAGCGCAGCCCGAGATTGAGTGTCAGGCGTGAGGAGAGGTGATATGTATCCTGTGCGCAAAGATTCATGGCGTTGCCGCGGAGCCCGCGCGAGAAGTCGCCGCGTCCCTGCAGGAAGAACACGGGCTGTCCGAACAGGAAGCTGGCAAATGCGTTGTCGATCGGGAACCCAGCGTATACAAAGAATCCGTTCGTCGCGATGCCCTGCAGGACGTTGATCTGGTTGCGCTGATATCCGCCGCCGAACTTCAACTCATGACGGCCACGAATCCAAGTGAGGGCGCCGGAATAGTCGAATGAGTTCTGATAGGTGTTGCGTGGTCCGGTAATCGGATCGCCGACTGTGTTGTAGCCGTTGACCTGGACAAACGGTGGACCAGTGGCCGCTTCGAGGCTCGGATCATACCCGAAGTGCAGACTTTCCGGGGTTGTGTGATTGATGTGTTCATCGAACAGGAACTTATTCCGCAGGAAAGAGAAGCGGAAGACCCCGACCATCGAAGGTGAGAATGTATGCGTCTCGGTGGCGACGAAGTTTTGCGCGCGATGATCCTCGCCGACGGGGAATCCCGGCACGCCAGCGCCTGCCGTCGAAAGCGGATCAAACCGGGTTCCGTCACTGAACAGATAGCGGAAGTTCAGGCTGTCTTTTGCCGTTAGATAGTGATCGAGACGGATGCCGAACTGATTCTCGTCTTGCCGCAGAATCTGCGTCGAAGTGTAGGTGTTTACGCCGGTGTTCGGCTCCGGGAAGAAGTTCAGCACGCTTTGCGTGGCTTCGAACGGCGAGAAGTCAGTCAGCTGGTTGTCCGGATAGGGCGTAAACGTCATGAGATTGACGAGCTGTCCGCCAAGCTGGCCATGCTCCGGATCGAAGTCGTTGCACAAGTGGCTTTCTTCGTCGAAGCCGGCCGTGCACATCGCCGAAAAGTCGCCAGCCCGTTCGGCCAGGGACGGTACCGTCACACCCTGCGTCTTGCCCTGGCGGTTGCGGAAGCCCTCGTAGTACCCGAAGAAGAAGGTCTTGTCCTTGCGGAGCGGCCCGCCCACGCTGGCGCCGAAC
>Ga0335084_10000710_pt1 | contig 29117 bp, 24 predicted proteins | sample Lox_Sample_44_FD_206721 | JGI IMG/M metagenome (GOLD analysis project Ga0335084, IMG submission 206721) | Soil microbial communities from Loxahatchee National Wildlife Refuge, Florida, United States - Lox_Sample_4.4 | ecosystem: Environmental > Terrestrial > Soil > Wetlands | place: USA... | reverse complement strand
GGCCGCGGAGAATTGAGCAGCACGCCGCGCTCGCGGGCGAGATCCACGATGGCTCCGCCGGTTTCCGACTGGAGCTCGAGCGCGAGGAGCAGCCCTCTGCCCCGCACTTCGCCGCACCCGTGCTTGCGTGATAGCGCGGCCAAGCGGGCTGCCAGGTACTCGCCGGTTTCGGAAACACGGCGCAGAAACTCCAGCCCGGCCACCTCCTCGATCACGGCGCAGCCCGCAGCGGTGACCAAAGGGTTCCCGTTGAACGTGCCGCCCTGATCGCCATGCTCGAAGCAGCACACCTCCTCGTGCGCGACCAACGCCGCGAGGGGAACACCGCCGCCCAACCCTTTGCCCAAGGTCATGATGTCGGGCCGCACCCCCGCATGTTCGAACCCGAAGAGCTTCCCCGTGCGGCCCACCCCGGTCTGGATCTCGTCCAGGATGAGCAAGATCCCTTTGCGTTTGGTCAGGTCGCGAAGATTGCGCAGGAACTCGTCTGTCGCCACAAAGACGCCGGATTCGCCCTGGATCGGCTCGAGCATCACGCCGACGGTTTTGTCGGTGATGGCTGCTGCAACGGCCTCCAGGTCGTTCAGGCGCACCTTGGGGAAGCCCGGCACTTTCGGCTCGAAGAGCTTCTCCCATTGGGCCTTGCCGGAGGCGGACATGGTGGCCAGCGTCCGGCCATGGAAGCTGTGGTCCATGGTGATGATCTCGTAGGCGCCGTTACGGTTCTTCTGCCCCCATTTGCGAGCCAGCTTGATCGCGCCTTCGTTAGCCTCCGCGCCGCTGTTGGTGAAGAAGGTGCGATGCAGGCCGCTGTGCCGGGCGATCATCTCGGCCAGCCGGATCATCGGCTCGTTGTAGAAGGCGGGGCTGCAGTTGATCAACCTCGCCGCCTGTCTCGAGATGGCTTCGACCACCGGCCGCGGGCAGTGACCCAGGCAGTTCACGGCCCACCCCTGCACGAAATCGAGATAACGCTTGCCGTGCTGGTCGGTAAGCCACGAGCCCTGGCCCTCGACGAACACCAGGGGCGGCCGCTTGGTGATCTCCATCAGCGCGTCGAAACCGGACACAGCAGTAGGCATCTCATTCCTCCCTGAACGTCGAACGGAATTTCTCCGGCATGCGGCTATCGCCTTGCCTGAGCGCAGGCCGATGACCGTCCGCGTGCGATCTCAATCGGAGCTCAACTGTCGCGGCTCGGTCGCGACGATCTCCGGGCTTCCCCTGTACGTTTTCACGGTGCCGGTCACGCACACGCGCTGGTGCAGGTACACGACCTCCGGCTTGCCAAACGCCTCGCGGTTTTCCTGCCAGATGACGATGGTGAACGCCGGCTTGGGATAAGGCCGCTCCAGATTGAGAAAGGTCGGTTTTCCCCGCGATTTTGGCGCGTACCGAGCGCTGGCAACGACACCGCACACCCGCACCCGCTCACCCACATGCGCCTGCGCGTCCGTGGCTGCGATCGTCGGCACATCCGGCGCGTCGGCAACCGCACCATGCGCGTCCAACAGCAGACCGCACAGGAGCGCCGTCGCTGCCAGGCCCGGACGCCGGCTGCGACCACGGCGCGCCTCGCTCGTGGACTCGATGAAGGTCATCCCCGCGCTTATAACCGGGACGTGGCAAAACTTCAATAGCCGTGCGTCCCGACGCGCCCTCGCGCGTATCCATGCCCGCCGCGTGTTTGTTTAGGCGTCTCCCCTCGGACCCGGTGGTGCGCAGGCATCTGCAGCCGCTGGCTGGGCGCCGCGCGCGGATGGCGAGTTCCATGGGCTACACTGTGGCCTGCTCCGCTAGCGACGTTGCTGCGCCGGTTCACTCGGCTGTCAGGGATGCGAGGGCGGCAGCGACCTGATGATTCGCCCAGAAAGCCCTGTGGCCACGCTGCGGGCGGCGCGAACGGACGAACGATTTACGAGTGAGGTTGCCATGCGGGTGCGCACGCTGTTGATGATGCTTGTCGTGTCGGCGATCGTCCTCTTCATTGCGCTCAACTGGAGCGCATTCACCGCCCACACGCAGTTCTCGCTTGGGTTCTGGAACGTCGAGGCGCCGGTCGGAGTGATGATGCTCGTCCCGATGGCGTTGCTCACCGTGCTTTTCCTGATATACGTGGTCTATCTGCAGACCTCGCAGCTGCTCGCGGGGCGCCGGCACGAACGCGAGTTGCAAGCGCACCGCGAGCTGGCCGAGCAAGCGGAGACTTCCCGATTCAACGAGCTGCGCACATTCCTGGCGACCGAGCTGAAGACGCTCGCGACACGACGCGACGACTCGAGAGGCGAGCTGCTAGGCAGGCTCGATCGACTCGAAAGCGAGCTGCGCGCGGCGATCGAACAGTCCGGCACTTCGGTGTCTGCCTACATCGGCGAGCTCGAGGACCGGCTCGAACGCATAGCCAGCGGCACCGCTACGAAGGGCCCGGGCTGAGCCCCGAGACGGGATCACACAGTGTGTGGCGAGACTCAAACGGCGTACACTGCCCTTCAGGTCTTCGCGTGATGCGAAGATATGCAGCGATGGTGGCCCGGAGGGTGAGTCCGGTGCGCGTGCAGCTCGCTTCACGGACCAGCCAGCTAACCAGCGCAGAGGAGAGACCATGACGATTCGAACGATCACCGCAATCCTTGTCGGCGCCGTGTTGGCGAGCGGGCTGGGTATGCTCGCGGCAAGTGGTGACGAATCGCCGCCGAGCGGGGCTGCTACGCAGGAGCCCGGCGGGCTGCTCACGCTAGAAGACATCGTGCGACAAGCGCAGGCGCAGCATCCTGGGAAGGTCGTCGAGACCGAGCTGGAACACAAACACGGCCGCTACGTCTACGAGGTCGAGGTGGTGGACGACAAGGGCGTGAAGACCGAGCTGAAGTACGACGCCCAGACCGGTGAGCTGATCTCGAGCAAGGTCGAGCACGACGAGGACGACGAGGACTGAAACCCATTTCATCGCCAGCCACGCCGACCTCGCGGGCGTAGCCGGCCCCACCTCCCCCGAAGAGGTTCCGCGCTGTTGTTTCCAGTCGTGGAGCCTCTCGCCTGCTACCGCGATTGGCCGGCCCACCGGCCCCCATGCTGCCGGCTGGCCCTGTGCCGGGCGGACCACCCCTGGGCTTCAAGGCGTTCGGTGCTGCCGCAACCGAGCGTCATCGCGCTGGCAGAGATGGTGGCGGTATTGACAGCCAGGTAGATGAGACGTATTCTCATTCTCATGGACGCCGACAAGCCGCTCCTAGCCCGCGGGCTGGAGACAGAGAACTTGCCAAGGTCCGAGCCACGCGCTTTGCCCAGGATCACCAGCGGTGCGTTGCTCGCCGGCAAGCGGGAACTGATCATCGAGCACGCCGGGCGCGAGTATCGATTGCGCGTTACGGCGCAGGGCAAATTGATCTTGACGGCGTAACCGACCTCTCCCCCGAGGAAGCCGGTCCGGCCCACCGGTTCGAGACAACGGGCCCTTAGCCAGCCAGCCCGGGCTCCCCTGGGCGAGCCAGCCATTTCTTTCACTGCACCGGTGAGGAGGAATGGCAGGCATGAACGGCGCACCCTTGTCCACGACCTTGGCAGTGCTGCTGGCTGCCTCGTCCACGACCGTTTCAGCGGCGGATCCGAGTCCGGCCGGCACGGCACCTACAAGCGTCGAGACGCTGGAACAGAAAGTGGAAACGATGTCCAAGCAGCTGGAGGAGCTCAAGGCCCAGCTCAAGGAGCTGAAATCCCAGACTGCGGCACCCACTGCCCCGCCGGCCCAGCCCCCGACGCAGGCACAGCAGCCCGCGGAGGCGACCCCACAGCAACCCACGGAGGCAAAGGCACAGCAGCCCGCCGAAGCAAAGGCGCAGCAAGCGAAAGCGGAACCGTCGATGCCACAGCCTGCAGAGCAACCGGCGCCTGCCGAACGCTCGCCTTGGGACAGACTGAGTGTCTGGGGATACGGCGAGGTCTACTACATGCGTCCCACCACCGAACCGTCACAGACCGTGGCCGATCTCGCCCGCGCCGTGATCGGATTCGGTTACCAGTTCAGCCCAACCACGCGTTTCAATTCCGAATTCGAGTGGGAGCACGCGGTGACCTCGTCCGACGACGTCGGCGAGGTGGAGGTCGAGCAGTTCTATGTCGACCACAACCTGAACGACTGGGCATCGTTTCAAGCGGGACTGTTTCTGATCCCGGCAGGCCTGCTCAACGAACACCACGAGCCGACCCAGTTCTACGGTGTGCAGCGCAACTTCGTCGAGACGCTCATCATCCCCACGACATGGCGTGAAGGCGGCCTGGCGTTCAAAGCCGTCATGCCCAATGGCTTTACCGGCCAGGTGGGCTTGACCACGGGGCTGGACTTCTCGAAATGGAACTTCACGCCTGCGACACCGCTGTACAACAGCGCGTTCGAGCTGGAGTTCAACAATGTGGCGCCGATGCAAGCAACCCATCAGGAGCTCGCGATCGCCAACGCGCAGCACCTGTCCGGATTTGCAGCGTTGAACTATACGGGTGTGCTGGGCCTGCTGGTGGGAGGGTCCATTTTCAGCGGGGGCGTCGTTCCGGCGCTGTCCAACATCCCGGACAACGAACGCGCGACGCTCTGGGAGCTCCATGCGCGTTGGACGCCCGGCAAGTTCGATCTATCCGCCGTGTACGCGCACGGCTATTTCATCAACACCGCGGAAGCGAACGTCCAGTTTCCGGGAGCCAGCAATCCGTTGCCCGCCTCGTTCTATGGGTACTACCTGCAAGCCGCCTATCAGCTTTGGCAACAAGGAGAGATGCGCCTGAATCCTTTCGTGCGCTGGGAACGCTACAACATGGCCTCCAGCTACGCGGGCGTGAGTTGGACGGTGCCGCCCGCGGGCTTTCCGCAGCCTTATGACAACGTAGCCACCATCGGCCTCAATTACTATCTCACGCCGGGTGTGGTGTTCAAGGCGGACTACCAGCACTTCGCCGTGAACGAGACTTTCACGCGCTTCGATCTCGGCGTGGGATTGTCCTTCTGACAGGGTGATGTAAAACGCACGCTGATGGTCTTAGCGCACAGTGATGGGAATGCGAGCCCTCGCACGTTCAAACGCGTGTGCGCGTGTGCGCCCCGCAAAATTCCCGCGGGCGCTCGCGTCGTGGCTTTTGCATCAAGCTGCTAGCCCGGATATTTCAGTGCGCCGCGGCCAGTATGCCGATGGCACGTAGGGGGATGTCGACTGGGCCTTTGTCGAGCACCCCGGCCACCCTTCGGCAGCCGCGGCTCTTGGCCGGATGAGGCTAGCGGCCGGCAAGCGGCGATCGACGGGCGAGATGCTTGCGCAGCAGGGCTAACAACGCATCGGGATCCACCGGCTTGCGCACCAGCGCAGCCACGCCGCATGCGCCCATCTTCTCTTCGTCCGCCAGCTCGGCGTATCCACTGTAGAGGATCACCGGGAGATCGGCGCGTAGCGCGTACGCGTAGCAGGCTAGATCGAGTCCCGTCAGCCGCGGCATGGTGTAGTCGGTCACTACCAGGTCGAACGCACCGGGATCGCGCTCGAGCAGCTCGCGTGCCTGCACCGAGTCGGCGAGCAGCGTGACCTCCAGTCCCCAGTTGCCGAGCAGCTCGCCCATGAATCCTCCCGCCATCTGGTCGTCGTCGACAACCAGTACCCGGCCAGAGAGCTGCCATCGCGCACGGCGCCGTAGCGCACGGTTTCGCGCCGGACGATCGAGCATTTCGCGCTCACCGGGCACCGGTTCGAACAGCAGGCGGAACTGCGTGCCCTGGCCCGGCACGGAGGTGACCGCGATGTGCCCGCCATACTCGTGCACGATCCCGTGCACCACCGACAGGCCCATCCCGCTTCCCTGGCCCGGCTGCTTGGTGGAGTAAAACGGCTCGAACATGCGCTCCGCCACCCCCGGAGCGATGCCGTCCCCGGTGTCGGTCACGCTCAGCTCTACCAGCCGGGCGCTTTGGACCGGCTTGCGGCAGGACGCGCACACGTGATCTTGCAGGTCTGTGGTGCGCAGCGCGACGCGGATTCGCCCCTGCGCGCGCATCGCATCGCGCGAGTTGATGGCGAGGTTGAGCAGCACTTGCTCGAGCTGTACGGGGTCCATCACAACCGGCGGAATTGCGCTCGCCAGTTCGGTCTCGATCTCGATTGTCGCCGGGAGCGTCGAGCGCATCAGCTTGACCGCATCTCTGACCATCGGCGCGAGCACGAGCGGCTTGCGCTCTCCGCGCTGGCCGCGGCTGAAGGTGAGCATCTGACGGATCAGATCGCGTGCCCGGGTCGCGGCCAGGTGCGCCCGGTCCAGGTACTGGCCCAGCCGGCCGTCGCCCATTTCCGCCTGCCGCTCGCTCGCGAGCACGATGTAGCCCATGATGCTGGTCAGGATATTGTTGAAGTCATGCGCGATCCCCCCGGTCAGGTGACCGATCGCCTCCATCTTCTGCGCTTGACGCAACTGTGCTTCCAGCTGTTCGCGCTCGGCCTCCGCCTTGCGCCTCTCGAGCTCCGACACGGCACGCGCCGCGAAGATCTTGAGCACCGACTCGACCAGCGTGATGTCGCGCATCGGCTTGCGATCCGACACCGCGATCAACCCCAGCGCCGCGCCGCCGCGGTCGCACAGCGGGAACGCCGCGTAGCTCTGCGCATCGAACGGCCAGGGCGCAGCGGGAAACTGCTGACACACGTCTCGCGGATAGGCTCGGAACTCCTTGCCGACGACGGTCTCGCAAGGCGTACCCGGCAGCGCGTAGTCGAAGCTGTCCTGCGCAGCGCCATCGACCCATAAGGTCAGGAAGCGCAGCCGCTTCCTGTCGCCCTCGGGAAACACGGCGATGAAGGCCAGGTCCACCGTCAGCGTCGTGGACAGGCGGCGCACGAGCTCCTCGAATACCTGTTCGCCCTCCGCGGTCGACACCGCGAGTGCCGCGTTGCGCAGCGCATCTTCGGCGAGCTTGCGCTCCGTGATCTCGCGCGTGAAGGCGAGAATTCGCTTCTTCCCGGCGATGACAGCGGGTTTCAGGGTGACCTCGTCCCAATGCAGGCTGCCGTCGCGGTTGCGGCGGTGCCACTCGAAGCGCATCTGCTCTCCGGCGCGCGCCCGTTCGATCAGCGCCATGGCGTATGAGCGCGTAAAGGGCGGCACGCCGGAGCTGAGCTGTTCGACCGTCAGCCGCATCATCTCCTCGCGGCTCCACCCGTAGTTGTTGCACGCCTTGGGGTTGACGTCCACGATCGCACCGCTATCCCAGTCGTGGACGAAGACCGCGTCCTCGGCCGCCTCGAAGATCGCCCGGTAGCTCGCCTCGGAAGTGCGCCGCGCGTCCTCGCTGCGCTGGCGGTCGATCTCCGCCGCCGCGCGGGCCGCGAAAATCTTCAGCATCGACTCGATGAGACCGGGGTCGCAAAGCGGCCGCCTCGACAGCACCGCGATTAAGCCCAGCGGCTGACCCGTCGCGTCGTTGAACGGGAAGGCGGCGTAGCCCTCGATGCGCAGGCGCCGGAACATGGGGTCGGCCGGGTAGTGCTGCTGCACGCCCGTCGGCAAGTAACGGAACTGCTGACCCACGACGGTGCCGCATGCAGTCCCGGCGAGCGCATAGTCGATGTTGGGTTCGAACGAGCCGTCGGCGTAGATCGCCAGCGTCGCGACGTGGTCGTGATCCGGTGTCGAGCAGCGCGCGATGAACGCGCATTCCGCACCCAGGGTCGTGGCCAGGTAGCTGGTCAACTCGCGGAAGAGCGCGTCGCCCTCCGCGGTCGAGACAGCCAGCGCCGCGCTGTGCAGCGCGTCCTGGGTGCGGCTGGGCCGGGCGGTCTCAGCCAGCGCCTGCAGCTGACTCGCGTCACGCTCGACCGGAGGTGGGATTTCGGCACAGGAGTCGTGAGTCGGATCGAGCATGGCAACGGAGCGCGTCCGGAGGCGATAGACCTCAGTCTAGGCCAACGGCCCGGTCCGCGCACCTGGAATTACGGCTCGGAAACAACTGAAACGGGCCGATTACAAAGTAGCGCCGTCACCCGCCCGGACGACGCGCGGCCGTGCCGGGCACGAACATGTAGCCGGCGCCGCGAACGGTCCGGATGAGCGACGGCTTTTCAGGGTCGGTCTCCACTTTCTTGCGCAGCCGTGCGACGCGGATATCGATGCTGCGGTCGAACGGTTCCCATTCGCGATTGCGGGTCAAGGTCAGAAGCCTGTCGCGAGTCAGCACCTGATGGGGACGCTCGACGAAGATCTGGAGCAGCTCGAATTCCATGCTGGTGAGCGGGATCTCCTCGCCGTCCGACCGGAGCAGCTGGTGGGTATCCAGGTCCAGCAGACATTCCCCCACCGCTCTCCTTCGGCTGCCGCTCACGGCGCGGGAGCCCGGTGCTCCAGCGGTCTCGCGCTCTGCGCGAGTCTGCAGGCGGCGCAGCACGCTGCGCACCCGTGCGCGCAGCTCGCGCGGATCGAACGGCTTGGTGATGTAGTCGTCCGCGCCGACCTCCAGGCCGACGACCCGGTCGACCACCTCGCCCGCGCCGGTCACCATGATGATGCCGAGCTCGTAGCGCTCCCGAAGATAACGCGCCAGCGTGAGCCCATCCTCGCCAGGCAGATTGATATCCAGCAGGACGACGTCGGGCACAGCACGCTCCAGCGCGGCACGCATCGCCTGTCCCGACTCGGCCTCGGTGACCCCGAACCCGTGCGAGCTCAGATACTCGCACAGCATCGTGCGGACCTCGGGGTCGTCATCCACGATCAGTACACGTGCGCTGGTCTGCATCGCTGCGTCTCGGCATCTTGGGCCTTCGGCCCATTATAGGCCCGCGATTCGCATCGCGGCGGCCGCCGATACAAACCGAAACAAACTGTTTCCGGACGGATAACCGGCGGCTACATGCGCGCAGTAGCCTCACACCATGTCGGCGTGCCATGTCGGCGCGTCCATTCAGACAAGGAGCCCGAATCATGTACGACGATTCCGATGACGACTTGTTCCTTGCACCGGAAGCCATGGTGTCGTTGCCCTTCGACGTCGGGTCGGAGGACGAGAGCGACTGGGATCTCGACTACGGCGATGCGCGCACACACATCGAGCGCGCCGCGCAGGCACGTTCTGTGGCACCCTCAAACCAGTTCCCTAGCGACCTGGTCGCTTTCGATACCGACAGCGAGGAGCGGCCGACGCTGCGCGATGCGATCCGCCTGGTGATGGAGTTGCCCTGAGCGCTGCCGGCCGCGGTTCGCAACCCCGCCCGGGTTAGACACGTCGACGGGCCCCAACCGTGGTCAGGGCTTTGGTACTTCTTCCGTCCGAAGGAGACTGCCGTGGCCGCAACCTGCCCTACTGGATTCGACATCCCGCGCCTGCGCGCCGAGGTGCGCGAAACCGACGAGCGCGTCGCCCGCGACCCGGAGGGTGAGCTGCGCAGCGGCGACTTCGACGATCTGCCCGTCGCCGACGGCAGCGTCGATGTGGTGATCTCCAACGGGGTGGTCAACCTGTCTCCCGACGAGTATCGCGTGTTCGACGAGATCTATCGAGTGCTCATGCCGGGGCCGGCTCGATCTGACTGACGTGGTCGTGCAGCGCGGGCCCAAGCTGGAAGCACGCAACAACCCCGACCTGTGGGCGGCCTGCATCGACGGGCCTTTGCCACAGGACGAGCTCACTGAGCTCGCCGAGCAGGCCGGACCGAAGGCAGGGCGTATCGCAGATTCCTTCGACTGCTGCCGACGGACTTCCGCGAAGCAAAAACTATCGAAGGACAGTCGCCCGATGGGCGGCAACTTCCACGCGCAGAGGTGAAGCATCCGAGGAGGACAGACCGTATGCCTCGTTACGCAAACAGCATGATCAGCACGCCAACATACCGATACAAACTGATGCAAGACGGCAATAGCCGGAATACGCGGGCCGCGTACGCTGCTCATCCATGGCAACGGTCGCACCGCAAGGCACTGGACCCGCACACATGATATGAGCGGCCAGCGTGCGCTGCCGCTCGGCCGCAGCCAAAGTTCTCACATCCCAACCCTGACGACATGGAGGCAGCCATGCAAGCTACAGCTCGAGCCATCGACACCAACCGCTACGCCAAGTGCATCGAAGTATCCAAGCGCATCCGCTGGGATATCGATCGCGACGTGATCCGCGGACGCAAGTTCGATTTCACCAAGAAGTTCTTGCCCGACGGCATTTCCAAGGTCGACCGCCTGCCGTTCCTCACGCAGCGCGATCAGCGACTGATCAGTCAGATCCAAGGTCGCACCTACGCCAACATGTTCGGCCTGGTCGAGCGCTTCATCGGCGCGAAGATCCTCGAAGTGAGCCGCGATCATTGGCTCGGAGACCAGACCGCGCTGGAAGCGCTCGTGCGCTTCAGCGACGAGGAGCTCAAGCACCAGGAGCTGTTCCGCCGGATCGAGCGCATGACGGCGGAGGGCATGCCCGAGGGCTACACCTTCCTGCCGCAACCCAACGACGTCGCTGCGGCCGTGCTGGGCAAGTCGACATGGGCGGTGCTCGCCCTGACCTGTCATATCGAGCTGTTCACTCAGACGCACTATCGCCGCAGCATCGACCCAGACGCCAGTCTTTCGGAGCTGTACAAGGACGTGTTCCTGTTCCACTGGAAGGAAGAGTCGCAGCACGCGATCCTGGACGAGCTCGAGTGGACGCGGGAGAATGCAAAGCTGACCGCGGAGGAGCGCGACCGGGCTGTGGACGACCTGATCGCGCTGGTCGCGGCGGTGGATGGTCTGCTGAACCTGCAGGCCGAGAGCGATGCCGCGTACTTCTTCAAGATCTGCGCCGGGACCTACACGGCGGAGCAGGCCCAGCAGGTGCGCGCTGGGATCCTGTACGCCTACCGCTGGCAGTACATCATCTCCGGCGTGCAGGAGCCGCGCTTTACGGGCATCCTCGGCGGCATGATCACCGAGAGCCAGGGAAGCCGCATCGGCGCCGCGCTCGCCCCGATCCTCCAATGAGTCGCAGCGCGGCAAGGCGGCGAACTCATCAGGACGGCGGTGAGCGCGAGAGAGAATCTCGCACAGGCGCCACCGCCGTCACGATCCCGACGGGGCACAGCACGTAGGACTCCGCCGGATCCGTCCGAAGTCACGCGCTCGATCCGCCGACCGGATCGCAGCATGCTCGCCGTCAGGCTTGCGGGATTCTCCTTCTGGAGTATCCGCGCGATCCGTTGGTTGAGGGCGCGTCGCCGCCGACCCGAGGCTGCCCGCTACCGGAGCAGCTCCCGCGCCATGATCATCCGCTGGATCTGATTGGTGCCTTCGTAGATCTGGGTGATCTTGGCGTCGCGATAGAGGCGCTCGACCTCGAAGCCGCGGATGTAGCCGCTGCCGCCGTGGATCTGCACTGCATTGGCAATGTGCAATACAGCGGCATCGGAGGCGAAGCACTTGGCCATGGAGGCCTCCAGCGTGGCGCGCTCGCCGGAGTCGAGCTTCGCCGCCGCGGCGTGGACGAGCAGGCGCGCAGCTTGCGCATCTTTGGCCATGTCCGCGATCATCCACTGCACGGCCTGAAAATCCGCGATGGGCTGGCCGAACTGCTTGCGCACCTTGGCGTAGTCGATGGAGGCTTCGAGCGCCGCGGCCAATATGCCGACGGCAAGCGCGGCGATGCCCACGCGGCCCTTGTCGAGCACGCTCATCATGATGTGGAAACCGCGGTTTTCCGGGCCGAGCATCGCCTCGCGCGGCAGCTCGACCTGTTCGAACGCCAGCGCGCCCACCTGCGAGGCGCGCTGACCCATCTTGTGTTCTTTGCGTCCAATGGTCACACCCGGCCGGTCGCTGTCGACGAGGAAGATGCTCATTCCGCGGTGGCCGGCATCGCGGTCGGTGCGCGCGAGCACGACGGCGAAGTCGCACACCGGAGCGTTGTGGATCCAGATCTTCTCGCCGGTCAGCACCCATCCCGTCTTGGTGCGCTCAGCCGTCGTCTTCACGCCCGAGAGGTCGGAGCCGGCTTCCGGTTCGGTGAGCGCGTACGCGCCGCGGCGCGACGCTCTCAATAGCGGCTTCAAGTAGCGGCTGCACTGCGCTTCGGTGCCGTGCTCGGCCAGCAGGCTGCCGACCAACTCGACCAGCCCGCACTGATCGGCCACAGAGGCGTAGCCGCGCGAGAGCTCCTCCATCACCAGCGCGTACGACAGCACGTCCGCCCCGACCCCTCCGTAGGTCTCCGGAACGGTGATGCCGAAGAACCCCAGCTCGGCGATTTCGGCGTAGAGCTCCGCCGGAAAGCGCTCGCTTTCGTCCAGCTCGCTCGCTTGCGGTCGGATGCGCTCGTCGGCAAAGCGCCGCACACTGTCGCGGATCATCGCGTGGCGGTCACTCACCAGCGGGCTCCAGCTCATTTCGGCGTCCGATCCAGTTCGGCAGTCAGGAACTCGGCGACCATGCCGACCTGGGCCTCGAACATGTCGCGGCCGGTCGCGGTACGGCAACCTCGAGAGCGCGCCGCGGCTAGCAACGGAGTGATCTCCGGCGCGGGAATCACATCGGTGACGATGATGCGCGCGGCGATTCGATCAGGGTCGCAGGGAAACGCGTCGCTCGGACGCATACCGAGCGGCGTCGCATTCGCGAGCAGATCGCAGTCGTAGCGGTCGTCGGCAACAGCCTCGACGGCGAGCCGCGGATACGCCGCCTTGGCCGCTCGCACAAGCTGCACGGCACGTTGCGGATCCAGATCGCGCAGCGTCAACGATGCGATCCCTGCTTCAGCCAGCGCCATGACCATCGCGCGTGCCACGCCTCCGGCTCCGACCATGTGCACGCGCATGCCGGCGGGATCGATGCCGCGGGCCCGCAGCGCGCCGAGATAGCCCTGACCGTCGAACATGTCTCCTTCCCACCGGCCGTCCGCGAGCCTGCGCGCAGCGTTGATCGCCCCCACAAGGCGGCCGTTGTCGCGCAGCACGTCCACATGCCTGCACATGGCCTGCTTGTGCGGCATCGTCAGGATCAGGCCCGCGCAGTTGCGCAGGCTCTTGAACCCGGCCACCGCCGCGTCGAAGCCGGCCGCATCCACCTCCGCCGGCACGAGGACGGCGTCGAGCCCACGCTGCGCGAAGATGGCGTTGATCCCCTCGGGCGAGCGTGCGTGCCCGAGCGGATCGCCGAGGATGGCATACAGGCGCGTCTTGCCGGTGATCGTCACAACAGCCTCAGGTTGAGTCCGCCATCCACGTGCACCGCCTCGCCCGTAGAGAAGGAGAGCTCACCGGTGGCGAGCATCGCCACCGCACGGCCGACGTCCTCCGGCTCGCCCCAGCGCCGGATCGGGCTCACGCCCTCGGCGATCATCTGGTCGTAGCGCTCGCGAACCGGCGCGGTCATGTCGGAGTGGATGAGCCCCGGGCGGATCTCGTAACAGCAGATCCCCGCCTGGGCCAGCCGGGCGGAGAGCAGCTTGGTCATCATCGACAGGCCGCTCTTGGAGATGCAGTACTCGGCCCGGTTGATGCTCGCCACCACGGCGTTCACCGACGAAATGGTGACGATCGAGCGCATATGCTCCGCCGGCGGCTGCCAGAGCATGCGTTTGACGATCGCCTGCGTCAGGAAGAACGTGCCGCGCAGATTCACACCGATCAGCCGGTCGAAGCTCTCCGGCGTGACGTCGAGCATGTCGCCCCGCACCTTCACCTGCACGCCTGCGTTGTTCACCAGGCAGTCCAGCCGGCCGAAAGCCGCGAACGCCGCCTCGACCAGGGCATGATGGCCGCCGATGTCCGCGATGTCGCCGGCCACGAAGGCTGCATTCGCGCCGTGCCGCTGCGCGTTCGCGAGGGTGGCTTCCGTATCGTCAGTGCGGCTCAAATCGTTGACCACCACGTCGAACCCGCGCTGCGCCAGCGCGAGCACGATGCCACGACCGATGCCACGGTTGCCGCCGGTGACCAGCGCGGCCGGCTTCATTTGCTCCTCTCCGCCTGCTTCATGGATCCTCCTTGTTCGGTCTGCGTAGCACCATCAATTCGTTGGTGCCTTCCTGGACCAGTTCACCGGCTTGGTTGCAAACCCGGAATGCGAGCGTGACGATCCCGCGGTCGGGGCGCCCGGTCTCGCGCGTCGCGGCCACTTCGATCTGCGCATGAATGCGGTCTCCGATCAGGATGGGACGCGTGAACCTCCAGTTCCAGGCCAGCGAGGCAACGGCCCGCAGCCGAGGCGCGGCCCGGTTCTTCAACCCGTCGGTGAGCGCGAGCCCGAGCAGTCCGTGCGCGACGCGCCCTTTGAACCCCAAATCGCGCGCGAACTGCTCGTCCATGTGCAGATCGAACAGGTCGCCGGTCAGACCCGCGAATCCGACTACGTGAGCTTCCGTCACCAGGATCCCGCCGGTGGTGAATCGGTCGCCCGGGTGCAGGTCTTCGAACCAGTTGGTTCCGTCTTGGATCAATGCTGTCTTCCGGGTCGGCGCGCCGGTTCAACGAAGCCGCAGCATGCGAGACAGCCTAGTCTCGCATCCTGCGCCGTGCGGTCGCGCTACGCCTCAAGCGGTGGCACATCCTGCCAGCGCCGCTCGCGCCAACTGCGCATGGCGGCCTCGGCAAGCTGCACGCCCTTGGCGCCCTCGAGCAGATTCCAGCGGAAGTCGCCTTCGCCGGCCACATGCTTGAGGAATAGCGCCCATTGCGCCTTGAATGCGTTCTCCCACATCTGGTTGTCCGGCACCTCTTGCCAGCTGGCGAAGAAGTCAATGGACTGCGGGATGTCGGGATTCCACACCGGCTTGGGCGTGTTCACGCGCGACTGAGTGAAACATCGCCGCAGCCCGGCCACTGCGGACCCATGGGTGCCGTCCACCTGGAGCGTGAGCAGGTCGTCGCGGCGCACGCGCACGCACCATGAGCTGTTGAAGTGCGCGACGACGCCGTCGGGCAACTCGAGCGTTGCGTAGCAGGCGTCGTCCGCTGTGGCGTCGTAGCGCTCCCCGTTCTCGTCCCAGCGCTGCGGGATATGGACCGCGCCGAGGCAGGACACCGCCTGCACGGAGCCGAACAGGTTGTCGAGCACGTAACGCCAATGGCATAGCATGTCGAGCATGACGCCGCCACCCTGCTCCCGCCGGTAGTTCCAGGACGGCCGCTGCGCGGGCTGCCAGTCGCCTTCGAAGACCCAGTACCCGAACTCGCCGCGCACCGATAGGACGCGCCCGAAGAAGCCGGCGTCGATCAGCAGCTTGAGCTTCCGCAACCCAGGGAGCCAGAGCTTGTCCTGCACCACTCCGTGCTTGATCCCCGCTTGCTTGGCCGCCCGATACAGCTCGAGCGCCTCGTTGGTCGTGGTCGCCACCGGCTTCTCGCAATAGACGTGTTTTCCGGCTGCGATCGCGCGCCGCAGCAGCTGCGCCCGCAGTTGCGTGGTGGCGGCATCGAAGAAGACCTCGTCGCGCGCGTCGTCAAGCGCGCGCTCAAGGTCGGTGGTCCAGCGCTTCACGCCCTGTGCGTCGGCGAGGCGCTGGAGCTTCTCGGCATCGCGCCCCACCAGGATGGGATCGGGCATCACTCGGCTGCCGTCCGCGAGCAGTACGCCGCCCTCTCGGCGGATCTCCTGGATCGAGCGCACGAGGTGCTGGTTGGTACCCATGCGCCCCGTGACGCCATGCATGATGATGCCGATGCGCTTGGTGTTCATCTTCTGCGCAGTCGCACTTCAGCGGCGCTATTCTGGTTGGACGTCCAGTGCGACGAGCACGCGGGAGACCATGTTGTATGTGGCGACCACGCCCGTCAGTTCGACCACGAGACGATCATCGCCCAGCGCCGCTCGAACCGCTGAGAACGTCGCGTCGGTCACCCGCACGTCGCGCGTCATCTCGACGGTAAAGCGGATCACCGCGCGCTCGGTCGCGTCGAACAGCGAGGCATCGGGCTCTTGCGTGTCGAGCCTGCGCAACGCATCCACTTGGGTTTGTGTTGCGCCCGCCTTCGCGAGCTCGGGCCCGTGGTGATGGAACTCGTACTCCGCATGGTTCAGCGTTGCAACGCTGCAGATGGCGATCTCCATCAGCTTGGGCGAGAGCGCGAGCTCGGTTCGAACCGCGCGCAGAAAGCCGTTCCAGCCCTTCGCGAGCGGCGGGCTGTACAGCAGCATGCGGTCCAGGTGCATGAGCCGGCCGCCACGGCGGGCGCGGATCGCCTCGACCAGCTCTTTCGGCTCCTGGAGATCGTACGGCTGATATGCAATGCGTGGCATAGCTTAGAGTCCTCCCCGGCACAGCGGGACGGGGAGCGGCACCGCCGAACCCACTCCCACGAGACCTGCGCGCGGTGCGCAGCCGTTCAGGCTTCGAGCAGCGGCTCGTGCGTGCCCGGCAGCACGATGTAGCCGCCGGATTTTTCGTCGAGCTTGAGATGCAGCAGCCCGCGCAGCGCCGCCTCTTCGAGCAGGCTGTTGAAGCTCTTGAATCCGAAATAGGACTCGTTGAAGCCGGGGTTGCGGCGCTTAAGCGTCTGCTTGATCATCGAGCCCCAGATCTTCTCATCTTCGCCGCGCTCGGCCACCAAGGCTTCGTAGGTGCTCACCAGCAGATCGAGCGCCTGCGCGGTCTTGTCTTCGGCGGCAGCGGACGCAGTCTCTTCTTCCGGTGCGGGCGCCTTGGCCTTCGGCGCCGGCTTCTTGCGCGGAGCCCGCTTGGCTTTGGCCTTGTCCTCCCGCACCAAGTCGTCGTAGTAGATGAACTCGTCGCAGTTGGCGATCAGCAGGTCGGAGGACGACTTCTTGACGCCTACGCCGATCACCGCCTTGTTGTTCTCGCGCAGCTTGGACACGAGCGGGGAGAAGTCCGAGTCGCCGCTGATGATCACGAAGGTATCCACATGTCCCTTCGTGTAGCACAGGTCCAGCGCATCGACCACCATGCGGATATCGGCCGAGTTCTTCCCCGACTGGCGCACATGCGGGATCTCGATCAGCTCGAAGGCCGCCTCGTGCATGGCGGCCCTGAACTCCTTGTAGCGCTCCCAGTCGCAGTACGCCTTCTTCACCACGATACTTCCCTTGACCAGCAGACGCTCGAGCACCTTGCCGATGTCGAACTTGTCGTATTTGGCGTCGCGCACGCCCAGAGCGACGTTTTCGAAATCGCAGAACAGCGCCATGCTGTGGGTGTCGGAACCTGCGGCCACGGTGGCTTCCCCCCTCAGCCGCGCAGCTTGCCGCCAACCACTTCGATCTCGACGCGGCGGTCGGGCGCGTAGCAGATGATCTTGTCCATGCGTGGCAGCGCGTCGCAGTTCTCAGGCTTGGCAACCGGTTCGGTGCCGCCCTTGCCATCGGTCTCGATGCGGTCGGCTTGAATCCCCTTGGACACCAGATAGCGTTTCACTGCGTCGGCGCGCCCCTTGGACAGCTTCGCGTTCTTTGCGGGCGAGCCCGTCGGGTCCGTGTAGCCGACGATGCGCACGGTTTCGTAGTCATACTCCTTCAGCCTGAACACGAACTCGTCGAGCTTTTCGCGGCCCAGCGGCTTGATGGTGGTGCTGGATAACGGGAACAACGCCCCTGCGGATAGCGTGAGCTTTTCCGCCTCGAGACGCGCCGGGGGAGTCGCATCCGCCACCATAGTGATCGGCTCCTCGTGCGTGGGCTCGGGCGCGAGAGCGCGCTCTTCTTTCGCGGCGGGAGGGGGCGGCGCGAGCGGGACCACCTCGACCGGTTCGGGCTTCGGCGGCGGCGCCACTACAGTTGAAGGCACGGGCGCCGACCCACCGGGGCGGGGCAAGGGCCCGGATACCGTCAATGCAGCCGCCTGGATCCCTTTCTGCCGCTTCGCGACCAACGCCGGATGGCAGTCCGCCGTCGCTGCGTCCTCCACCCATGCACCGGTCTTCACGCACTGGCCCAGCAGCCCGGTGCGGATCGTGCGGTTGGGCGAGTCATAGGCATACGCACCGCGCGGAGCACTGCCTGGCCCCGATCTCCCGGGCGCTACCGCGGCACTCGACGCGGAGGCCTTGGGTGACGGCGCAAACAGGCGCTGCCACCACGATGCGGAGCTCTGTGCCGGCTGCTCGGCAGGTAGCTGAGGCGCGGGCTTTGCGGCCACCGTCGCGGGCTTCGCCGTGCTCGGCGCGGCCACGGGGGCGGGGACCGTCGGCGGTGTCGCATGCCCCGTCTTGGGCGGAATCACGTCGAGCAAGCTCGGCGGCGGCAACGCTACGCTCGGCTTCTCCTCCGCCGCGTTCATCGCGAGCGGCAGGCCGATGAGCAACGCAGGAAAGGCCAGGGAGAGCTGTCGGATGACCGGCTTCAAGGTGAACCGCATGATGGCTCCTCGGGGAGTAGCTTCGCGGAAGCCGGGATCGCATCGCGCCTTCCCGGCGTGCGAATATCGTTTGCGCTTCCGATTATAACCAAGGTCCCATCCGGACGCCCTCATCGGAGATGAGCGGCAGGGCGCAAGCTGCCTGCTCAGGCGGCGGGACGAGCGGTGCTTGCCTGCCGGAAGAAGCCGTGGACCGCATCGACGAAAGCGTCGATGTCAGAACGCGTTACGTCGAGATGAGTCACCAGCCGCAGCGGATGGGCCGTGCCGATCAACATATCGCGCTGGCGTAGATACTGCCGCAGCGGCTCGACCAGCGTGGGCTCCAGCGTCACGAAGACCATGTTCGTCTGGGCTGCACCGTAGTCGACCTTCAGCCCGGCGATCCCTGACAGGCCCAGTGCCAGCGTGCGCGCGTTCTCATGGTCCTCGCGCAGCCGCTGGACGTTGTGCTGCAGTGCGTACAGCCCGGCCGCCGCGAGCACCCCTGCTTGCCGCATCCCACCGCCCAGCACTTTGCGCCAGCGCCGCGCCTTCGCGATCAGCTGCTGCGAGCCGCACAGCACCGAGCCGACCGGCGCGCCCAGGCCCTTGGAAAGGCAGAACGAGACGGTGTCGAAGCACCGGCTGATCTCGCGCACGTCCACGCCGTGCTTCACGGCCGCGTTGAACACGCGCGCACCATCGAGATGCAGCGACAGCCCGCGAGCGCGAGCGAAGTCGTGTGCGCGTGTCAGATAGCCCATCGGCAGCGCTTTCCCGCCCTGCGTGTTCTCCAGGCAGAGCAGGCGCGTGCGCGCGAAGTGCGGATCGTCGGGTTTGATTGCGGCCGCCACCCGGTTCAGGTCGAGCGTCCCATCGGGCTCGAAGTCGAGCGGCTGCGGCTGGATGCTGCCGAGCACCGCCGCGCCGCCGCCTTCGTACTTGTAGGTGTGGCCCTGCTGCCCGACGATATACTCGTCGCCGCGGTCGCAATGGGACATCACCCCCAGGAGGTTGCCCTGGGTACCGCTCGCGACGAACAGCCCCGCCTCCTTGGCGAGCATCGCGGCGGCCACCGTTTCGAGTCGATTCACCGTGGGATCTTCGCCGTAGACGTCGTCGCCGACGTCCGCCGCGGCCATCGCCGCGCGCATCGGCGCCGAGGGCTGCGTCACAGTATCGCTGCGCAGGTCGATCGGGTTCATCGATGGCTCCTGAGAGTACCTTGCAGATGTTACCGCAAGGCGGCGCAGCCGAGTGAGGCCGTGCGATCGAGGCAGGCGTACGATGGACGGTCGCAAGCGTCGGCCGATCGCTACTCCTGCTTCGCCTGCTTCTGGCTTTGCGTCTGGAACGGATTGTTCCGCGTGAACGCTTCGGCCGCCCGCTTACGCTGCGCTTGGCTGAAGCCGGCCAGGCGCGAAGAGCCCGCATCCAGATACAGGGCCAGTGCGAGCGCCTCCTCGCGCGCACTGGGGTCAGTGGCGTACTTGGCTGTAAACGCGTAACCCCAACTCGCCGGCCACGCGAGTTGGGCGCGCCGGGCCAGGTTGAGCAACCACTGCCGGTAGCGCTCATCCGCGGTGAGCTCGAGGAGCCTCTCGCACGCCTCGAGCAGCTGGAACGACGGGGGCACGGTCGCGCGCGGGGTTTCAGCGAGCTCGAGCTGCGCTCTCCACAGCGCGTCGAAGGCAGCGTTCGCATCGCCGCTCAGGCCGCTGACATAGGCGGCAGCGAGCAGAGTAGAGAACCCCGCACGGCCCTTTGCGCTGGCGTCGTGCAGCAGCGCCTGGGCCTCGCCGGCCCGACCCGCCCGAACTAGGCTCGCGGCGAGATAGGGCAGCGCATAGCTCACGTCCGCATCTCCGGCCGCAGCCATCAGCGCGCTGAAGCGATTGGCCGCGGCGGGAAAGTCGCTTCGCCGGAATGCCTCGTAAGCGGGGCCGAGCTGCTGACCCAGATCATCGCCGACGCGCCCGGCGAAGGCGCTGAGCGAGTCGAGCACTTTCGTCTCCGACGAGCGGTCGATCATCAGCGCCTGGAATGCAAAGGCGGCCTTGATCTTCGCCTCGGACCGGGGGTTTCCCGACAGGCTCTTCCAGCGCGTGACGAAGTCGAGCACCTCCTTGTTGGCGGTCTGGCCCCTGCGATGTCCCAGCAGTGCGGCCTCCCACGGACCGATGTCCTCGAAGCGCTTGGCCGCCTCGTAGAAGCCGCGCCAGCCGGCATCGGCCTCGCCAAGCAGAAACGAGATCTGCGCGGCCGCGGAAAGCGCTCTGGGGGCCGCGTGGCGGTCGTGCAGGGCTTGCGCCCAATCCCGCGCCTGGCGCCAATTGCCGGCGAGCTGATTGAGCCGCAACGAACTCCACATGGCCCCGGGTGAGCCGCTCGAATCGCGTGCACCCACAGCAAACACCGGCCGCGCGAGCGCCGGCTCGCCGGCCCAGAGCAGTAGCTCCCCCGCGTGCCAGGCGTGCTCGGCATCCGCGGCAGAGACGCTTCCGCCGGCGGCGAACGCCGGATAGGCGAGCATCGTGCGTTGCGCTGCATCCATCTGCCCGGCAATGAGTTGCGCCTTGGCGAGCCGCAGGCAGGTGTCCCAGTCCTGAGGACGCTCGCGCTGCCGTTGCTCGAGCAGCGCGATGAGCGCTGCGGTGTCTCCGCGCTCCTCCGCCCGTTCGGTCAAGAAGCGATCGCGGCCCGGGTGACCGAGAAAGTGCTCCTGGCTGTAGGCGACCAGCCGGTCCGCATCCGCGTGGCTGCCGGCGCGGCGAAGCGCCGCATACGCGTGCTCGATCATGGCGAAGTCATAGTCGCCGTACTGGATCGCGCGCATGAGCTGGGTCGCCGCCGCGTGGGTGAGCGGTGCGGATCGAGCCCCGCTTGCCCGCTGCGCGGCGCCGGACAGCTGCATCAGCCGCCATCCGCGCGGCGGATCGTCCTGCGCATACGCCGGAGGTGGCGCCAGCGCAGCGATCGCACGCGACACCTGATCGTCGCCGCCCGTCCAGTCCTGAAGGTCGCGCACCAGGCGCTGCTCGCGTCGAGCCAGCAGGCCATCCGGCGCGGCGCGCGCGGTCCGCAGATCGTCCAATGACAGCGCGACGATTGCTGCGAGCGGCGGATAGCCACCGAACAGGGGGGTCAGACGTCGCGCGAGGCTCAACGCGGCATCGGGCTGTCCGCCCGGCGCGCGTAGCGATGCTGCCACCGCCACCACGGACGCCCGATTCGCCTCGTACAAAGCGTCGAACAGATCCCATTCCGCGAGGCGGTCCGCCGCAGGTTGCGTCCTCCACTGCTTTCCGCGGCCCAGCCACAGCGGAGCATAGCCGCGTTCGATCGCAGCCGACTGTTTCGCGACCTCGGCCTCGACCGCGGTCTCGAGCATCGCGACGCGCGACCAGCGCCGCGCCATGTCTTGTGGATCGTCCGCGACGCTCGCACCAAGCCGGCCGAGCTCTTGAGCCAGGGCAGCCTGCGCCTCACCCGGCTCTGAGCCCGCGTCGATTCGGGCCGCTCCCAGCAACGCCGCATACCCGGGATAGGCGGCCGCCAAAGACTGGCGCCGCTGCTGCCACCCAGCGGACCGGCCGAATGCATCCCGCAGGGCTTCGACATCGAGCTGCGTGATCAGCAGCGTCGCACGGTCTTGGATGCGCCCCGTCCATCTCTCAGCGTCGCTTAGATTGCTTTGAGCGAGTGCGAGCAGCGCTTGAGCGTCGGCCGACGACAAGCCCTGAAGCAGCGCGACGGCGTGGGGACGCCGGTGCAGGTGCAACGCGGCACGCGCACGCAGCACGCCCGCGGCCTCATCATCGGGCGCAGAGCGTTCCAAAGCGACGAGCGAGCGCTCCCACAGGTGTTGCGCAGCGTCGTCTCCCGGCGCGTGGAGCATCGCCAACAGCTGCAGGCGTTGCGCGCGCCCGAGGTCCGACCCGGGATCTTCAGCGAGTCGGTCCAGCGCATCCGGCGACTGCGCCTGCGCCGGTTGAGCGCCCTGCAGCTCGCGACGGGTATCGCCGCCGAGGCCGAGCTGCTGCACGAGCTCGGCGGCGTGAGGCAGGAACGCGGCTTCCGGCGGGAGCTCGTCCGAAAATGCGATCGGGTCGAGGCTCGCTGCCTCCCGCGGCGTCCAGACCGGATTGGGACCCTCGCCGCGCGCGAACGTCCGCGCCGTGACCTCGAACGAGCGCTGGTCTTCGGCCAGCGCGATTTCGCCGCGCACCAGCCAATGTGCGTTGGCGGCGGTGGCGAGCGCGAAGGCCTCCTGTGCGTCGACCCGGCGCGTGGTGGCACCCAGGGCACGGGAGGCCAGCGTGGGGTCGACCACACACAGCCCGGTTCGCGTCGAAATTGCGGAAGCGAGATAACGTGTGATGAGGGAGCGCGCGGGGCGGTCGAGGCCACCGGCGTCGGCCGGAACGTCCATCTGCGTCACCAGCACGTCGCAGTTCAGGTCCGCGAGCACCTGTGCGAACAGGCTCTTCTCGCGCTGCATCCAGCCCGAGACGCGCGGCCGGTCCGGTGCCAGCTTGAGCGTCATGTCGCGGATCTCGGTCGACAGGTAGACGCCGCTGCCGGCCACCAGCGCCAGCAGCACAACCCCGGTGAGGAAGAAGGGCGCGATCGGACGGAACGCGCTCACGAGACCGGTGCCGCCGCGCTGCGCAACCAGCACGACCTCGAGACCTGCTATGACGGTCACACCACCCGCGAGCGGCAGCATGGCCGCGGCGAGGAACAAGGCGCCGCTCCCGGCCTCGGGCCACCAGCGTCCGGCTCCGACTGCCGACTCGGCGAACGGAGCGCACACCCAGGCCGCCATCGCGCAGGCCGCCAGGCCCGCCAGGCCCAAGCGCAGCAGCGGCGAGGTGTTCAGATTCGCTGCGTTGGAGGCCCGCTCGCTCAGGATCCAGCCACATGTGCCCAACACGCCGGCGGAGACGCCGAACACGAGGCACTGGCGATACAGATGGCCGTGGAAGTCCTCCAGCAGCAGATATCCGCTCAGCGCGCCGAGCGCCGCGAAGCCGATGATCGTAGGCAGCAACCCCCAGGGAATGTGGAACCGCTTCGCCATGACGTTGTTATCGCCGCGCGGCCCGGATCGGCGCGCTGAGGCAACCGAGCCCGAGCGGCGCCAGTGAGGCACGCGCGATCAGACCTGCTCGCAGCCAATGCGCTCGGGAACACCGAACCGTGGCACTCGAGCGCCTAAATGCATTGGACGGGTGCCGTGGATCGCGCATAATTAGGCCTGGTTCGAGCCGCGCCATGCCACCTGCCCTGGCTGGCAACAACAAGGAGGGGACCGGAAATGCAATTCAGGCCACTGCTGCTCGTACTCGCTCTCGCGCTCGCCGTCAGCTCCGAGGCTCGCGCGGCCGAGGGAACCGTGACATGGAGTGACCCCAGCTGCGGCTACTTCGTGCTTACCCTGCCCGAGGGGACCCCGGAGCGCTTCGGGCTGTTCTCCTGGAAGAGCGGCGGCGACCCGAAGGTCGACGCCGTCTGGGAGGGCAACATCGTGGATGCAGAAGACGTCGAACTCACGAACAAGACCTCGGGCGAGAAGATGGCCGCGATCCACTGGGCCAGCGCGAAGGAACAGGCGCAACTCGTGCGCAATTCGCCGGTACAGTGCGCCAGCCGATGGAAGCGCAAGAAGTAGCCGCGGGGCCGGGCTGACGGTTCGGCCAGCTCCGCGCGGAACACGTCTCGAGTCGGGGGGCATACCCGGAAGCTCCTGGACAAGAGAACAACTCGACAACGACCCTACAATCAAACGGCTCCTTCGACGTCGGCGAGAACCGCCATCGAACGGCTGCGCCCGCGAGCCTGGTTTCGGAGGTCGACGGCCTCCAAACGAAGGCTATCTAGCAGCAAGACGTAGGCCAGAGTCACGCTGCAGAACCGCCTGCCGAGGGATGGCTTGCGGGTCCGGGGCCTCAGGCTGGAAGTTGGTCACGAGCCTCGAGCCTCGACCCTCGCCGGGCATGCGATGTGGATGCGTCGCTGCGGCGCCCAGCGAGGTCCGGTCTGGGTCCAAGCGGCGAGCCAGCTGCCGTCGTGCCCGACGATCGCCGTGGCGAAGCCGAGCTTCTCCACCTGTGCGCTAAGCTGGACTCCCAGGTGCGCGAGCGACTGCCGCGATCGATGCGATGATCAAAAGTTCGCGGTAACTTCGAGCTGTACGAGCCGGGTGATGCCCCGATACGCGCACTTGCATCCCAGTGCGTTGCGGATCAGGCCTAGAAGCCGCGAGGCGAGCAGGTCGTTGGGTGTACCCTATCGTCCGGGCATATCGGGTCCATGCATCCTGCCCTGGCGGCCCGGCCGGTGATTCCGAACCCACCTGGAAACAGAACCATCGCGCGCCATCGCGGCGGGGAGGACCAATGCAGGCTCTACAGCTCGCGCCCACTCTGAAACTGATCGTTTGCGGGCTCCTGGTTCTGGCCGGCATCGCCGTGCTCATGACGCCGGCCTTGCAATACATCGTCGTCGGCTGGAAAGCCAAGCGGAAAGACATCATGGACGGTCTGGACAAGGAGGCTCGCCTGGCCTACTTCCAGATGTTCAGCCGCAGCGAGCCGACCCCGCCGGACGCCGATCAGGCGGCCACTCAGTTCGAAAAGCTGTATACGGAGTGGTACGGCCGCCGGCACTTCTTCGTTCCCGGGCTGCTGCTGCTGTTGGTCGGCTCCAGCGCTGTGGCCTCTGTGGTCCTCAGCGGTCTGGCTCGACTCGGCTACGTGATCAATCCGCTGTACAACGTACCGGATACCGCGATGGCGGCGATCGCAGGCGCGTATCTGTGGGTCGTCAACGACTTCATCTCGCGAGCACGCCGACTGGATTTCTCTCCGGCGGACATCCACTGGGCCGTCCTGCGGCTCGTCATCGCGGTCCCGATGGGCTATGCCTTTGCAGCGATGGCCGCAAAGGCGGTCGGCCCGTTCGTCGGTTTCGCCCTGGGCGCCTTCCCGCTGGCGACGTTGACTTCGATGCTGCAGCGGCTGGCCGACAAGAGCCTCGGGATTGGGGCGACGGAAGAAGAGTCAGCCGACAACATCATCAAGCTGCAGGGTGTCAACAGGGAGATCGTAGAGCGGCTCGCCAACGAGGACGTCACCACAGTCACGCAGGTCGCTTACGGCGACCCGGTCCGGCTGGTCATGCGAGCGCACCTGAGCTTCAATTTCGTGACCGATTGCATGAATCAGGCGTTGGCTTGGCTGTATCTGACGGCCGACCTGGATACGATTCGTTCGTTGGGCATGCGCGGCGCGGTCGAGATCAAGCATCTGATCGAGGCGTACGATGACGCCGCGAATGCCGACCATGCTCTTGCCATCGCCGCTTTCCCGAAGATCGCGGCGGCGATCAAGCAAGATCCGGATACGCTGCAAGTGACGTTTCGCGAGATCGCCAGAGACCCGTATACGGTATTCCTCGACCGCGTGTGGACGTAGCGCGGCCGCTCCTGGTTGCGGGGCAGGCCGGGAGTGTTACAGTGTGGAGCATGCCCACGGGTGTTCCCGGTTTGCCGAACTGGAGGCTCACGGTGCGACTGCGCAATCTGCTGTTCACGCTACTGGCGGTGCACGCGTCGCATGCGGCTGGCCAAAATCTGCTGTTTCTCACCGACGCGCCGATCCAGGCCATGACCCCGGCGGACCGGGAGTTGTTCGTGCGCTCCATGAACCGCGCCCTTGATCAGACCCGCGACGGAGATTCACTGAGCTGGGAGAACCCGTCGACCGGCGCTCGCGGCACGATCACACCCACATCGAGCTGGCAGGATCAGGGCCAGCCGTGCCGTGCATTGCAGTTCGACAATCAGGTGAAGGGACGCTCCGGCCGCTCGAGTTTCAGCTTCTGCAAGCAGAGCGACGGAAGCTGGGCAATCGTATCTCAGTAGCATAGGGAGCCGAGGACTGCCACGTCCGCGAGCTCTCTGGGCAGTCGGGTCGCGGTGCGCAAGGCAGCCGCCGATTACTTGGAGCCGTATTCGCGCCGTCTTCCGGCCGCATCGGCCACGGCCTTGAGCAGCTTCAGCGCATCGCGGGTCGGCACGCGCTCGTGGCGGACCAGGATGTCGAGCGGCGACAGGGGCTTGCCGTAGTAGCCTCGGTTCCACTCGTCGTTAGCGGTAATCACCGAGCCGTCCAGATTCACGCCCCCATACAGGCCCTGCGAGCGGCTGAAGGCGACGAAGTCCTCCTGAAACGAGGCCTTCGCGCCGATCCCTACCGGGCCCGCGGCGATGGCGGCGTCCCCGCCGGCGCGAAAGTTCGAGGACAGCAGGGAATCGACCGCCTTCTGCGTCATCGCGAGAATGACCACCTCGGAAACCTGGATGCCCGCCTGGAAACCGACGCTGGCGGTGCCCAGGGTGTAGAAGGCCGGCCCTCGCCACCTGCCTGACTGCTCCCGCGCGACCAGCACGCCGCGCCCGCCGGATCCGCCGAACACGAAGCCCGCACGCACCACCTTCGGCACGATCAGCACGCCTCTCGCCTGACCGAGGTGCGTGTGGAACCAGTACAGGTTGGGGTCGCGCAAGAAGTTCTCGAACGTCTTCTCCGCCATGACGATGTGCTTGTCGGCTTCCGGCGTCGCCGCAAGAGCGCGCGGCGCAGGCATCGCGGCCAGGAGCGCTGCACCCGTGAGCGCGAACAGCCGGTCGGACGCTAGCCCGCTCAACACGCTCGCCCCTCTATGCTTTCCCGGCGATGCCAGTGTCTGCGCCGCGCGCGCCCGCCTCGGGCGCCAACCCGAGCTGCCACAGGATGAAGGCGAAAGTGAACGCGAGCTCGCGCAGATAGCCGTACCGCCCCGATGCGCCGCCGTGCCCCGCTTCGATGTTGGTCTTGAGCAGCAACGGGTTCGCATCGGTCTTCATGGTGCGCAGCTTGGCTACATATTTGGCCGGCTCCCAATACATCACCTGGCTGTCGTTGAGCGCGGTCTCCACCAGCATCGCAGGGTAGGTCTTGCGCTCGATGTTGTCGTAAGGCGAGTAGGACAACATGTACTCGAAGTACTCCTGGTCCTGCGGGTTGCCCCACTCTTCATACTCTCCGGTGGTGAGCGGCAGGCTCGCGTCGAGCATGGTGTTGATCACGTCGAGGAAGGGCACCTCGGCCACCACCGCCCGGAACAGGTCGGGGCGCAGATTGGCCACGACCCCCATCAGCAGCCCGCCCGCGCTTCCACCTTGGATCACCAACTGATCCTGGCGCGTGTAGCCCCGCTCGATCACGTGCTCGGCGCACGCGACGAAGTCGGTGAACGTGTTCTTCTTCTCCAGCATGCGGCCGTGATCGTGCCACTTCTTGCCCATCTCGCCGCCGCCGCGCACATGCGCGTTCGCGTAGATGACACCGCGGTCCAGCAGCGACAGCCGCGTCGAGCTGAAGTGCGCGTCGGCGGCGAAGCCGTAGGCGCCATAGCCCGTCAGCAGCAGGGGCTGCGGGCCGCTGCGGCGCTTGTCGGTCCGGTAGACGATCGACACCGGGATGCGCACCCCGTCGGAGGCCGTGGCGTAGGTGAGCTCGGCGCGGTAGCGTGCGGAGTCGTATCCGCCCAGAACCTCCTGCTGCTTGAGCAGCTTGCGGCTGCGCGTGCGCATGTCGTAGTCGAACACCGATTCCGGTGTGACGAGCGACTCGTAGCTCAGGCGAAACACCTGTTTGTCGAACTCGGCGTTGCCGGTGCCGTACACGGAGTAGGTCGGCTCCGGGAACTCGATCTGGTGCGCGTCTGCGCTTTCGAAGCTGCCGACCCGCAAGCGCGGGAAGCCGCCGCTTCGTTCATGCAGGACCCAATGCTGAGCGAACAGATCGATGCCCTCGAGCATCACGTCGTCCCGATGCTCGATCAGCTCGGACCAGTGGTCCCGCCCAGGGTCGGCGGTCGGCGCCGTAACCAGGCGGAAGTTGCGCCCGCGATCGTTGGTGAGGATATAGAACTCGTCGCCGCGATGGTCCACGTGATACTCGTGCTCGTGCTGGCGCGGGGCGATCACGCGCGGAGCCGCTGTGGGCTCGTCGGCCGGGATCGCGTACGACTCCGAGGTAGTCGCGCTGTGCGAGTCCAGGAAAAGATAGCCGCGGCTGCGCGAGCGGTGCACGCCGATACTGAAGCGGGCGTCGCGCTCCTCGTACACCAGCTCGTCGGCGGCGCTGCCGAGGCGGTGCCGGTAGAGGCGCCAGGCCCGTTTGGTTTCATCCTCCTGCACGTAGAACAGCGTGCGGCTGTCGTTCGCCCAGGCCACCGAGCGGGTTTTCTCGATGCGCTCGGGCAGCAGCGCTCCCGTGGTGAGGTCTTTGATGTACAGCGTGTACTCGCGGAAACCGGTGATGTCGCTGGAATACGCGAGCAGGGTCGCGTCCTCGCTCACAGCGAACGCGCCCAGCGCGAAGAAGTCGTGCCCCTGCGCGAGGACGTTCATGTCCAGGATCACCTGCTCGGGCGCCGCCTCGCTATGCAGCTTGCGGCAGTAGATCGGATAGTCCTTGCCCGCCTCGGTCCGGCTGTAATAGTAGTAGTCGCCGTCACGGTAGGGTACGCCCATGTCCGTTTCCTTGATGCGGGCGAGCATCTCCGCGTACAGGGCCTCTTGGAAGGCTTCCGTCGGGTGCATCACCGCTCGCGTGTACGCGTTCTCCGCCTCCAGGTAGGCATGCACACGCGGATCGTCCCGGTCGCGCATCCAGAAGTAGTCGTCCGTCAACGTGCAGCCGTGAACCGTGATCTCGCGCGGTACACGCAACGCCCGCGGGGCATGGATAGCCTGCGGGTCGGGTGGGGAAGAAGCCATCGCGGTCTCTGTAGCTGG
>Ga0335084_10000708_pt1 | contig 29180 bp, 26 predicted proteins | sample Lox_Sample_44_FD_206721 | JGI IMG/M metagenome (GOLD analysis project Ga0335084, IMG submission 206721) | Soil microbial communities from Loxahatchee National Wildlife Refuge, Florida, United States - Lox_Sample_4.4 | ecosystem: Environmental > Terrestrial > Soil > Wetlands | place: USA... | reverse complement strand
ATTGGTGATGCTGGCGATGAAGGTCGGGAACCTGGGCACCTACAATATGTCGGATACCTATCAATTGCATGCCTATTTTTCCAATATCGGCGGTTTGAAAGTCAAGGCATCGATCAAGAGCGCGGGGGTGCTGGTGGGGCGCGTGAGTAACATCACCCTGGATACGGACCGCTACGAAGCCAACGTGGTGATGAGCCTGGACAAGCGCTATCAATTTCCCAAGGATACGTTCGCCAATATCCTGACTTCGGGTTTGCTGGGAGAGCAATATATCGGGCTGCTGCCGGGTGGCGACAGCGAGATGCTTAAGAACGGCGACCAGATCAAGAAGACCCAGTCCGCGGTTATCCTGGAGGACTTGATCGGAAAGTTCATATACAACAAGGCTACGGAGCCCGCCAACCCGAAATGATCGTGTTCGCATAAAAAGAGAGGCTACATGACAGCATTGCAGAAAATGATTCCGGCGGTTTTGACCTATTGTGCGCTTGGAGTGGCGCATGCAGGGGTGATCGCGCCCGATGCACTGATCAAGAACACCGTGGATGAGGTCATCGGGATCATCAAGCAGGACAAGGACATCCAGGCGGGCGACCCGAAAAAGATCAACGCGCTGGTGGATGCCAAGGTGTTGCCGCATTTTGATTTTACACGCATGACCCAATTGGCGGTCGGAAGATACTGGCGTACCGCTACCCCGGAGCAAAAACAGGCCTTGGTTACGGAATTCCGCGATATGCTGGTGCGCACGTATACCAAAGTCTTCACGGTGTACCGCGATCAGTCGGTAGAGATGAAACCGTTCAGGATGTCCGCAGACGACACGGAGGTGACCGTCAAGACCGTCATCATCAAGCCGGGCACGCAGCCCATCCCGGTAGATTATGAAATGAGGATTTCTCCGGATGGTTGGAAAGTGTTCGACATCTCCATAGAAGGGGTCAGTATGGTGATGAGCTATCGCGGTACGTTCGCATCGGAAATTCAGGCTGGCGGTATCGACGGTCTGATCAATACCCTTTCCAACAAGAACAGCAACGCGGAAAGCGATATGGTCAAGGCGGGGGTGAAATGACCGGGCAAGAGGGTGAATGGATGGTGGTGAGCGGAAACCTGAACATTGAAACAGTTCCGGCATTATTTGAAACCGGATTGCGGCATCTTGCCGGAGATAATCTTAATGTCGATTTCTCCCGGGTCACATCAGTCGATTCCGCGGCAGTCAGCATGTTGCTGGGCTGGGCCAGAGCAGCACAGCGAGTCAGGCAAGAGTTGCGCGTAAGAGCGCTCCCACAAGACTTGCTGAACCTGGCGCGCCTGTATGGAGTTGCCGAGCTGCTTCCTCAACAATCCGATTGATTCCGCGAGCGGACCTTTTGTTTATACGGCACGTCTCCATTCTCCTGTTTAGTGACATGCGCAACCCCGGTTTCATGCGGCGAGGTTTATCATTGCAACCTCGATTGACGAATTTCAACTAACGGCGGATATATCCATGGTTACCCCTGAAAGCATTCAACACAACATCGCGCAGGGCATGGCGACCGAACATTTGAGCGTGGTGGGGGATGGCACCCATTTTGAGGCAGTGATCGTCAGCGAGGCATTTGCGGGAAAGAACCGGGTGCAGCGTCACCAATTGGTCTACCAGACATTGGGCGACCGGATGCGTGAAGAAATTCATGCCTTGTCGATGAAAACATACACTCCCCAAGAGTGGCAGGACCAGAATTAAAAGCCAGCAATGCAAAAATTAGCGATACAGGGCGGCAATCGCCTCAAAGGCGAAGTACGCATTTCCGGCGCCAAGAATTCGGCGCTGCCCATCATGTGCGCCGGCCTGCTGACCGCGGACGCATTGCATCTGGATAACATGCCGGACTTGCACGATGTCACCACGATGCGCAGATTGCTGGTGCAGATGGGCGTAACCGCAGATGTCGCAACTGGAGCAGTGACGTTGAGCGGCGCGAAGGTGGACAAGCTGGAAGCGCCTTATGACATGGTGAAAACCATGCGCGCGGCGATCTTGGTACTGGGACCGCTGGTGGCGCGCTTCGGTGAAGCGCGCGTGTCCCTGCCGGGTGGCTGCGCCATCGGTTCGCGTCCGGTGGACTTGCATATCAAGGGCTTGCAGGCGATGGGGGCGGAGATTCATATCGAGCATGGCTATATCCACGCCCAGGCAAAGCGCTTGAGAGGCGCGCGGATATTTTTCGATCTGGTCAGTGTCACTGGTACGGAAAACCTGATGATGGCGGCGGCGCTTGCGGACGGCATGACCGTGCTTGAGAATGCCGCACGCGAACCGGAAGTCGTGGATCTGGCGAACTGCCTGCGCGCGATGGGCGCGAAGGTTTCCGGCGACGGCACCGATACCATCAGCATCATGGGCGTGGAAAGATTGCACGGTGCGCACCATCGCATCATGCCGGACCGTATCGAGAGCGGCACGTTCCTGGTGGCTGCGGCAGCGGCCGGCGGGGACATCACCCTGACCGATGCGCGCGCCGACATCCTGGAGAATATTCTTGAGAAGCTGCAGGAAGCCGGCGCGAAAATACAGGCGGCAGGCAGCACGATCAAACTGAAAATGAACCAGCGTCCCAATTCGGTGAATGTGCGCACCGCGCCTTACCCGGCATTTCCGACCGACATGCAGGCGCAATTCATGGCGATGAATTGTATCGCCGAGGGCAGCGCGATGGTCGTCGAAACGATATTCGAAAACCGCTTCATGCACGTGCAGGAATTGCGTCGTTTAGGCGCGCAGATCGAAGTCGAGGGCAATACCGCCATCATCAAAGGTTGTGCGCAACTCGACGGCGCGACGATAATGGCAACTGATCTGCGCGCCTCGGCGTGTCTGGTGATCGCCGGATTGGTCGCGCAGGGTGAGACCATCGTGGATCGCATCTACCATCTTGATCGCGGCTATGAACACATCGAAGCAAAGCTGTCGGCGCTGGGAGCGCAGATCAGCCGTGTCAGATAAACAGGGAATATTTGTATGATAACCATCGCACTGTCCAAGGGACGCATCTACGACGAAACGCTGCCGCTATTGAAAGCAGCAGGCATCATCGCGCTGGAAGACCCGGAGTCCTCGCGCAAGCTGATCTTGCCGACCAACCGCGCTGACGTGCGCCTGATCATCGTGCGCGCCAGCGATGTGCCGACCTACGTGCAATACGGCGCTGCGGATATCGGTGTGGCAGGCAAGGATGTGCTGGACGAACACGGCGGCACGGGGTTGTATCAGCCGGTGGATCTGGATATCGCGCGCTGCCGCATGATGGTCGCCGTGCGCGATGATTTCGATTACGAGTCTGCGGTGCGCCAGGGTGCGCGCCTGCGTGTGGCGACCAAATACGTGCAGACTGCCAGGGCGCACTTCGCCGAAAAAGGAGTGCATGTCGATTTGATCAAGCTGTACGGTTCGATGGAGCTGGCGCCGCTGGTCGGGTTGTCGGAGGCGATCGTGGATCTGGTGAGCAGCGGCAACACACTCAAGGCGAATCACCTCAAGGCGGTCGAGCATATCGCCGATATCTCTTCGCGTCTGGTGGTGAACCAGGCTGCGCTCAAACTGAAACATGATTTGATCCAGCCTATGCTGGATGCGTTTGCCCGAGCAATGAAGAAATGACCTGACTGGGAATCAGTAGAGCAAATTCATAATGAAGATCAGACAACTTTCCAGCCGCGCCGCGGGTTTCGAAGCAGAGTTAAGCGCGCTGCTGGCCTTCGAGGAAACCGCCGATGAAAAGCTCGAAGCGACCGTGGCGGCCATTCTGGCCGATGTGCGCAAACGCGGCGACACCGCGGTGCTGGAATATACGCGCAAGTTCGATCGCCTGCCGTTGGCCGATGCCGCGGCGATGGAGTTGCCGCGCGGTGAATTGCGCGCCGCATTCGAAGGGTTGCCCGCTGAGCAGCGCAGCGCGCTGAAACAGGCCGCGCAGCGCATCACCGATTATCACAGGAAGCAACTGCAAACTTCCTGGAACTACACCGATGCCTACGGCACGCTGCTCGGCCAGCAAATCACTCCGCTGGATCGGGTCGGCCTGTATGTGCCTGGGGGCAAGGCGGCCTATCCGTCCTCTGTGCTGATGAACGCGCTGCCTGCCAAGGTGGCCGGAGTCGCCGAACTGATCATGGTGGTGCCGACGCCGGGCGGCGCGAAGAATCAACTGGTACTGGCAGCGGCATTCCTGGCCGGGGTGGACCGCGTGTTCACGATGGGCGGCGCACAGGCGGTGGCGGCTTTGGCTTATGGAACGGCAACCATACCGAAGGTGGACAAGATCGTCGGCCCAGGCAACGCTTATGTGGCGGCCGCAAAACGGCGCGTGTTCGGAGTGTGCGGCATCGACATGATCGCGGGGCCGTCGGAGATCCTGGTGATCTGCGACGGGCAGACAGATCCGGACTGGATCGCGATGGATCTGTTTTCCCAAGCCGAGCACGACGAACTGGCGCAAGCGATCCTGCTGTCGCCGGACCTGAGATTCATTGGGGAGGTGGCGCAAAGCGCGGATCGATTGCTGGAGCAGATGTCACGCCGCGATATCATCAGGACCGCACTGGAAAATCGCGGCGCGCTGATCCATGTCGACGATCTGGACGAAGCATGCGTAATCAGCAACCGCATCGCGCCGGAGCATCTGGAATTGTCGGTTGCCGACCCGCAAGCATGGCTGCCCAAACTGAAACACGCCGGCGCGATCTTTCTGGGCCGCTATAGCTCCGAAGCGCTCGGAGATTACTGCGCCGGGCCGAACCATGTGCTGCCGACATCCGGTACCGCGCGTTTCTCATCTCCGCTGGGCGTGTACGACTTTCAGAAGCGCAGCAGCCTGATCCAGGTATCCGTGCAGGGAGCGAATAAGCTGGGCGATATTGCTTCCACCCTGGCGTTTGGTGAAGGCTTGCAGGCGCATGCGCAATCGGCGTTATACAGAAAGAAAACAGCGTCCTGACCGGACAGGAGCTCTAGCCAGACTGGAGACTTTCGTGATTTTCCAACAACTCGAAATTCGGCGAAATCATCCTATGCAATTCATGCTTAGCCACGTGAAATAATGATTTATACGGTATGCCGGCCATGAAACCTGGAAGAAACGACCCATGCAGTTGCGGCAGCGGGAAAAAATACAAGAACTGCTGCTTGGGGAAGGTCACGTTCAAATCATCGGTGACGCCCCCGGACAAAATTGAGGTTCTAGGGTCATTGTTTAATAGCGGGCGCTATGCGGAACTGGAGAACATGGCGCTCTCCTTGCTTGAGTCATACGCAGAGTCCGGGGTCGTATGGAAACTTTATGGTCTGTCACTTCAGATGCAAGGAAAAGACGCCTTGGCTGCAATGCAAAGGACGGTGCAACTATTACCTAATGATGCAGAGTCACATTGTAATCTGGCGGTTGTGTTACGGGACAGAGGACATTTAGATGCCTCCGTGGCAAGCTACCGCCGTGCGTTGCAAATCAGGCCAAGTTTCTCCGAAGCACATAACAATTTGGGTGTTGCTCTCCGAGCCCAAGGGCAACTGGAAGCTGCTGTGGCAAGCTACCGCAAAGCAGTGGAGCTTAAACCAGGTTTTTACGAAGCGCTAAATAATCTGGGAATAACACTGAAAGAACTCGGGCGAATCGATGACGCTATTGCAAGTTATCGAGAAGCGCTGAAAATTAAACAGGATTTCGCTGAAGTACATAACAATCTCGGTATTGCTTTGAATGAACTTGGACAATACGACGCTGCATTGGCCAGTTTTCGCAGGGCGCTGGAACTCAAACCCGATCTATCTTTGGCGCATAACAGTATGGGTATTGCTTTGAAAGAACTCGGACAATACGACGCTGCATTGTCCAGTTTTCGCAGGGCTCTGGAACACAATCCTGATTGGGAAATGGCGCAGAACAACCTGATACTCACGCTTAGCTATACCGACAGTATGCAGGAATACTGCTTGGAAGAAGCCAGAAAATATGGCCAGATGGTGGCTAAAAAGGTGACAGCGCGTTTCTCTGCCTGGAATTGCGAAGCGCAGCCCCAGCGCTTGCGGGTAGGACTGGTATCGGGCGATCTTTGTAAAGGCGTGTTGGGATATTTTATGGAGGGCATGCTGGCTCACATCGATCAGACTCGTATTGAATTGATTGCTTACCCGACACGCCACAAGGAAGATGAAGTTGCGGCACGCATCCGACCACATTTTTCTCTGTGGAAGCCGTTGTTCAACATGAGTGATGAAGCGGCCGCTCGGATGATTCACGCCGATGGCGTGCATGTTCTGGTGGACGTATCAGGCCATACTGCGAACAATCGATTGCCGGTATTCGCCTGGAAGCCGGCGCCAGTGCAGGCCACCTGGCTGGGGTATTTTGCTTCCACTGGGCTTGCGGAAATGGATTATATATTGGCGGACGAAACGGGCGTGCCGGAAGCGCAGTCCAACCAATTCATCGAGACCGCATGGATATTACCCGACACGCGCATGTGTTTCACCTCTCCCGAATTCGAATTGCCTGTTGCTTCCCTGCCCGCAATGAAGAACCGATTCGTCACTTTCGGTTGCTTCCAGATCTTGCCAAAATTGGTGGATGGCGTGTTAGCGGCATGGGGCAAGATTTTTAGCGGTTTGCCAAATGCACGGTTGCGCTTGCAGTGCAAGCAGCTTGGAGACCCATCCATTGCCGATCAACTGTCATTGCGCCTGCAACAATACGGGATCGAACCGGGTCGGGTTGCAATGCACGGTGGCGTGTCCCGCGAAGCTTATTTGGGCGCTCATGCGGAAGTGGACGTGATACTGGACACATTTCCATACCCGGGAGGCACAACCACCTGTGAAGCCCTTTGGATGGGCGTCCCGACCCTTACTTTGGCTGGGGATACGCTGCTTTCAAGACAAGGAGCGAGCCTTCTCAATGCGGCCGGTCTGGAAGATTGGGTCGCGGCCAACGTAGATGATTACGTCAAAAAGGCCATCGAGCTGGCAAGCGATTTGTCCAAACTAGGGGCGTTACGCGCGGGGCTGCGCGAGCAGGTAAGGGCATCGCCATTGTTTGACACGCGGCGCTTCGCACGAAATTTTGAGGACGCGCTGTGGGGAATGTGGCAGGCCAAAACTCGGGGTAATTCAACCTCAACATCACGAGTCACTGACCATGCTGTGTAATTGATACTCGCAAACATGGTTCAGCGATCGTCAGAGATTTTCGTTGTATGTATGTTGCAAATTTTTGATGGCCGGTTGCAGGTCCAACAGTCCAAAAGCATGTTTCTGCTTAACTTCAGCCGTTGCGAAGAAGTACACTCTGACAATGGTGATGTTTAGACCGAGGAACTCTATCTATCACAACATCCCGTTTCCGATCAGCCTGTAACCGGACTAGATTGAAATTCTTTCTGGCTTTCTAAATCTACAGAGCTTACTTGCCATCATATGGAGAAATAATGCGGGCAATAAAACCAAATTGGAGTGCCTGATCAACAGTGCTGCCGGACAGAATAGTGCCCAATATGTACTTCTTGTGTTCACCTAATATTGGATTCAGTAGTACCCAATAGAATCGATCCAGACGGCTATTAGCGAAATGCCCACCATAGAGTTTTGTCCCCAAAGCAGGACTTCTCCAAGGGCAGCTCCCGACACAATCGGAGCTCCGACACGAATTGCCACTTCGAATTGGATAGTGGCTATCAAAAACATGTTATGTTTTAGATTCTGAGTTCAACCGTGGATATATTGAGATGTTGTTGGGTGTAAAACTAAATTTCGCAAGACTGACAGGTGCAAGTAGCTGGCTTGGCATGATCATCTTATATGTCGTGATGCTGCTCTGGCATCGTATGGCTGCCGGCGATTTGTCCATTATCACTGTTGCATGGTTTTTTTCGCTGCTACTTGTTAGTTTGCTTGCCGGGGATCTATTTCTGAAATGGGGTTTGCGAGATAGCGAAAGATTCAATAACCTGCCAACCAAGTTGCTCACTGGTATGTTGTGCGCGAATGTCGCAATGTTCATCGCCAGCTTAGTTCTGCCATTCGGCCTAGCCATAGATTGGATGATTTTCCTGATCGTCGTCTTGATTCTGTGGATTCGCGCCAGGCGCACCAGCACTGGCAATCTTATGCCAGCTGCCCATATATCAGAAACCTTCTTCATAGTGGCAATCGCGATTGCCGTCACCGCTTGGTGCCTGGATGTTCTGCGTCCCATTGAATCAATCGGCGGTGTTATGGTCATCCGCGTATGGCCTGACATTTACTATCACGTCAGCGAAATTGCCGCTTTCGCCACATCGAAGGGAATTGGGACAATTTCAGACGTACATATGGTCGGCGAGGCGATGCGGCCTTATCACGTGGGGAGCTACGTACTTCCCGCAGTGTTCGTTGCCGTAACGGGGAGCTCGGCACTGATCGCATATAAAAGTCTTCTCGTGCCGCTCGGTATCCTGATTACAGCATTGGCGGCCTACTCGTTGGGTAATATTGCATTTGGGAAATGGCCAGCCATGGCTGCCGGACTGGCATTGATGCTGTTGCCAGACGCCTTTCAGCAAGGCTTCGGCAACGGATATCTTTCATACCAGTGGCTACAGCAGATTCAACCAGCTGCAGGCTACGGGATAGCTTGTGCAGCCGTCGCGTTTATGTTCATGCTGGAGGGATGCAGCACAAACCGATATAGACTGATTCTGTTGGGCTATTTTTTTGCATTAGTTACATTGTTGTTCAAAGCACACATTTTCGTCGCCATTTCTTTCCTTGCTTTCGTGTTCCCGGTTCTTTTCATGAAAGGACGAACGACGCAATATCGCTTTTTTATGTTGTTGGCGCTAACGTGCATATACGTTGGTGTTGCAGCGCTATCCCAGATGTCCCTCAGCGTGCCAATTTTGCGATTGGATGGATCAGGCCTTGAAACTTATGCATCAAATATATTGGAATTGCAGGCATCAGGAATCATCAAGAATGCATTTATCTTCCTTTTCGATAGCGCAGGGAATAACTGGCACCTGGAAGCTGGAACGTTTGCCTTGATGCTGGTCATTTGTACGTTTGGCGTTTTTCCAGTCTTGTATGCGGTTGTGCTCAGGCATCTGAAGCGCAGATTTGAGCCGATGATATGGTTGTTTCCCATGTTGGTAGTGGCTGTTTACTTAATAATGGCGACCGGATTGGCGCTAAATGATCGGCCTATCGGAACGCATAGTGAGTTGCTTCACCGGCCATTTGTCTGGGCGTACTTTGTCGTTGTGGTCTGGAGTGCCGGTGCAATTTACTATCGTCTGTTTGGTGATGCTTTGCCTGCCAACAAGCAAATTAGGTGGTCATTGGTGCTCCTCGCTCTTGCGCTGGAATTCGTACCCGTGAGCTACGGAAAAGGAGTTCAGACACTTACGAGTTATGTGCCGGGAACCAATATTTATGTTTCGTGGGGAAATGCTTACCAGGAGGTGCCAGCTTGCCTGGTAAAAATAGCCGGATTCATCCGTAAAAATGCCAAAGCGGATGACGTTGTTCAGGACTCAATGAATGATCCCCATTTCATACTATCCGCTTTCTCTGAACGTTACCCCTATGCCATCGCCATCGACAACCAGTTCCGTTCAGCGATAAATGTCCAACCCCGTCTCGATTCACTTCAGCGGTTGAAAGAAATCAAGGACAGTAACGAGGTCGAGTCATTTATGAAAGAGCATGCAATGAGATGGTACGTAGTCGATCCAACGGACAATGTCCAGTGGGCTGATGCTGCGAAGAGCCATCTTTTACTCACGTGCGGCGGATATAGAGCCTATCAATTCTGACTGATATACGTCCAGGCGGCCCTTTAAAACAACTCGCGGCATCAGCAAATGAATTGATTCCTGCTCAGGCGAGCCGAAAATGCTTCCCCATATTGTCATCAGATAAAAAAAGCTAGCGATGTTAGAGCAAAAGTGTATGAATTCGACCTCGGGTACCGCAACCCGGTTGGATAGCAGCGTTGCGCAAAGACTCCTGATAGACCGGAAATATCGGCTCGCGGCAACGAATGAATTTAAGCCCTATAGCCGCGAGTCCGTTGTGTCAATTCGTCAGGGCGCTTCCACTTTCCGGTATAGCCGGTAACGCTCGTATTTGTCACCCTTGCGGTTCCCCTCCCAGATCTTTACCCAATGGGTTTCGTCTAGCAGCGGCCTCGACAATCTGTCACCCTGTATCAGGCGCAGATCACAACGATGTTTGTAGTCGCGCTGGGCGATGATATCGCCGAAATAATACAACATCGCGCGTTGACCATTGCCGAGGTGTTCCCCCGCCATACATTGGTAATGCTTCGGCATGGATTGCTTTAGAGCGGTTACCATGTTGCGGTAGCTTTTGCCGCTGTCCAGCCAGGGCAGCCACAGTGTCATCGCAAGTATCCAGATCAATGTGACTCCCGCCGCCCAATTCAAAGTCGCGCGGCGCATGGAACGCCCGACCCGCCATACGATGATGACCCACAATACAGTGGCGATAATGGCGATGAAAAACGCGGTGGTGTGCAACTCCGGCTCGAAACCGGGCTGGTAATCCTTCAGCCAGTGCGTGATCTTCGCCTGGTTGTCCAGCAACAAACCCGCCCACCCCCACCACATCAGGATAGCGATCAGGGCGAAGGTCATGATGCCGAACCAGTCCAGGGCATTTGCGGCACCGCGTTTCAGCATCGACAGCGACGCGGTCGCCAAGAGCGTGATCGGCAGCAACATGGGCAGCGCAAACACTTCCTGTATGTCTGCTGCAAGGCTGAGGGTGATGAGCATCACCGCGAAAACCACCAGCGGCAGTTGCAAATCTTCGCGTTGTCTCAGACGTTTTCGGGATTTCCATACGATCCAGGCGGCCAACGGCCAGGCAGGCCACGCCATCCAGGGCAGATTCTCCAAGTAATACAACGAATCCTTGCCCGGCCCGTGTTTCGCATAGCTTATCCATTTCCCGATGTTGTTTGTCCATGCCCAGTCCGCGAACGATAGGGGGGAATGTTGGTACAAAAGCAACGGCCAGATGGTCAGCCATGGCAACGCGAACAGGAAGGCGATACCCACACTGAGATAGTATTGGCGCTTGCGCCAATTTTGAAAGAGCAGCGGCAAGCTTGCGGCGGACAGCACGAAAAATATCGGTGATATAAAACCCTTGGACATGAAACCGATGCCCATGCCCGTGCCGATCCACAGGCCGGGGCGAAAGGCGCGCTCCTGGCTCAAAGAAAAACCGTACAGCATCATCGCGCAACCGGCCAGGAGCGCGAGATCGGTGGTCATCTGGTGTGCGCTAATCAATATGCCAAGGCATCCGATCAGTATGATCGCTGCGGCCCAACCTCGATTTTCGCCGTATAACCTGCGTCCGGCCAGGCCTGTGAACAGCAGAGTCAATGCGGTGTAGAGGCCGCTGGCAAGGCGTGCACCGTCGTGCAACTGCAACAGCGGTGAAAACAGTTTGGCGAGCAGCGCGGCGGTCCAGTAGAACAGCGGGGGCTTGTCCATGAATGGTTCGCCGGCTATGGCGGGTGCCAACCAATCACCGTTTTGCAGCATCGAATAGATCACCCCGAAACCCGATATCTCATCCGGTTTCCACGGATCGTGACCGATCAGTCCCGTGCCCAGCCAGATCAGGCAGAGCGATCCGAGCAACGCAGCTTTAGCCGGGGTGATCGGGTTCGGGTCGGTGGGCTTTATAAAATACATGGGTCAGGGGTTCCCTGGATCCTTTGAAAAATACCCGGGGTAGTGTAGACGCTGCAAATAAAAAAGGCAGCAAACGCTGCCTTTTGATGGAACCGCTGCACAAAGGCCCGTCAAGCGATTACGCGGCAGACTTGTTGCCGTATTTCTGGCGGAACTTGTCAATGCGGCCAGCGGTGTCGACGATCTTCTGTGTGCCGGTGTAGAACGGGTGGCATTCCGAACAGACTTCGACGTGCAAGGCCGGCTTGCCCATCACGGACTTTGTCTTGAAGGTGTTCCCGCAACTGCAAGTCACGGTGATTTCTTTGTATTGGGGGTGGATATCTGCTTTCATTTTGTTTCCTTGCGAGTAGTTGAGTGCGGCGGGTGTACGCACTCGGGGGTTGCATAAGGGCGGGCATTATCCATAAAACGACCGGGCTGCGCAACTTTTTATGCTCGGGAAACGCGGACCGATCAGGCAACCCAGTGTCATATGGTTTCGAGCTAGTGCTGGCGGCCCGCTTCACATACACTCTGCACACTGAATCGGTATAACAGGAAACGGATCCTCATGCCTACACTGAGTCGCAGTGATTACCGGACGCTGGTGCTGGCCGCTTTGGGAGGCGCGCTGGAGTTCTACGATTTCATCATTTACATTTTTTTTGCAGTAGCCATTGGAAAAGTGTTCTTTCCGCCTGACATGCCGGACTGGTTGCGCCAATTGCAAACCTTTGGCGTTTTCGCAGTAGGTTATTTTGCCCGCCCGCTGGGCGGTATCGTGATGGCGCACTTCGGCGATTTGCTCGGGCGCAAGCGCATGTTCATGCTGAGCATCTTTCTGATGGCCGTGCCGACGCTGGCTATCGGCTTGTTGCCGACTTATGCCGTGATCGGCATCTGGGCGCCGCTGTCTTTGGTTGCTCTGCGTGTGCTGCAGGGCGCGGCGGTCGGCGGCGAGGTTCCGGGTGCGTGGGTGTTCGTCTCCGAGCATGTGCCGTCGCGCCACGTCGGCTTCGCCTGCGGCACGCTGACTGCCGGGCTGACCGGCGGGATCCTGCTCGGGTCGCTGGTGGCGACCGCGATCAACAAGCTGTATGCGCCCGCCGAATTGCTCACGCAAGGCTGGCGCGTGCCGTTCATCATCGGCGGGATGTTCGGTTTGCTGGCGGCGTGGCTGCGCCAGTGGCTGCATGAAACGCCGGTGTTCAAAGAGATGCAGGCGCGGCAGGCATTGGCTGACGAATTGCCGCTGAAGACGGTGATACGCGCACATCGCCCTGCGGTGATCCTGACCATGCTGATGACCTGGCTGCTTTCCGCGGCGATCGTGGTGATGATATTGATGACACCGGCGCTGCTACAGACTCTCTATGCCATTCCTGCCGCTACTGCTCTGCAGGCGAACAGCATCGCTATTTTGTTGCTGAGTCTGGGCTGCGTGACTTTCGGCGCGCTGGCCGATCGTTTTGGCGCAGGGAGAGTGTTGCTGGTTGGTTGTACGATACTGGGCGTCACCTCGTGGCTGTTCTATCAGCAGATGGCGGTCGCGCCGCAGAACATCAATGGCTTGTATGCCTTGTGCGGGTTCTTCGTAGGCGTGATCGGCGTGGTGCCGGCCGTTGCGGTCATGGCATTTCCCCCGGTGGTGCGTTATTCCGGATTGTCATTTTCCTATAACGTGGCTTACGCGGTGTTCGGCGGGCTGACCCCGGTGGCGGTGAGCAAACTGTTGCAGTTAGATCCCATGGCACCGGCGCATTATGTGGAGGTGTTGAGCGCGGTAGGCGTGATGATCGGGATATATTTGTGGCGGAAAGACCAGGCAGCGGAGCACGGCTAAAATATTTTGTGCGACAATGCGCGCCGCGCCGCGTCCCCACAACTCAGGATAGAAAGTGTTTATAGAAAACCACACGTTTTTGGAAGACCTCCGGCAATTACTCGCGGCGGATATGGCTGCGGTGGACCAGGTGATACGCACGCGGCTGCATTCGGAGGTGCTGCTGGTCAATCAGGTCGGCGAATATATCGTCAACGGCGGCGGCAAGCGTTTGCGGCCAGCGTTGGTGGTGTTATCTGCCGAGGCCTTCGGTTATCAGGGCCAGCAGCATCATGTCCTGGCTGCGGTGGTGGAATTCATCCATACCGCGACGCTACTGCATGACGATGTCGTGGATGAATCTGACTTGCGCCGCGGCCGTGCGACGGCCAGCGCGCTATTCGGCAATGCCGCCAGCGTGCTGGTCGGCGATTTTCTGTATTCGAGGGCCTTTCAGATGATGGTCGAGGTCGGAGAGATGCGCGTGATGCAGACGCTGGCCGATGCTACCAACATCATCGCGGAGGGTGAGGTGCTGCAATTGCTCAACTGCCACGACGCCAATGTGGATGCCGACAACTATATGCGCGTGATCCATTACAAAACAGCGAAACTGTTTGAGGCTGCAATGCGCCTCGGCGCGATCCTGGGCAAGGCAAGTGCCGGGGACGAGCAGGCGGTTGCCCGATACGGCATGCATCTCGGCACTGCATTCCAGTTGGTGGATGATGTGCTGGACTATACCGCTGACGAACTGCAGACGGGCAAACATCTCGGAGATGATCTCGCCGAAGGCAAGCCCACCCTGCCTTTGATATACGCGATGCAGCACGGTTCGGCCGAGCAGGCCTCCGTTGTGCGAAGCGCAATCGAGCAGGGAGATGTGGGAAAGTTCGTCGAAGTGCTGCAAATCATCCGTGCCACCGGCGCGCTGGATTTCACCCGCCAGCAGGCGAAACGTGAGGCAGAGTCAGCGTGCGCCGCGATCGCATCGCTATCTGATACTAAACACAAGCGTAGTTTGCTAGAATTGGCGCACTTTGCCGCTGCGCGGCAATTTTAATTATTGAAATTCGGGGTGTAGCTCAGCCTGGTAGAGTACTGCGTTCGGGACGCAGGAGTCGGAGGTTCGAATCCTCTCACCCCGACCAGATCAGTCACAAGGTCAATAGCAGTGCCCGATATACCAGAGGCCGGTTCCCTCCCCGGCTCGGCGCCTTGAGGGATGCAAACGGCTGCTAGAAGGGCGCCTGGCCGGCAATAATCCCCGGCTTTATCAGCGTGGACCGCATCACTCGTTATCCTTGCGCAGACCCTCGATGAACTCGTATATCGCCATGCCCGCACCGATCATCGCTACTGCGATCAAAGGGATTTTATGCAGCTTGATCACCGGTGCGGCAAGGAAGGCCAGAACTGCCACAAGGCCTATCAGACCTGCAATCGTTTTGAATTTCATCACTTCCTCGCTTTCCTTTTGCGTTACCTGACTGATTCGACCAGCCAGCGCGCGGTGCGCAGCAATCGTGCATCATCACCAACGCGTCCGACCAGCTGTATGCCCACCGGCAGGCCGTTGCCGGCTTGCAGCAGAGGCAAGCTGAGCGCGGGCATGCCGCAGAAGGTCCACAGGGTGCAGAACATCGGGTTACCCGTGGATTCCAGGCCGTGCGGCGCGGCGCCCGCAACCGCGGGTGTCAGGATCGCATCGTAACGGTCGAAGATCTCGTCAAGCGCCTCGGTCACCACCGGAATGCGCGCCAGTGCCTTGAGGTAGTCGACCGCCTTCACACTGCGGCCGCGCTCGATCTGCCCTTTCAGCGAAGCGGACAGCTTGTCCGCGCCGCGTTCGTATTCGGCCTCATAATTGGCTGCAATATCCGCTTCATTGACAGACTTGTGCCAGTCAAGCACGGCTGCGGCCGATTCGGGCAGGATGAACTCGCCGACCTGGCCGCTCAGATGTTCGACGAGTTCGTTGAAGCCTTCCCGCGTATCGGCATCCAGCTGCGGCCACCAGGGCGTCTTGATCAAAGCCAGCTTGGGCGGGAACGGCGGTTCCTCTTTGCAGACCCGCAGCATGGGCAAGGTCGCGCGAGGGATCATGCCGGGTTCGTCCGGGTCATAGGCCGATATGACCTCGCCCAGCAGCGCGAGATCCTCGACGCTGCGGGCAAAGCCGCCCAACTGGTCCAGGCGCTCCGACTGGCGCAGGACGCCCTGGCGCGAGACCAGGCCGCGGCTGGGCTTGAAACCGAACACGCCGCAAAAGGCCGCGGGCCGGATCAGCGAACCGTTGGTCTGCGTGCCCAGCGCGAGCGGCACCATGCCCGCGGCCACTGCCGCGGCAGAGCCGCTCGAAGAACCGCCGGGCGTGTGCGCCGGGTTATGCGGGTTGCGTGTCTTGCCGGGCGCGAAGGCGGCCATTTCGGTGGTCACCGTCTTGCCCATGATGATCGCGCCGGCACTGCGCAGCAGTTCGACCGCCTTGGCGTCATGCCAGGGGTTGCGTCCGGCATGCAACGGCGTGCCGTCTTCGGTCGGCATATCTCCGGTATCGATGATGTCCTTGATCCCGACCGGCACGCCGTGCAGCGGGCCGAGCGGTTTGCCCGAGGCACGCCATTCATCGGCCCTTGTTGCCTGCGACAAGGCATGTTCAGCATCGAAATAAGCCCAGGCCTGCACGTCCGGCTCGCGGGACTGGATCTGTTGTATGCAGGCGTGAACCATGTCTTGGCATGAGAACCATCCATCGCGGATTCCCTGAGCCGCCTGGTTGGCGGTGAGCCAGTTCAATTTCTCCATACCATCCTCGTGTCGTGGTGCGTCAGTAGTCATAAAGCAAGCCGGATAGGTTTGCCGGGTTGTTTGGAGGTATCTGCCCATCCGTCATCTACATTATCCGTACTTGCCAGTGGTTATTTTTCCGGCAAAAAATATTAGGCCTCAAAGACCACTTAAATCATAATGGTTGTAAGTTCCACTTACGAGGAGTAGCATTCATTTCACATTTCACGGAAAAATTCAGATTCATATTTTGGTCATTATTGAAGTAGCCGCAGAGCTATCGCTTAAAGTGAGTAGGATATTAATATTAATATTAATATTGATTTGGTATTAATCACTCGTATTTTACCTTTGCATAAACTTGAGGAGATTCATGATGAGCGAAAAAAACAAGAAGCAGGTCGAAACATCCCCAACCACCACTTCCCGACGCAAATTTTTGACCGGAGCAGCTGCCGCGGCAGGAGGCGTAGCGGCGCTGGGTTTCCCCGCGATCAGCAGGGCAGCCGAACCCATTACATTGCGGTTCCAGAGCACGTGGCCGGCGAAGGATATCTTCCACGAATATGCGCAAGACTACGCGCGGCGCGTGAACGAGATGGGTGGCGGTCGTCTCAAACTCGACGTGCTGCCCGCGGGCGCGGTGGTGGGCGCGCTGCAGATGCAGGATGCCGTCAATAGCGGCGCGCTCGACGGCGGCCACGGCGTCTGCGCCTACTGGTACGGCAAGAACAAGGCCTATTCGCTGTTCGGCACGGCGCCGGCCTTTGGCTGGAGAGCGAACGATCTGCTCGCCTGGTTCTACTACGGCGGCGGCGACGTACTCTACAAGGAACTGTCCCAAAATATTCTCAAACTCAACGTCGTTGGCTGGCTCACAGGCCCCATGCCGACCCAGCCCTTGGGGTGGTTCAAGAAGCCACTCAACACGGTCGCCGAGTTTCAAAAACTAAAGTATCGCACTGTCGGCCTGGCGGCAGACCTGATGAAGGAAATGGGCGTCAGCGTCACAATCATGGGCGGTGGCGACATCGTTCCATCGATGGATCGCGGCGTGCTCGATGCCGCCGAATTCAACAATCCTTCTTCGGATATGGCGCTCGGTTTCCCGGACGTGGCCAAGGACTATTATCTGCAGAGCTTCCATCAGGACATGGAATGTTTCGAGATCATCTTCAACAAAGCGAAGTACGACGCCCTACCGCCGGATCTGCAGGCGGTGCTCAAGTACGCGGCGGAAGCCGCTTCGGCCGACATGTCCTGGAAATGGGAAAAGCGTTATCCCGACGACTTGGCCGAACTCGAGAAAAAGGGCGTCAAGGTGCACGAAACGCCCAAGGCGATTCTCGAGGCCCAGCTGGCGGCATGGGACAAGGTTCTTGCTCGGCTTTCCCAGGACCCGTTCTTTGCCAAGGTCGTTGACTCGCAGAAGGCCTGGGCGAAGCGGATTGTCGACTTCCGCAATATATGGGATTCGCCTCGCGAATTGGCAGTCAAACATTTTTTCGGGGGGGCGAAAAAGGCCTGATTTATAGATTTCCATAGGAAGTCGCCTTCGCCAGCGCGGCCGGTGATCCCGGAAGAATCACCGGCCCGCCCGAAGGTTTTTTTTGGCCTGCCTCTTCCCCGCGGTGTGCGGGCGGGAGACGTTAAGTTGGGGTGAGCAATATGCAGAAGCTCTTATTGTCTGTCGATAAGCTAAGCACCTGGGTCGGCAAGACCTTTGCCTGGAGTGTCTTGATTCTGACCTTTGTCACGGTATACGACGTGACCGCGCGCTACGTTTTCGACTCGCCCACGGGTTGGGCCTACGATACCGAATACATTTGTTATGGCACGATGTTCATGATGGCGGGGGCCTATGCCGTATCGAGGAACGCGCACGTGCGGGGTGATTTTGTTTCCCGCCGGTTGCCGATACGGGTTCAGGCCAGCATCGAATTGGTTCTTTATTTTCTGTTCTTCTTTCCCGGGATGCTGGCGTTGCTTTATTCCGGGTTCGATTTTTTCCACATGTCGTATCTCGCCGATGAGCATAGTGCGTCCAGCCCGAACGGTCCTCCGATCTGGCCGTTCAAGGGCATTATTCCGCTGGCCGCGTTTTTCCTGATACTGCAGGGAATCGTCGAGGTGGTCCGCTGCGTGATCACCATTCGGGACGGCAAGCTGCCACAGCGCCAGCACGACGTCGAGGAGCTGGAGAAAGTGATCCTCGAAGATGCCAAGGCGGGTATGACCGGAAAACAGATCCTCGAAGAAATCGAGGGCAAACCGCATCATGGGGGAGCGCATAAATGACCGATCCGCAAGTTGGCATGCTGATGATGGCGGGGTTCATCGCCATCATTTTCCTTGGTTTCCCCATTGCATTCACGCTGATCGCGCTCGGCGTGGGATTCGGCTATTACGCCATGGGCGACAATATCTTTCCGCTGGTGGTGCAGCGCGCCTTCGGCGTGATGTCCAACGACGTGCTGATCGCGGTGCCGCTGTTCCTGTTCATGGGCTACATGGTGGAGCGTTCCAACCTCCTGGACCGGCTGTTTCACAGCCTGCAGGTCTCCATGAAGCACGTTCCCGGTTCGCTGGCCGTGGCCACACTGGCAACCTGCGCACTGTTCGCGACCGCCACCGGTATCGTGGGCGCGGTGGTGACACTGATGGGGCTGCTTGCCTTTCCGGCGATGCTCAAGGCCGGGTACGACACCAAGCTCTCGGCTGGGGTAGTGGCGGCGGGCGGTTGCCTGGGGATACTAATTCCGCCCAGCATCATGCTGATCCTTTACGGCGCCATGGCCAGCGTGTCCGTGGTGCGGCTATATGCTGCAGCGTTTCTTCCCGGGTTCCTCCTTGCCGGCCTGTATATGGTTTATGTCATCGGACGATCCTCGCTTAACCCCAAGCTCGCGCCCAAGCTGCCCAAGGAGCAAACCGACATTCCGTGGCTGCAAGTCGTTTGGCTGCTGGCGACATCATTTTTCCCACTGGCGTTCCTGATCCTCGGCGTGCTTGGGGCGATCCTGTTCGGTCTGGCAACGCCCAACGAGGCGGCATCGCTCGGCGCCGCGGGATCGATCGTCCTCGCGATCGGTTATCGGCAGTTCACCTGGCAGCGCCTGAAAGAAGCGGTGTTTCTGACTGCCCGTACGGCAGCGATGGTGTGTTGGCTGTTCGTGGGATCGTGGACGTTTTCTTCGGTGTTCTCCTACCTTGGTGGGCAGTCCGTCGTGGAGAACTTCGTGCTGGGGCTGCATTTGACCCCGGTCACCTTCATGCTGCTCACCCAGTTCATCATCTTTTTGCTGGGCTGGCCCCTGGAGTGGACCGAAATCATCATCATTTTCGTGCCCATCTTTCTGCCGTTGCTCCATCACTTCAACATCGACCCGGTGTTTTTCGGTGTGATCGTGGCGCTCAATATCCAGACCTCGTTCCTGACGCCGCCGATGGCGATGTCGTGTTATTACCTCAAAGGCGTGGCACCGAAGCATGTGACGCTGAACCAGATCTTCGCGGGAGCGTTTCCGTTCCTCGTGATGGTATTTATCTCGATGGCGATTGTGTATACCTTCCCGCAGATCGCCATGTGGTTACCCGACTATATCTATCGTTAAATCCATAAATGATCAAAAATTGACGCTGGCCAGCAGGCGGAGCTACGTTAGCACGACTGCTCATTTCTTGTTGACAGACCTTTGGCAAAAGGTGGCAACGATCACGGCGCCGCGATCTGCTATGTAGCTTCTGCATAACCAGCGCAGTCTTGAGGAAATCGACATGTCACAGCCCACCTTACAACTATGGATAAACGGCCAGCGTACCATCAGCAGCAGCGCTCGCTTCGGCGACGTGTACAACCCGGCTATCGGGGTGGTCATCCGCCAGGTGCCGCTGGCCAGTAGCGCGGATGTGGAAAGCGCAGTTGCCGCTGCCCAGACCGCTTTTCCTGCCTGGCGCGACACCACTCCGCTGCGCCGCAGCCGTATCCTGAACAAGTTCCGCGAACTGCTCGAAACGCATCGAGCCGAACTGGCGCAATTGGCCAGCGAAGAACATGGCAAGACGCTGGAAGACGCATCCGGTTCGGTGCAGCGCGGCATCGAGGTGGTGGAATTCGCGGTCGGCGCGCCGCATCTGCTCAAAGGCGAACACGCGGAAAATGTCGGCCGCGGCGTCGACTGTCACTCGATGCTGCAGCCGATCGGCGTGTGTGCCGGCATCACCCCGTTCAATTTTCCCGCGATGGTGCCGATGTGGATGTTCCCGATCGCGATCGCCTGCGGCAACACCTTCGTGCTCAAGCCATCCGAGAAAGTACCTTCCTGCAGCCTGCGCATGGCCGAACTGTTCAAGGAAGCCGGATTGCCGGATGGCGTGTTCAACGTCGTGCCGGGCGACAAAGAGGCGGTGGACGCGCTGCTGTCCCATCCCGACGTGCGTGCCATCTCATTTGTCGGTTCGACACCGGTCGCGAAATACATCTACGAGACCGCAGCCCACCACGGCAAGCGTGTGCAGGCGCTGGGCGGCGCGAAGAACCACGCCGTCGTTTTGTCCGATGCCGCACTGGATTTCACCGCCGATGCGATCATGGGCGCCGCGTACGGATCCGCCGGCGAGCGCTGCATGGCGATCTCCACGGTGGTCGCGGTGGGAGATATCGCAGATGCACTCGTGGCCAAGCTGAAACAACGAGCCGAGAAACTGGTGGTCGGTCCCGGTGACAAGAAAGGGGTCGACATGGGCCCGGTGATCTCCGCGCAGCATAGAGACAAGATCGTCGGCTACATCGACAGCGGCGTGCAGCAGGGCGCCAGGCTGGTGACGGACGGGCGCGGCATCAGGGTGCCGGGCTACGAGAAAGGTTTCTACGTCGGGCCTACGCTGTTTGACCATGTTTCCACCGATATGAAGATTTACAAGGAGGAGATCTTCGGCCCGGTGCTGATCGTGCTGCGTGTCGCCACCTTTGACGCGGCGATCAGCATGGTTAACAACAATCCCTACGCGAACGGCACCGCTGTCTTCACTTCTTCCGGTGCGGCTGCAAGGCGTTTCCAGAACGAGATCGAAGTCGGCATGGTCGGCATCAACGTGCCCATTCCGGTGCCGATGGCGTTCTTCTCGTTCGGCGGCTGGAAATCCTCGCTGTTTGGAGACCTGCATATGCACGGTATGGAAGGAATCTATTTCTACACCCGCACCAAGGCGATCACGACACGCTGGCCGGAGGTGGAGGCGAGGAGTGCTGCTTCGTTGAGCATGCCCACGCTGGGCTGATATTGCAGAACAAGCCGGAGTAAAGGCACATGGATCTGCATCATCTGTTGAAGCTGATGATAGAGGTCATGCTGCCGATCTCTCTGCTGGGTCGGCATCGGTTCGTTGCTGTCAGGAGGACTGCTGTATCTGTTGCTCTACCGGTCGCCCTTTGGACGCGGGATGCATAGCGGCACGCGTGCCGCCCTGATGGCGAGCGGCATGTTCGGCAACACGTTTTATGTTGGCGTGCCGGTGCTGACGTTTCTCTATGGCCCCGATGCGCCGCGTTATGCCGCGTTCAACGATATGCTGATGACGATGCCCTGGTATGGAGTCTGGGTGTATGGATCTGTACGAAGCCGGGCCCTCCCGAATCCGCCAGCCTGCATCCGCCGATCTGGCGATTGATGCTGGGTATAGCGCCGATCTGGGCGTTTATCGCCGGGGCTCTGCTGCACATGAGCGGCGTCGTGTTCGAGCCGCCGATCCATGCGGGACGCATGATCGGGCAAGCGACCGTTCCGGTGATGATGTTTGTGCTCGGTTTGTCCATTCCCTGGCGCGACCTGCAGCCCCGCGCACCGATTCTGGGCGTGGCTGCGGTGAAAACCGCGCTGATGCCGCTGGCAGTGGCGGGTGTCGCGTCGGTGATTTACGCGCATAATACGGAACCACAACATGCGGCAATGATAGAAGCGGGGATGCCGACCATGATGTCGGCGCTGATCTTGTCCGACCGCTTTCATCTGGATACCGACGCGGCTGCATTGCTGATCGGTTGGACCACCGTACTGTATTAGCTTACGCTGCCCGTCACAGTCTGGTTGATGAATTAACGAATTAACGCTTGATACTCAGGAGAACGGATATGGCAGTCAACATCGGATTTATCGGCCCCGGCATCATGGGCGGCCCCATGGCGCAGAACTTGATGAAGGGCGGGCACAGGCTGTGGGTCTATGCGCGCCGTCCCGAAGCGACGAAGAAGCTGGTGGAGTCGGGCGCGACCGCCTGCTCGTCCGCAGCGGAAGTGGCAAAACATGCCGACGTGATCTTTCTGATCGTTTCCGACACGCCGGATGTCGAAAGCGTGATCTTCGGTGAAAACGGTGCTGCTAAACAGGCGCGCAGCGGGAGCGTGATCGTCGACATGAGCACCATCTCGCCGACCGCAACCAAGGTATTTGCCGAACGGCTCGCGAAACAGGGCGTCGACATGCTGGATGCGCCCGTTTCCGGCGGAGAGACCGGCGCGATCAACGCCACACTGTCCATCATGGTGGGTGGAAAAGCCAACGTATTCGAGCGCGTCAAGCCGCTGCTCGAATTGATGGGGAAGAACATCGTCCACATCGGTGACAACGGCGCTGGCCAGGTGGCCAAGGCATGCAACCAGATCGTGGTGGCGGTGACGATAGAGGCGGTGGCCGAAGCGCTGACCTTCGCGCGCAAGAACGGCGCCGACGCCGCCAAGGTACGCGAGGCCTTGATGGGCGGATTCGCCGGCAGCAAGGTGATGGAAGTGCATGGAAAGCGCATGCTGGACAACGAATTCAAACCCGGCTTCAAGGTCGGTTTGCACCAGAAGGACATGCGCATCGTGATGGAGACCGCGCACCAGCTGGGCGTGGCGCTGCCCGCAGCCGCCCTGGTCACGCAGCATCTGAACGCGCTGATGGGCACCGGCGACTCCAATCTGGATTCCGCGGCGGTGGTAAAGGTCGTCAAACGCATGTCGGGCATGGGCGAATGACATGATGGAAGAGATCGTGTTCCTCGACGCATCGACCTGCATCGCCGATTTCCGCCGCCCGAAATTCGACCACCACTGGAAAGAGTACCCAGTAACCGGACCTGAACAGACCCTTGAGCGGCTCAAGGACGCCAGCATCGCAATCACCAACAAGGTGGTGCTGAGCAGGCAGGTACTGCAACAATTGCCCGGTCTCAAGATGGTGGCGGTCGCCGCCACCGGCACGGACAACGTCGATATCGAATACTGCCGCGAACGCGGCATCGTCGTATCCAATATACGCAACTACTCGGTGCATACCGTGCCCGAGCATGTCTTCATGCTGATCTTGGCGCTGCGCCGCAACCTGCTGGCGTTCCACGCCGATGTGCGCAACGACGCATGGCAGGCGGCGACGCAATTCTGTCTGTTCACCCATCCGGTCAACGACCTGTATGGCAGCACGCTGGGCATCATCGGACATGGCGCGATCGGCAAGGCGGTGGAGCAGATCGCCCTGGCATTCGGCATGAAAGTTCTGTATGCGGAACGGAAAGGGGCCAGCGAGACCAGGCCGGGTTATGCCGCCTTCGACACGGTGCTGCAGGACAGCGATGTGATCACGCTGCATCTGCCGCTCAATGCCGAGACGCGCAACCTGATCGGCGCGGCCGAGTTCGCGCGCATGCGCAAGCACGTATTGCTGATCAATACCGCACGCGGCGGTCTGGTGGATGAATCCGCCCTGCTGGATGCGCTGCGTGCCGGGCGGATCGGCGGAGCAGGTTTCGACGTTCTGACCAGGGAACCGCCTGCGGGCGGGAATCCGCTGTTGGAACTTAATCTGCCCAATTTCATTCTGACTCCTCATATCGCATGGTCGGGAAGATCGGCGATGCAGGTTTTGGCCGATCAACTCGTCGACAATATCGAGGCCTTCGTCGCGGGTTCGCCCCGAAACCGCGTGGCGTAATGCGATCCCATCGAGGAGCCGGACATGTCATATCCCGCAGGAATATCCATCAGCGCTTCGGTCACGCCGGAGCAAGCGAGCATCCTCACCCCGGAGGCGCTGGCGTTCATTGGCGAACTGGAGCGCAAGTTCGGACCGGAGCGCCTGAACTTGCTGGAACGGCGGGCCCAGCGTCAGACCGAACTGGAATCCGGCAGGTTGTTCGATTTTCTGGCGGAGACCGCTTCCGTTCGAAATAGCGACTGGTCCATCGCGCCGGTGCCCGCCGAGCTGATGGACCGGCGCGTCGAGATCACCGGCCCGGCGGAACGCAAGATGCTGATCAACGGCTTGAATGCCGGAGCCAGGGTGTACATGGCGGACCTGGAAGATTCCATGACCCCGAACTGGCACAACGTGATCGAAGGGCAGATCAACCTGCGCGATGCGGTCAACCGCACGATCAGGCATGTCAACCCGGACGGCAGAACCTACCAGTTGAACAAAGAGACCGCGATCCTGTTCGTGCGCCCGCGCGGCTGGCACATGGTGGAGAAGCACGTGACCGTGGACGGCAAGCCGGTGTCTGCAAGCCTGTTCGATTTCGGCCTGTATCTGTTTCACAATGCAAAGGCTTTGCTGGCCCGCGGCACTGCGCCGTATTTCTACCTGCCCAAGATGGAGAGTCATCTTGAGGCCAGGTTGTGGAACGGGGTTTTCATCCATGCCCAGGACTGGATCGGCATCCGCCGCGGCACCATCAAGGCGACGGTGCTGATCGAGACCCTGCCCGCGGCATTCGAGATGGACGAGATCCTCTACGAATTGCGCGAGCATTCGGCCGGGCTGAACTGCGGGCGCTGGGATTACATCTTCAGCTGCATCAAGAAATTCGGCCGCAACCCGGATTTCATCCTCGCCGACCGCGGCCTGGTGACCATGACATCCGCTTTCATGCATGCCTATTCGCTGCTGCTGATCAAGACCTGCCACCGCCGCAATGCGCACGCGATGGGCGGCATGGCGGCGCAGATCCCGATCAAGGATGATGCCGCGGCAAACCAGGCGGCGTTGGACAACGTGCGTATCGACAAGGAGCGGGAAGCCAGCGACGGCCACGACGGGACCTGGGTCGCGCACCCCGGGCTGGTGCCGCTGGCGATGGAGGTGTTCGACCGGCTGATGCCCGCTGCAAACCAGCTCGACCGGAAACGCGAGGATGTGAAAGCCACGGCGGCCGACCTGCTGAGATTCGAACCGCAAAGCCCGATCACCGAAGCGGGATTGCATTTCAATATCGAGGTGGCGATCGCCTATATCGGCGCATGGCTGTCCGGCACCGGATGCGTGCCGATCCACCACCTGATGGAGGATGCGGCCACCGCGGAGATCTCCCGGTCGCAGGTGTGGCAGTGGGTCCACAGCCCGCGCGGCGTGCTCGATGACGGGCGCAAGGTGACGCTGGAGATGGTGCGGTCCATGATACCCGCGGCGCTGGAGATCGTCACCCACGGGGCGGCACAAGACCGCTTCATTCCAGGCGACTACGCTCAGGCGGCAGCCGTGTTCGAGCAACTGGTCGCCAAGGAACCCATCGTCGATTTTCTCACCAACTATTGCTACGGGGTCATGGAATGATGGATCGCGGCGACGGCATGCGCAGCGACGCGCCGGCGATTGCCGATACCTTGCAGCGACCGCTGCGCGACCTGCGCATTTCCGTCACTGACCGCTGCAACCTGCGCTGCACCTACTGCATGCCGCGCGAATTTTTCGATACCCATCACGCGTTCCTGCCGCGCGCCGAATTGCTCAATTTCGAGGAGATCACACGGCTGGCCCAATCGTTCGTCGCGCTGGGCGTGCAAAAGATACGGCTGACGGGTGGCGAACCGCTGCTGCGCCGCGACCTCGAACAGCTTGTCGCTATGCTCGCCGCGCTGCGCACGCCGGCGGGGAAACCGCTGGAGATCACGCTGACCACCAATGGCGTGTTGCTGTCCCGTAGCGCTCAGCAACTCAGGGATGCGGGGTTGTCGCGGGTATCCGTCAGCCTGGACGGGCTGAGCGACGAGATATTCGGCCGCATGAGCGATTCCCGGGTTCCGGTCGGCACCGTGCTCGGGGGCATCGCGGCGGCGCAGCGTGCCGGGTTCGCCCCCGTCAAGGTCAACATGGTGGTCAGGCGCGGCGTCAACGATCACGAGATCGTCCCCATGGCGGCGCATTTTCGGGCCGAGAATTCTTCCGGGCGCGCGGTCGTGCTGCGTTTCATCGAATACATGGACGTGGGCAACACCAACGGATGGCGCATGGACGACGTGGTCACGGCGCGGGAGATCCTGGACCAGATCGGCAGGCAGTTCCCGATCCATCCAATCGAAGCCGATCGCATCGGCGATGTGGCGGAACGCTGGGCGTATGCGGATGGCGGCGGCGAGATCGGCGTCATCGCCTCGATCTCCCGAGCGTTTTGCCGCGACTGCTGCCGCGCCCGCCTCTCGACCGACGGCAAGCTGTACACCTGTCTGTTCGCCGGCTCAGGACTGGATCTGCGCGGTCCTTTGCGCGCGGGTGCAACCGATGTCGAATTGACGGCTTTGATCACCGGGTGCTGGCAGCAGCGCGCAGACCGTTATTCGGAATTGCGCTCGGCCGCGACGGACGCCTTGGCGGCAGGCGCGAACGGAACAAAGAAGATCGAGATGTCCTATATCGGGGGATGACTGCAGAATCAAGATGCAAGCTTCAAGACCTCTATCAGGGATAGATTGCAATTTTATGAATTTCCGGCCCGATTTTTCGCTTGTTGCAAAAAAGCAACATAAACCACGCTTTTCCTTGCCCTGCCTGATTCGATGTGGATAATGCGCCATTGAATTCTCTGCATTTTGGGGGGTTTTCAAAAGGTCGCCGGGGCCCCGGTGGCTATATAACCTAAAAACTTATGAGGAGTTTCATAACATGCAAAAGAAAATCATTGCACTGGCAATCGCTTCTGCTCTGGCCGTTCCAGCTATGGCTTTTGCCGAAGCGACGGTGACCGGCCAGGTCAACATGTCTTATGACAGCTATAACAATGGCGTCGAAGCGGGTTCTCAAACCGACAACCAACTGAACAGCAACAACACGCGCCTGATCGTCAAGGGTGCCGAAGACCTGGGCGGCGGCACGTCTGCGATCTGGCAATTGGATGCACGTGTACAGGCGGATACTGGTGTCAACACTTCCACCACTGCAAACCAGCTGTTCGCAGGCAACAACTACCTTGGCTTGAAGAGCGACTCCATGGGTTCTCTGATGGCCGGCCGCATGGACGCTCCCTACAAGGTGGCAAGGCGCGGCCTGGACGTGTTCTATGACGTCGCAGGCGACAACCGTGCCAGCAACGGCGCCGGTATCGCCGGCCTGCTGTATGAAGACCTGCGTCTGAGCAACGCGCTCGCCTACATGAGCCCGGACATGAGCGGCTTCACGATCGCGTTGGCGACCCCGTTCGGCGCTGAATCCGCTGTTTCCGGCGATACCAAGGGTTCGGCTTATTCGCTGGCCGCCATGTACAATGCGGGCCCGATCTTCGCGGAACTGGGCTGGCAGGATATCAAGTATGGTACGTTAGGCAGCGGAGATCTGGCTGAGAACGGTACTACGATACTTGTTGACGACAAGAACAACGCGATGAACCTGGGCGGCGGCTACAAGACCGATCAGTTCACGGTGAATGCGATGGTTGAGCAGACCAAGTACACACACGCTGCTGCCGCTACGGAAGACAAGCGGACCAATTACTACATCGGTGCCCTGTTCAATGTCACCCCCAACGACGGGATCCGCGCCGCTTACACCAAAGTTGGTTCGACTTCCGGTGCTACCAACGATGCAAACCAGTACGCGATCGGTTATGCGCGCACGATGAGCAAGACCACTTCGGCGTATGTCACCTACGTGAAGACGACCAACAACACTACAGGTGCAGCCGATCCTTCGGATATCTCGATCGGTGTGAAGCACTCGTTCTAAGCATGATTGCGTTCTGCGGCTATCCGGTCGCAGCACGTAAGCAACAAACTGACGGGCATCGAAAGATGCCCGTTTTTTTCGCCTATATGTTTGACGCGCGCGACAAAGGCGTTGTCTTCGCCGTTGCAATGACCAATAATCAGCGTTCTCCAGTTTTCTGCATGAAGGTCTGGGCATGAACGACCGGCAACTGCTGCGCTACAGCCGCCACATCCTGCTGAACGAGATCGGCATCGAGGGGCAGCAGCACCTGCTGGACGCCAGCGCGCTTATCGTCGGGCTGGGCGGGCTGGGTTCTCCCGCCGCGCTGTATCTGGCCGCCAGCGGTGTCGGGCGATTGACCTTGTGCGACCACGACAAGGTCGAGCTCGGCAACCTGCAGCGGCAGATCATCCACCGCACGTCCACCGTGGAACAGCCCAAAGTGAGGTCTGCGCAATCTGTGCTGCAGGATGTCAATCCCGAGGTGGAATGCATCGCGCTGCAGATCCGCGCAGACGGCGAGCAATTGCTCGAGCTTGCCGCAAAGGCCGACGTGGTGCTGGATTGCAGCGACAATTTTGCCACGCGCTATGCGGTCAACCATGCCTGTTTGATGCGGCGCAAGCCGCTGGTGTCGGGCGCGGCGATCCGCTTCGACGGGCAGATCGCGGTATTCGATTTTCGCGATGAAGATTCCCCATGCTACAACTGCCTGTTCCCGGAAGACAGCCAGGCCGAGGAGTTGCGCTGCGCGACCTCTGGCATATTCGCGCCGCTGACGGGTATCATCGGCACGATGCAGGCGGGCGAAGCGCTCAAGCTGCTGGCCGGCGTCGGCCGCGGCCTGAGCGGCAAGCTGCTGACGCTGAACGCGCTGGACATGAGCATCA
>Ga0335084_10000707_pt1 | contig 29186 bp, 32 predicted proteins | sample Lox_Sample_44_FD_206721 | JGI IMG/M metagenome (GOLD analysis project Ga0335084, IMG submission 206721) | Soil microbial communities from Loxahatchee National Wildlife Refuge, Florida, United States - Lox_Sample_4.4 | ecosystem: Environmental > Terrestrial > Soil > Wetlands | place: USA... | reverse complement strand
GAAGGAGGCATTCGCGCACGATGTCGTACTGCTGAAACTCGTCGGCATGAACCCGGTGGTCGTGCACGGCGGCGGCCCGCAGATCGACGAGGCGCTGGAACGCGTCGGCAAGAAGTCCACCTTCGTGCAGGGCATGCGAGTCACGGATGCCGAAACGATGGAAGTTGTCGAATGGGTGCTCGCCGGCGAGGTGCAGGGCGAGCTCGTGATGCTGATCAACGCGTTCGGTGGCCAGGCCGTCGGGCTGACCGGCAAGGACGGCGGCCTGATTCGCGCGCGCCGCCTGCGCATGCCCGACAAGGACGATCCGGCCAAGAGCCACGACATCGGGCAGGTGGGCGAGATCGAGGCGATCAACCCGGCGGTCGTCAAGGCGCTCCAGGACGACGCATTCATCCCCGTCATTTCACCGATCGGCTTCGGCGAGGATGGCCTGTCGTACAACATCAATGCCGATCTGGTCGCCGGCAAGATCGCCGAGATCCTGAAGGCCGAGAAGCTGGTGATGCTGACCAACACGCCCGGTGTTCTCGACAAGAGCGGCAGGCTGCTGACGGGCCTCACCGCGCGCGAGATCGACGATCTCTTCGCCGACGGCACGATCTCCGGCGGCATGCTGCCGAAGTTGTCCTCCGCGCTCGAGGCCGCACGCAGTGGAGTGAACGCGGTGCACATCATCGACGGGCGCGTCGACCATTGCCTGCTGCTCGAGATCCTGACCGACCAGGGCGTCGGCACGATGATCAAGAGCCATTGATCGGATGGTGCACCACCGAACCGCTACGGCACGGTCTCCGCGTCGAGGCACCGGCCTCCGGCGCGGAATGCGGATGAATAGTCCGCCGCCAAGTCGCCCACCGCGGCCGGTCTGGTTATTCGACCTCGACAACACGCTGCACGACGCCTCGCACGCGATCTTCGACGCGATCGATGGACGCATGACCGATTACGTCCAGCACGCCCTGGGCATCGAGCGGGCTGAGGCCAACCGCCTGCGGACGCTGTACTGGCGGCGCTACGGTGCGACGCTGCTCGGACTCGTGCGCCATCACGGCATCGATGCCGAGCATTTCCTGCGCGAGACGCACGACTTCGGGGTGGCCGGAATGCTGCGCGCCGAGCGCGGACTGGCGCACCTCTTCGCGCGGTTGCCGGGGCGCAAGGTCCTGGTCACGAACGCACCACGGGGCTACGCCGGCTTAGTCCTTCGTGGGTTGGCGCTGCACCGGCACGTCCGTGGCCGCTACACGATCGAATCGATGCGCGTGCACGGGTCGTTCCGACCCAAACCGTCACGGCTGATGCTGAGCGTGCTGCTCGCGCGCGAGGGCATCCGCCCGTCGCGCGCGATCCTGGTTGAGGACTCGCTGCCGAATATCCGCGCTGCGCGAGCACTCGGCGTGCGCACCGTCTTGATCACGCGCCACAGCCGGAGCGGCGGAATTCGCCACAGCAGGTCGGCGGGGATGCGGATCGACTCCCTGCATCAATTGCTCCGCCGCGTGCCCCGGCACTAGGCTCGCGCCCCGAAGCGCTAAGCTCACCGTTCCACTCATGCAGGTGCTGCCCATGTCACGTCCCGGTCTGATACGCAGATTCTTTCGCGGTATCTGGACGGCCATCGATTTCTCGCGGCGGCTGGTATTAAACCTGCTGTTCCTGCTGGTGGTCGGCCTGATCCTGTTCGTATGGCTCTCGTCCGATACGCCGCCACGGCTCGCGCCCGACACGGCGCTCGTCCTCAACATCCAGGGCGACGTCGTGGAGGAGTACAGCGTGGGCGCGCAGGAGGCCGCGCTCGCCGAAGCGCTTGGCCGGGAACGCTTCGAAACGCGGTTGCGGGACGTGGTGGCCGCCCTCGATGGCGCGGCCCGGGATCCGCAGATCACGCGCGTCGTGCTGGTGCTCGACGATATGGACAAGGCCGGGCTCGCGACGCTGCGCGAGATGGCCGCGGGACTCGAGCGCGTGCGCGGCGCGGGCAAGCCGGTGATCGCGTGGGCCGAGTCGTATACGCAGGCTCAGTATTTCCTCGCCGCACACGCCGATCAGGTGTTCCTGCATCCGTCGGGCGCTCTGCTGCTGCGGGGCGTCGGGGGGCCGCGCGGCTACTACAAGGAACTGCTCGACAAGGTTGGCGTCAAGGTCAACACCTTCCAGGCCGGACGCTACAAGAGCTTCGGTGAACCGTTCACGCGCACCGGCCCGACGCCCGAGGCGCAGGAGGCCGATGCCTACCTGCTGAACGGCCTGTGGTCGACGTGGCTCGCCGATGTCGAGCGCGCGCGCAAGCTCAAGCCCGGGACAGTGATGGCGGCCATCAACGACCTGCCGCAGCGGTTGCAGGGCACTGGCGGCGACGTCGCGCAGCTGGCGCTGAAGGAAAAGCTCGTCGACGGGCTGCTGCGACGTGACGAGTTCCGCGCACGCATCATCGAGCAGGGCGCGCCACGGAGCGACCAGGATGCTGCGACATTCCGTCAGATCTCGATGTATCCATATCTACGCTATGTCGCGCGGCCGCGGACCGGCAACGCCGTCGGCGTCGTTGTGGCGCAGGGCGAGATCATCGATGGCGACGCCCGCAGGGGCACCATCGGCGCGCGCACGACTGCCGAGCTGATCCAGCGTGCGCGCGAGGACCGCGCGATCAAGGCGCTCGTGCTCCGCGTCGACTCGCCGGGCGGCAGCGCATTCGCCTCAGAGCTGATCCGCGAACAGCTCGACCTCACCCGCAAGGCCGGCAAGCCGGTCGTGGTCTCGATGGGTGACGTGGCCGCGTCGGGCGGCTACTGGATTTCCATGGGCGGCGACGAAGTGCTGGCGGACGCCTCGACCATTACCGGGTCGATCGGCGTCTTCGCGCTTGTGCCGAACTTTGCGGGGACGATGGATAAGATCGGCGTGAACACGGCGGTGAACGGCACGACATGGATCGCCGATGCGACTGACCTGAGCCGACCGCTCGACAAGCGCCTGGCTCAAGTGGTCGACCTCGGTGTGGGCAACACCTACCGTGAATTCCTGGGTGTCGTTGCCGAGAACCGCAAGTCGACGCCGGAGCGGATCAACGAGGTGGCGCAGGGACGGGTCTGGACCGGCGCGCAGGCCAAGGACCGTAACCTGGTCGACGGCCTCGGCGGTTTGTCCGAGGCGGTGAAATCCGCGGCGCGGCGCGCCGAGCTACCGGACGGTGCGCGCGTCGAGTACATCGAGCCCGAGCCGCGCGGCCTCGACCGCTACCTCTCGCTCTTCATGGGTCAGATGGGCGCCGCCCTGCGCGACGATTTCGGCTGGGATGGGCTGGCGCGGTCGCTCACCGCGACCCTCCCGGCGCGCGCCCCGCGCCAGCTTTCATTGCTGCTCGAGGCCGGCGAACACCCGACGCGCGCGCTCGCCTATTGCTTCTGCGACCTGCGCTGATCGCTTGGAAAGGCGCCCGCCGGGATGCCAATTCCGGCGGTTGCGTCGCCGCCGGTCATCGGGAAGATGGTTCGCGGCTGCGGGTTTCCGGGGTAGTATGCCTTCACGTCCGGGTCTCTCCCGGAGACCTGTCGCCCCGCGCCCATCGCCATGGAGACCCCGAGTTCGATTGCCCCGCGCAAGCCGGGCGCCCGCAAGCTGCAGATCCTGCAGACGCTGGCGACGATGCTCGAAGACCCGAAAGGCGAGAAGGTCACGACGGCCGCTCTCGCCGCGCGCCTCGGCGTTTCGGAAGCTGCGCTCTACCGCCACTTCGCGAGCAAGGCCCAGATGTTCGAAGGGCTGATCGAGTTCATCGAAACGACGGTGTTCGGCCTGATCAACGAAATCAGCGCCCGCGAAACGTCGGGCTTGCGGCAGGTGCGGTCGATCGTCGCGATGCTGCTGGAGTTCGCGCAGACCAACAAAGGCATGACGCGGGTCCTGATCGGCGATGCGCTGGTCAACGAGAACGAACGGCTGCAGGAGCGCATCAACCAGCTAACCGAACGTATCGAGGCCTCGCTTAAGCAGAGCTTCCGCGTTGCCGCCACCGAGGGCGAGCTCGCGGAGGGCTTCGACGCCGGTGCGCGCGCGTCCCTGATCATCGCTTTCGTCGTCGGTCGCTGGCATCGCTTCGCGAAGAGCGGGTTCCGCAAGGCGCCGGCCGAGTCACTGGAAGCGCAACTGCCGGTCCTGGTGTCCTAGGCTGCCGCCTCCCGGGCTGCGACGCCGTCCTGTCAGCTCAGCGGCGGGCGCACACCGGACAGGCCGGGTCGCGCGGCACGCGTACCGAGTGCCACTGCATTGTGAGCGCATCGAGCATCATCAGCCGACCGACCAGCGGCGTCCCGGTTTCGGCCGCGAGTTTCAGGGCTTCCGCCGCCTGCATGGTGCCGATGATGCCGGTCAGCGGTGCGAAGACGCCCATCGTCGAACACAGTTCGTCCTCGTCGTTGCCCGGAGGGAAGAGGCACGCATAGCACGGCGATTCGGTGCGTCTGACATCGAACGACGCGATCTGGCCGTCAAAGCGGATTGCGGCGCCGGAGACCAGCGGCCGGCGATGCGCGACGCAGGCCCGATTCAGCGCGTGTCGCGTGGCGAAGTTGTCGGAGCAATCGAGCACGACAGTGGCCTGCGTCACGAGTGCATCCAGCGCCGGTTCGTCCGCCCGCGTTTCCACGGCGACGACCCGAACTTCGGGGTTGATGGCGGCGAGTGTCGTCCGGCCGGAATGCGCCTTGGCCGTTCCGATGCGCTCGGTTGTATGCAGAATCTGCCGCTGCAGGTTCGTGAGGTCGACGCGGTCACCATCGACGAGCGTCAGCGTGCCGACGCCCGCGGAGGCAAGGTAGAACGCGGCAGGGGATCCAAGCCCGCCGGCGCCGATGACCAGCATGTGGGCTGCGCGCAGCCGTTCCTGGCCCTCGACGCCGATTTCGTTCAGCAAAATGTGGCGCGAGTAGCGCAGTAACTGGTCATCGTCCACGTCTGAAGCCTAGCCCAGAATGCACATGCGTCGCGCCGGGCGCGCTTCCGGAGTCGCGGTAGCACCGCACTAAGCGCGCCAGCTCCCAGCCAAAACGAAACGGGCCGCTTGAAGCGGCCCGTTTAGCAACAGCATCGACTCAGCGGGGCGGTGCCTTCGCGACGTTCTCCGTCTTCGGCTTGGTCGTCTCGACCGGTTTGCCCTTCAGCGCGTTCAGCGCCTGCTGCAGCTGGTAGTCATCGGTGCTGCCGAATTCGTAGCGGCGCGCTGGCGCTGCCTTCTCGGCCGCCGGCTCGACGGCTTTCGGCTGCACAGCAGCCCCCGGTGGCGCGGTCGCGCGCCGCGCCGCGTCCTCGGTCTTGTTGCTCTCAAGGTGCCGCATCAGATCAGCTTCACGCACATTGAATCCGGAGAAATTTCCCTCGGCAGTGTCTTCCACCGCGAGGTCTGGGACGATGCCCTTGGCCTGGATCGATCGCCCGCTCGGCGTGTAGTAGCGCGCCGTCGTGAGCTTGATCGCGGCCGGACCCTCACCCTCCAGTCGAAGCGGGATGATCGTCTGCACCGAGCCCTTGCCGAACGTCTGCGTACCCACCAGAGTTGCGCGCTTGTGGTCCTGCAGTGCGCCGGCGACGATCTCCGAGGCGGAAGCCGACGCACCGTTGACAAGCACCACCATCGGCACGCTCTTGATCTGTGGCGGCAGCTTCTGCAGCACATCTTCGCCACGACCGCGCAGGTAGTCCTCGGGCGACGCGACGAAGCGGCGCCGCGAATCTTCGTTGCGGCCGTCCGTTGAAACGACCAGCGCCCGCGGCGGCAGGAAGGCAGCAGACACGCCGACGGCCGAATGCAGCAGGCCGCCCGGGTCATTGCGCAGATCGAGCACCAGCCCCTTCAGCGGCGCCTGCTTGTAGAGATCGTTGACTTGGCGCACGAGGTCATCGACCGTACGCTCCTGGAACTGGGCGATGCGGATGAAGCCATAACCCGGCTCGATCATCTTCGCGCGCACCGACTGAACACGGATCACGTCGCGCATCAGCTTGAATTCGAGCGGCTTGTCCTCGCCCTTGCGGGCGATCGACAGCGTGATCGGCGTGCGGGGCTTGCCGCGCATTAGCTTCACCGCTTCCGGGAGCGTCATGCCGCGGGTCAGCTTGTCGTCGATCTTGATGATCAGGTCGCCGGCCTTGACACCGGCGCGAGCGGCCGGCGTGTCGTCGATCGGCGCGATCACCTTGATCACGCCGTCCTCGGCGCCGACTTCAATGCCCAGCCCGCCGAATTCGCCCTGCGTGCTGGACTGCATGTCCTTGAACGCTTCGGCATCCAGGAATGCCGAGTGCGGATCGAGCCCCGAGAGCATCCCGGAGATCGCTTCCTGCATCAGTTTCTTGTCGTCGACGGGCTCGACATAGTTCTGCTTGACCGCGCCGAAAACTTCGGTGAACTGGCGGATCTCCTCGAGCGGGATCTGCCCGCGCGAGTCGCGGAACGCGTAAGCGGAAATTCCCAGGCTGACCAGGACACCGGCGATCACGCCGGTTCCCACGAGCCCAACACTGCGCATCCTTCCAGCCATGCCACCTCCGGGAGCGGATCGCGAAGCTAAGCCGCGAGCCTTAAGAGCACCTTAGCGCGCCGCAACCCAGGTCAGTGGGTCAAAAGGGCGGCCCTGGAATCGTAGTTCGAAGTATAGGCCGGGGGCCTCATTGCCGCCGGTATTTCCGACCGACGCCACTACGTCTCCGACAGCGACCTTCTCCCCAGCGTTCCGCAGCAGAGTCTCGTTGTTGCCATAGATCGACAGGTAGCCGTCGCCATGGTCGATGACGAGGAGGTTGCCAAAGCCGCGGAGCCAGTCGGCAAAGACCACCTGCCCGGCGCCGATCGCCCGAACAGTGGTGCCCGCGGGCGCCAGGATGAAGATCCCCTTGGTAGAGGGCGGCGTCGCGCCGCCTTCGCCCTTACGTGGTGCCCCGAATCGGACTGCGACCGTGCCTTCGGCCGGCAATGCCAGCCGTCCGCGGTACTGGGCGAACCCCGTTGGGGCGACATCCGGCGTAGGCGCGGCCGCGTTTCCTGGGGACATCCGAGACGTCGTCGAGTCGGCCTTTCGTGAGGCCCTGGTCTCGCGTTCCGCCCGCTTCCGGGCCGCTTCGGCCTCCTTGCGGCGCTGCTCGGCGAGCAACGCCGTCAGGCGCTCGATCAGGGTGGCGAGGCGCCGGTCGTCCTGTTCCATCTTTGCAATCGACTGCCGTTGGCCTGCCGCCTGCTTCGACAATTGATCGATCGTGCGCCGGCGCGCGGCCCGTTCCTTCTGCAGCAACTCCTTGTTTCTGGCCTCATCTTCTGAGATATTTGCAAGTTCTATGCCCTTCTCCTTCGATTGATGCTGCAGCTCGATCAGTTCATCGCGCCGTGCCTGCAACTGGCTCACGGAGTCCTGCGCGCTTCTGCTTAGATAGGTCAGGTAGACCTCGTCGCGTCCGACCCGATTGGGGTCCTCGCCGGCAATGAACTGGTGCAGCGGTTCGCGTAGGGTGAGTTGCAGCTGCTGGCGCAGCAAGGCGTCGAGGCGCCGTTGCTGTTCGCTCTGCCGTGTCGCCGCGTCAAGCTCGCGGGCGGCGAGCGCAGCGATCTGGTGCTCGACGCGCTGGCGCTGGTCACCCAGCTCCCGCAAGCGGCGATTGGCCTTCGAGATCGCGATTTCGGAGTTCGCCAGGGCGTCGGTCGCTTCGCTGCGCGATGTCTCGGTGGCGGCCAGTTGCCGCTTGAGCTTGGCCAGTTCTGCCTGCAGCTGCTGTTGCTCGCGCCGGAGGGCCTGTTGCTGCTGCTGCGGATTGGTTGCCGCTGGGCGCGGTCCGCTTTCGGACTTCGTTGCTGGTGTGCTTCGCGACGGCGAAGTCGAAGGCGGCGACTTTCGGGCTTCTGCCGTCAGGCCCGCTGGCGGATGCAGGAGCAGGACCACGAGCAACGCCGCAGGCGCCCGCCGCCGTGGAGCGCTCGATGACCTCAAGCGCCCGAGCGGGAGCCTTGGGCGGCAACCGCGGCCGTGGCGCGCGCGATCTCGTCGGCGTCGCCGAGGTAGTAGTGCTGCAGAGGCTTCAGGCTGGCGTCTAGCTCATAAACCAGCGGGCGCGCGGTCGGGATGTTCAGGCCGACGATGTCGTCGTCCGAGATGCTGTCGAGGTACTTGATCAAAGCCCGCAGTGAATTGCCGTGCGCCGCGACGATCACCCTGCGTCCGCGCTGGATCGCCGGCGCTATCGAGTCCTTCCAGAACGGCAACACGCGCGCCACGGTGTCACGCAGGCACTCGGTCGCAGGCACGTCCGCCGGCGCCAGATGGCGATAGCGTGCGTCGCGGCCGGACCAGCGCGGATCGTCCGGTGTCAGCGGGTCGGGCGCGATCGCGTACGCGCGCCGCCACAGCAGAACCTGCTGCTCGCCGAAGCGTGCCGCCGTTTCCGCCTTGTTCAGGCCCTGCAATGCGCCGTAGTGGCGCTCGTTGAGGCGCCAGCTGTGGACAGTCGGCAGCCACATGCGATCCATCGCGTCGAGCGTGATCCAGAGTGTCCGGATCGCACGCCGCAGCACCGACGTGTAGGCGATGTCGAAGTCGTAGCCTTCGTCGCGCAGTAGTTTGCCGGCCGTGCGGGCCTCTGCGCGGCCGCTCTCCGTGAGATCGACGTCGGTCCAGCCGGTAAATCGGTTCTCCAGATTCCACTGGCTTTCGCCATGGCGCAGCAGGACGAGCTTGTACATGGTCAAAGCGGATGGATCGAAGGCCTATTCTATAATTCACAGCTTTTCCGAACGCCGACTCTCACTCTGCAACCGCCTGTCCGTACCGGGAGTCGGTCGCGACAGTGGAGAATCTCGCGCCGCGCCGGATCACATTTGAACGAGCCTCGAGTCCGTGCAGTTCTTCATCGACAACATCGCCCTGATCGCCGTGGCCTTCGTCAGCGGTGCCATGCTGCTTTGGCCGATGGTCCGTGGGCGCGCCGGCGGCCCGACGCTGACGACGCTGCAGGCGACCCAACTGATCAATTCCCGCAATCCGCAGATCGTCGATCTGCGCAGCGCGGACGATTTCACCAAGGGTTCGCTGCCGAATGCACGCAACGTTCCGGCCGACGCGGTATCCGCACGCCTCGGCGAGCTGAAGAAGGAAAAGCCGGTGCTTCTGGTCTGTGCTACCGGGGCGAGAGCCGGGCGTACCGCGGCACTGTTGCGCAGCCAGGGATTCTCCGAGGTCTTTGTGCTCGCAGGCGGGCTGGCGGCGTGGCGTGAGGCCGGCCTGCCGCTGCGCGGCTGAACTGCCGGAACACGCATGAACCGGGTTCTGATGTACAGCACGGGCTTCTGCCCCTATTGCCTGCGTGCCGAGGCGCTGCTGAAGGCACGTGGCGTCGAGGCGATCGAAAAGATTCGCATCGACGTGGATCCGGAACGGCGTAACGAGATGATCGCCCGCACCGGCCGTCGCACCGTGCCGCAAATCTTCATCGGTGAAACGCACGTCGGGGGATTCGATGATCTTTCGACGCTCGACCGCGAAGGCAAGCTCGCGCCGCTGCTCGCCGCCTAGTCAGAGCAAACCGATCCACACCGTAACGGCTCAGCTGCCGGACAATCCAGGATGACCATGACCGATACCACCCCCGCCGCAGCCAGCCAGCCGGTGTTCCAGGTCCAGCGCATCTACCTGAAGGATGCCTCGCTCGAGATGCCGAACGCGCCGACAGTGTTTCTCGAAAGCGAGAACCCCAAGGTCGACGTCCAGCTCGAAGTTTCAGACGCACCGGTCCTCGATGGGCTGCATGAAGTAGTCGTGCGCGTGACCGTTACCGCCAAGGTCAAGGAAAAGGTGCTGTTCCTCGTCGAGGGCAAGCAGGCGGGAATCTTCGAGATCCGCAATGTTCCCGCGGAACAGAAGCCGGGGATCATCGGCATCCTCTGCCCCGGCATCGTGTACCCCTACCTCCGGGCGAACATCGCTGACCTGATCACGCGCACCGGGCTGCCGCCGATCAACCTGGCCGAGATCAACTTCGAGGCCTTCTATCAGCAGCGCATGGCTGCGATCGCGCAGCAGCGGGCCCAGCCGCCCACGGCGCCCGCGACCGGTGGCGGCAACGGCGCGGCCAGCGCCTGATCCGGCATGGCCAACGTCGCTGTGCTCGGCGCAGGCGCGTGGGGCACCGCGATGGCCTGTGCGCTCTCGACGCGCCATCGCGTAGTGCTGTATGCGCGCGATCCGCGGCAGGCGCAGCGCATGCGTGAAAGCGGGGCCAACGAGCGCTACCTGCCGCAGGTGAGGCTGCCGTCGGGGCTGATCGTCGTCGACGATTTCGACGCGGCGGTCCGACATGCGGATGGGGGCCTCGTAATCGTTGCTGCGCCAACCCGCGCTCTCGGCGACCTGTGCGCGCGGCTCGCTGCCGCGCAGGCGGGCGGCGCCCTGCTCTGGCTGTGCAAGGGCTTCGAGGAAGAACGCCACGCGCTCGGTCACGAGATCGTGGCGCGCGGCTTTCCGGCGATCGTCGAACGCAGTGGACCCCTGTCGGGGCCGAGCTTCGCACTCGAAGTAGCTCAAGGACTGCCCACGGCGCTCACCGTCGCAGGCAGTCCCGCATTCTGCGATCTCGTCACGTCGGTACTGCACTCGGGGCCGCTGCGCATCTATTCGTCACCAGACGTGATCGGTGTCGAAGTCGGCGGCACCGTGAAGAACGTGCTCGCGATCGCCACCGGGATCAGCGACGCGCTGAAACTCGGTCATAACGCGCGCGCTGCGCTGATCACGCGCGGACTTGCGGAAATGACGCGCCTCGGGCTCGCGCTGGGTGCCCGGGCCGAGACGTTCATGGGCCTCGCCGGCGTCGGCGACCTGATCCTGACTGCGACAGGTGACCTGTCGCGCAATCGCCAGGTCGGCCTCGGCCTGGGACAGGGCCGATCGATCGCGGACATCGTGGATCAACTCGGCCACGTCGCCGAGGGTGTGCGCTCGGCCCCGGCCGTCCTTGGTCGTGCGCGCACCTCGGGCGTGCCGATGCCGATCACCGAAGCCGTGTGCTCGGTCCTGACCGGCTCGGTCACACCGCGTTCGGCACTGGAACAGCTGCTGGCGCGCGATCCGAAGCCTGAAAGCGTGAGCGCATGAGCGCATGAGCTTCAGCACACTGGGCATCTTCTGTGGCTCGCAGGCCGGCGCGCGTCCCGAGTACGTGGACGCCGCGCGCGAACTCGCCCAGGTCCTGGCGCGCCGCGGGCTTACGGCGGTGTACGGCGGCGGACACGTCGGCATGATGGGTGCGCTGGCCGACGAAATGCTGGCACGCGGCGGGCAGGTCGTCGGCATCATCCCGCGCCACCTGATGCGGCGCGAGCTCGCGCACCGCGGCCTGAGCGAACTGCAGGTCGTCGAATCCATGCACCAGCGCAAGCGCGCGATGGCAGATCGCAGCGACGCTTTCATCGTGCTCCCCGGCGGCTACGGCACGCTGGAGGAGATGTTCGAGATGGTTACGTGGCTGCAGTTACAGCTGCAGGCCAAGCCGGTCGGCATGCTCAACATCGAAGGCTACTTCGACCACCTGCTGCAGTTTCTGCGGCATGCGGCGCAGGAACAGTTCATTCGTCCGGAGCACTGGGACCTGCTGATCGTTGACCACACCGCGGAGCTGCTGATCGATCGCCTCGAACTGCACGCGGAGCAGGTGGGGCGCACCCATCCCGTCTCGGTCAGTCCGAGCCGCAGCTAGGCCCGGCGAGCATCATTGCCCGCCGGCGAACCGCAGCTGGCGCCACGCTTCGTAGATGACCACCGCGACGGCGTTCGAGAGGTTGAGGCTGCGATTGTCCGGACGCATCGGCACGCGCAGCGATCGCTCGGCGTCGAATCGGTCACGCAGCGCGATATCGAGGCCGCGCGATTCGCTGCCGAAGACGAGCCAGTCACCGGCAGCGTAGGCGACGTCGGCGTAGGAGCGCGCGCCGTGGGTCGTGCAGCAGAAAAGGCGCGCTGCGGGCGGCTGCTCGCGAAACAGAAGCGAGTCGAAATCGTCGTGGAGACGGATCTCCGCGTACTCGTGATAGTCGAGCCCCGCGCGTCGCAGGTGCTTGTCGGTCAGGTCGAAACCGAGCGGACGCACCAGATGCAGTCGCGATCCCGAGTTCGCGCACAGGCGGATCACATTGCCGGTGTTCGGTGGAATTTCGGGCGCAACGAGAACGACGTTGAACATCGGGCCGGTCTCAGGGTGTCCGCGCCACGACGCGGTTGACGACTCGTGCGGCGCCCGCTGCCTTCAGAACGCGCGCGATCTCGTCGAGCGTGGATCCGGTCGTCATCACGTCATCGACGACGATCAGGCTTCGGCCCGCGATCGGACCATCCACGGCAAATGCGCCGCGTACGTTTCTGCGCCGCGCTTCGCGCGCGAGCGACTGCCGCGGCGGGCTGTGCCGCACGCGCCACAGAATCCCTTCCCCCAGTGGCACACCGGTCAGTCGCGCGTAGCCGCGCGCGATCTCGCGTGCCTGGTTGAATCCCCGTTCTCCTTCCCGCTCGAAGGAGAGCGGCACCGGGAGCACCCAGTCGGCACGCTCACCGGGCGATTCTCGCCGCGCCAGCAGGCGGGCAAAGCAATCAGCGAGGTCAATGCGTCCGCCGAACTTCAGCGCAGTGACCATGCTGGCCACCGGAGCGAGATAGTCCGCGAGCGCTGTGGTTTCGTCGAAGTGCGGCGGATGCGCGAGGCAGGCGCCGCACACCGTATTCGGTGTCGCAACGCGCTCGGCGCAGCGACGGCAGCGCGCCGCGTCCGGCGCAGAGAAGTCGCGCTCGCAGCCAGTACAGACGGGCGATCCCTGCTCGATCGCGCACACGGTGCAGCGCGGCCGCCAGTGCCGCAGGATGTCCGTCGACCCTGAATGCGCTGTGCCCGGCATGGATCAAGCTTAGCTGCTGGGACGGGGCGCTCGCGGCGCCGTGTTCGAAGCGTTTTCCTGTCCGTCATCGCGCCGCTGCGCAAACCTATACTGCCCTCGGCATGCTTCCGCCCTCTTCCCTCGGCCCAGAAACTGACCCGGCGCCCCGGATGCCGGCCCGGATCGAAACGGTTGCACGCCAATTCGATCGTCGGCTGCATAGCGTCGGCGCGCACGATGCCGTTCTGCGCGAGGTCGACGCGCGCATGCTGAGCCGGCTCGAATACATCCGCCTCACACCGCGGCGGATCCTCGATATTGGCTGCGGTCTGGGTCGCTCGCGCGAGGGATTGCTGTCGCGCTACCCGCAGGCCAACTGGACCGGCGTCGAGCTGTCTGCGTCGACCGCGCGTGTCGGGCGCGCCGAGCAGCTTCGGGCAGCCGGTCTGGCCCGGTTGTGGCGCAAGCCGCTGCAATGGATCGTCGCCGACGGTGCTCGCCTGCCGATCGCCGCTGAAAGCATCGATCTCGTCTACTCGAACCTGATGCTGCACTGGCATCCGGCACCGCATCGCGTGCTGCCGGACTGGAGGCGGGTGCTGCGCATCGATGGACTGCTGATGTTCAGCTGCTTCGGGCCTGACACGCTCGCCGAGCTACGCACTGCGACCGCGTCGGCGCTGCCGCAGGCCCATCCGATGCCCTTTGTCGACATGCACGACTTGGGCGACATGCTGGTCGCAAGTGGCTTCGCGACGCCTGTGATGGACGTCGAACGGCTCACCCTGACCTTTGCTACGCCCAGAGCACTGCTCGCCGAAGTGCGTGCGCTCGGTGGCAACCCGCGTGACGACCGGCGCGCTGCGCTGCCGTCTTCACGCATGGCCAGGCGCCTGCTGCAGGCACTCGAGGAGCAGCGCAATGGTGCGGGCCGGATCCCGCTGACCTTCGAAGTCGCGTACGGTCACGCTTGGCGTCCGGCTGCGGCGGTGCCACGCGTCAGCACGGTCAGCCTGGACCGGCTGCGCGAGCAGCTGCGCCGAGGCGCACGACCGTCATGAGAAACCCGTAAAGTTCCGCTTCCACGTCGCGCCAGCCGGGATGCGGCGCCACCACAGGAGGAGCATCGATGAGCCTCATCTCGTTTTTCAAGGAAGCCGGGGAGAAACTGTTCGGCAAGACCGTGCAGGACGCGTACGCCGCGCCGGCAAAGACCGATACGGCTGCGCTGGATGCGGCCAATCGCGAAGCTGCCACAGCGATCGAGAACTACATCAACACGCTGGGGCTCACGGTGACTGCACTGACCGTGACCTTCGACGGGGCCACCGCCATTGCAAAGGTCTATGGCGTCGCCAAGGACCAGGCGACGAAAGAGAAGGTGATCCTCGCGGCCGGCAACGTCCACGGCGTCGGCGGCGTCGACGACAACATGACCGTCGACCTGTCGCAGCCAGCGGCCAAGTTCTATACGGTGGTCAGGGGCGACACGCTGTCGAAGATCGCCAAGGACTTCTACGGCAACGCGAATGCCTATAAGAAGATCTTCGAGGCGAACAAGCCGATGCTGTCCGATCCCGACAAGATCTATCCGGGGCAGAATCTGCGGATTCCGTCCGAGTAGAGCATTGCGGCACGCGAAACGGGCCCGGGCGCCGCCGCGAGCGCTTGGTGAGCATCGTTTGCATATAATCCGCCAGTTTTGCGCCGACCCGGTCGACGCGAAGGCGGCGTGCGCGTGACCGAACCCAGGATTTGGCTGATCAGGCGGAACTGTTCGGCCAGCCCGCGGCAGCTCGCGCTGGTCTTCGTCTCGCTGATGGCCGTCGCCCTCATCTTCGGGATTGCGTTTGCCGCACAGGGATTGTGGCTGGTGCTTCCGTTCGTGGGGCTGGAGTTGCTGGCGGTTGCCGCAGCGTTCGTGTGCTACGGGCGGCACGCCGGCGACTTCGAGCGGATCGAGCTGCGGGATGCGGAGCTAACGGTGGTGAAGGCGCACGGATCACTCCGGTCGGAATCGCGGTTCGTCCTGCCGTGGGTGCAGGTGGAAATGGAGGAAAGCCACCGCGGCGCGCGCAGGCCGTTGCGGGTGATGCTGGTGTCGGCGCGGCAACGCGTCGCGGTGGGAGGTCTACTCGTCGACAACCGGAGAGCCGGGCTGGCGCACGAGATCAGAGCAGCACTCGCCGCGGCGAATCGCGGCGTGTGAGGATTCGAATCCGTTCGGCGGACAGGTAACAGTCATGACAGGTTTCTCTCGATTCACGCTCGTGCGGACGATGCTCGTGGCGCTGCTGGCGGGGGGCGGAGGCGCAGCCCTCGCGGTGCAGAGCCGGTTCAACCTGGCGCCGCCGATGACGCGGATCGCGAACGAGGTCTACAGCCTGCACAACATGATGCTGATGATCTGCACGGTCATCTTCGTCGCCGTGTTCAGCGTCATGTTCTATTCAATCTGGAAGCACCGGAAGTCGAAGGGCGCAGTCGCTGCCAACTGGCACGAGAGCACGACGGTCGAGGTCATCTGGACGGTCATCCCGTTCGTGATCATCCTGATCATGGCGCTGCCGGCGACGCGCACCGTCGTCGCAATGAAGGACACCAGCAATGCCGATCTGACGATCAAGGTCACAGGCTATCAGTGGAAGTGGGGCTACGACTACATTCGCGGCGAAGGCGAGGGCATTTCGTTCCTGTCGCAGCTCGCAACCCCCGCGGCGCAGATCGAAAACCGCGAGCCGAAGACCTCGACTTATCTGCTCGAGGTCGACAACCCGCTGGTGGTGCCGGTCAACAAGAAGGTTCGCATCATCACGACGGCAAGCGACGTGATCCATGCGTGGTGGGTGCCGGCATTCGCGGTCAAGCAGGATGCCATCCCCGGCTTTGCCCGCGACACGTGGTTCCGCGCCGACCAGGTCGGGACGTTCCGTGGCCAGTGTGCCGAGCTGTGCGGCAAGGACCATGCTTTCATGCCGATCGTCGTGAACGTCGTATCGGCGGAGGACTACAGCAAGTGGGTGGCCGACAAACGCAAGCTGATGTCGGCACTGGCCGATGATCCGAACAAGGTCTGGAGTCATGCCGACCTGATGGCGCGCGGCGCGAAGGTGTATCAGGCCAACTGCCAGGTTTGCCACCAGCCGAACGGGCAGGGCGTGCCTGGGACGTTTCCCGCTCTGGCCGGCAGCAAGGTGGTCGCGAACACGCCGGACCAGATCGCGCTCATGCTGAGCGGTCGAAACGCAATGCCATCGTGGAAGGGGCTTCCCGACGTCGAGCTCGCGGCGGTTGCGACCTACGTGAAGAACACGTGGGGCAACAGCGCGGGGGACGTCCAGCCGGCGGAATTCAAGTCGGCGCGCAAGTAGGCGCGTCGCTTACGGGAATACGGGAGCAGCAATGAGCGCAGTCGTCCACGCACCGACAACCGGCCATGCCGACCACGCACACGATCATCCGCATGGGTGGCGGCGATGGCTGTTTGCGACCAACCACAAGGACATCGGCACGATGTATCTGTGGTTCAGCATGACGATGTTCCTGCTGGGCGGGATCCTGGCGCTCGGCATCCGCCTGGAGCTCTTCCAGCCCGGACTGCAGTTCTGGAAACCGGAGTTCTTCAACCAGCTGACGACGATGCACGGCGTCATCATGGTGTTCGGCGCGATCATGCCGGCGTTCGTGGGCTTCGCGAACTGGATGATTCCGCTGCAGATCGGCGCGCCTGACATGGCGTTCGCGCGGATGAACAACTTCAGCTTCTGGCTGCTGCCTCCCGCTGCGACGCTGGTCGTCGTCTCGTTCTTCGTGCCGGGTGGAGCGACCGCCGCCGGGTGGACGCTCTATGCACCGCTGACGGTGCAGATGGGCCCAGGCATGGACCTCGCGATCTTCGCGCTGCACATCATGGGCGCGTCTTCGATCATGGGTTCGATCAACATCATCACGACGATCCTGAACATGCGCGCGCCCGGCATGACACTGATGCGGATGCCGATGTTCGTCTGGACCTGGCTGATCACGGCCTACCTGCTGATCGCAGTGATGCCGGTGCTAGCAGGCGCGATCACGATGACGCTCACGGACCGCCACTTCGGAACCAGCTTCTTCAACGCCGCCGGCGGCGGTGACCCGGTGATGTACCAGCACATCTTCTGGTTCTTCGGGCACCCTGAGGTCTACATCATGATCCTGCCGGCGTTCGGCATCGTCAGCCAGATCATCCCGGTGTTCGCGCGCAAGCCGCTGTTCGGCTACGCGTCGATGGTCTACGCGACCGCGTCGATCGCGATCCTGTCGTTCATCGTCTGGGCGCACCACATGTTCACGACGGGCATGCCGGTGACGGGTCAGCTCTTCTTCATGTACGCGACGATGCTGATCGCCATCCCGACCGGGGTGAAGGTCTTCAACTGGGTCGCGACGATGTACAAGGGCTCGATGACTTTCGAGACGCCGATGCTGTTCGCAATCGGCTTCCTCTTCGTGTTCACGATGGGCGGTTTCACCGGGCTGATCCTGGCGGTGGCGCCGATCGACATCCAGTTGCAGGACAGCTATTACGTCGTGGCGCACTTCCACTACGTGTTGGTCGCCGGCTCGCTTTTCGCCCTGTTCGCCGGAACCTATTACTGGCTGCCGAAGTGGACCGGTCACATGTATGACGAAGCGGTCGGCAAGTGGCATTTCTGGCTGTCGATGATCTTCTTCAACGTCACGTTCTTCCCAATGCACTTCCTCGGGCTCGCCGGCATGCCGCGGCGCTATGCCGACTACCCGCTGCAGTTCGCCGACTTCAACATGGTGGCTTCAATCGGCGCCTTCGGATTCGGACTGACGCAACTGCTGTTCATCTACGCGGTGGTCAAGTGCATCAAGGGCGGCCCGAAGGCCGCGGCCAATCCGTGGGGTGCCGGGGACGGCGGGCTCGAGTGGACCGTGCCGTCGCCTGCGCCTTTCCACACCTTCGAGCATCCGCCCGTCGTCAGCTGATCGGACGCAGCCATGGAGAGCCAGGGCGACCTGCGCCGGCACAATCGTCGTACTGCCCTGATCCTGGCGACGGTGGCGCTCGTGTTCTTCGTCGGCGTGATCGCACGCCGCTGGCTCTTTGGCGGTTGAGGCGGACCATGGACCACGAGGATGCGCCGTCGCCGGCCGAAGTGAAGAGCGAGAACCGCTCGATCTTCCGCAGGCTGATCGTCGTTTCGGTGCTGATGTTCGGCTTCGGCTGGGCGCTCGTGCCGTTGTACCGCAAGATCTGCGAGGTCACCGGCATCAACGTGATCACGCTGCGCGATGTTGACGCCGAGCGCGCCGCGAAGAACACGCAGGTCGACGCATCGCGCACCGTGACCGTCGAATTCGACGCGAATTCGCGGGGCGCGTGGCGGTTCCGGCCGCACGTCAGCCATCTGCAGGTTCATCCGGGCGAACTGGTGACAGTGACCTACGATCTCGTCAATCTGCAGGACCGCAGCGTGGCCGGCCAGGCGATACCGAGTTATGCGCCGGTCGAATCGGCTCCGCACGTGCAGAAGCTCGAGTGCTTCTGCTTCACGCAGCAGACACTGACGGCGGGTGAGACTCGCGAGTTTCCGGTCGTGTTCTTCATCGACCGCGAATTGCCGGCTGACGTCACGACGGTCACGCTCTCCTACACATTCTTCGAAGTTGCGGGTGCGGTCGCCGCTCCGGTGCCGCGCCGCGCGGTTCCGAATGGCTGAGACATGGCGGATGAGCGCAGCGGCGATCGGAGGCCGGGCGGGCCGGAGGCAGGCCGTGGCGGCTTCCTGCAGACGATGCGAGCCGTGCTCTGGTCGTTCTTCGGCGTGCGCAAGCGTTCGGGCTATGAACAGGATGCGAAGCAGCTGAATCCCGTTCACGTAATCATCGCGGGCATCATCGCCGCGGCGCTCTTCGTACTGGTCCTGCTGCTGGTGGTCAGGGTTGTGGTGAGCTGATTAAGGAGAGGGAAGAAATGGCCAACACGCACGGAGCGGCGGCACCGGACTACTACGTACCGGCGCCGTCGCGGTGGCCGATGGTCGGGATGATCGCGATGGCGTTCGTCGGGATCGGTGCAGGGCTGGTCGTGAACCACAACACCGTCGGCTTCTTCCCGCTGGGGATCGGCCTGGCGACGCTGTTCTACATGATGTTCGGCTGGTTTTCGGCGGTCTCCGGCGAGTCCGAACACGGCAGCTACAACCGCAAGGTCGATGCCTCGTTTCGCTGGGGCATGGGCTGGTTCATCTTCTCGGAGGTGATGTTCTTCGCCTCGTTCTTCGGGGCGCTGTTCTATGCGCGCGTCATTACGGCGCCGATGCTGGGAGACTTCGACCACAAGCTGCTGTGGCCCGACTTCAGCCCGGCATGGCCGCACAACGGTCCTGCGGGGATCGTCGACTCGTTCTCGAAAATCGGTCCGTTCTGGCTGCCGACGATCAACACGGCGCTGCTGCTGACGTCGGGCGTCACACTGACCTTTTCGCACCACGCGCTGCGCTCAAATCACCGCCAGAGCGCGATCATCTGGCTCGCACTCACCGTGCTGCTCGGCCTGACGTTCCTCGGCGTGCAGATCTCCGAGTACGGCCATGCCTACTCGGAGCTGAACCTGCGGCTGTCGTCTGGGATCTTCGGCTCGACGTTCTTCATGCTGACGGGTTTCCACGGGTTTCACGTCTTCGTCGGTGCCATCATGCTGTCCGTGGTGCTGGCGAGACTGATCAAAGGCCACTTCAAGCCCGATCATCATTTCGCGTTCGAAGGCGCGGCCTGGTACTGGCACTTCGTCGACGTGGTGTGGATCGGCCTGTACATCGTCGTGTACTGGCTGTAGGGGACGGACAGATCGGTGACAGCGGCGCCTGCGGGCGCCGCAGCTTTTTATGCCTTCGACGCTAATACGAGCGGGGCTCGATCCAGCCCATCCAGTAGCTGAACAGGATGAACAGGAACAGCGCCACCGAAAGTCCGACCCGCACGGTGAGCGCATGAATGGTACGGCTCGAGCCGCCGCGGTCCCGCACGAGGAAGACGAGGGCCGAACCGAGCGAGACAATGATGCCGATGAAGGCGAGGATGATGATGACGCGCATGTCGTATACGCCGGCGGCGAGATCATTATCCCCTCGGGACGTCCGGTGAGCCGCGGCGCGTGGCGATCTTCCTGGCTCGCCATTGCGGCAGGCATCGCAGTGGCGGCCGCTGCCGTGTCGCTTGGCAACTGGCAGACGCGGCGCGGCGACGCCCGGGAGGCGCTGCAGGCTGAATGGGATCGCGCCGAACGCCTGACGCCGGTCGAGCTGCGGACCGAGGCGGACTTCGAGGCCGCGCGTCAGCGGCTGCCGGTGCGTGTTGCCCTGTCGGGGGAACTTCGGCCGGAGGCCACGGTGTTCGTTGACAATCGCGCGCTCGACGGCGCGCCGGGTTTCCAGGTGGTCACGCCACTGCACCTGGCCAATGGCGCGGCGGTCCTCGTCAATCGCGGCTGGCTGCCGCGTGATTTGGCCGATCCGTCACGGCTTCCGCAACTTTCGACTCCGCGCGGTCAGGTGCGCATCGAGGGCCTCGCCGTTCCGCGCGTGCCGCGCCTCCTCGAACTGGCATCGACGACGCTGGCGCCCCCGCCTGCCATCTGGCCAAACCTCGAATTCGAGGACGTCGAACGGGCGACCGGACTGCGGCTCGAGCGCTTGGTTGTGCAGCAGACCAACGACACCGGCGATCGCCTGCATCGCATCTGGCCACATCCGAGCATAGGCGCGGAGAAGAATCGCGCCTATGCACTGCAGTGGTACGGGCTGGCCGTGCTCAGCGCCGGGCTCACGGCGTTCTTCGGAGGCCGCGCGTGGCTGCGCCAGAGAACACGATGACCGCGCCAGGCACGATCGGGCACTGGCGGCGCTACCGCGTTCTCTATGCGGTCATCGCGCTCTGCGCCGCACCGGTGCTCGCGTCCTACTTCGCGTACTACGTGATGCCGCCGAGCGGGCGCAGCAACTACGGCACGTTGCTCGCGCCGGCGCCCGTCCCTGCGCAGCCGCTGACGACGATCGCAGGCCAGCCGTTTGCGTTCTCGCAACTCGAAGGCCGCTGGGTGCTGGTCATGGCGGCGGCGGGGGCCTGTGATCCGAGCTGCGAAGACGCGCTGCTGCAGATGCGCCAGCAGCGCCTGATGACAGGCAAGGAGCGCGACCGCGTCGAACGCGTCTGGCTGGTCACCGACGGTGCCCCGGTCGCCGTGGCGCTGCAACGCGATTACGAAGGCACCTACTTCGTTCGCATGCCGCTCGCTGCTGCGCGATCAATGCTGCCGGCGGCAGAACGGGATGAGCTCACAGGCCAGCTCTGGCTCGTCGATCCGATGGGCAACGTGATGCTGCGCTGGCCGCCCGATCCGGAGCCGCGGCGGGTGAAAGCCGATCTGTCTCGCCTGCTGACGGCGTCGAGCCACTGGGTCCGCGTCGAGCGCAGCAACTGATGGAAGCGAGCGCGCTCGGCTGGCTTGCATTCAAGGGCGTGGCGGTCGCCGCATTGCCGCTTGCCTACGTGTTTCTCTCCCGCGATCCGGCAAAGTTCCGCAAGCTGGCGTGGGTGACGGCCTTCCTCACGCTCGACCTGATCATGTTCGGCAGCTTCACGCGCCTGACCGACTCGGGGCTCGGATGTCCGGACTGGCCGGGCTGCTACGGCCACTCCAATCCAATATCGGCGGGGGAGCCGATCTCTGCGGCCGAGACTGCACAGCCGACCGGGCCGGTGACGATGACCAAGGCATGGATCGAGATGCTGCATCGCTATTTCGCGATGGGCGTCGGGTTCCTCATCATCATCCTGGCCGTGCAGGCCTGGCGCCGACCGCGGGACACCGCAGCCCCTTCCCGCTGGCTGGCGACCGCGGCGCTGGTATGGGTCTGCGTCCAGGGCGCGTTCGGAGCGCTCACCGTGACGATGAAGCTGCAGCCGATCATCGTCACTGCACACCTGCTCGGGGGCATGGTTCTGCTCGCGCTGCTGGTCGCGCTCGCGGCGCGCACGAGCGGATCGCACGCTGCGACGGAGGACGCGCGTCGACTGCGGCCGCTGGCCTGGTTCGGACTGGCGGTTGTCGCTGCGCAGATTGCGTTTGGCGGCTGGGTCAGCAGCAACTACGCGGTGCTCGCGTGTCCGGACTTTCCGCGATGCCAGGGCGCGTGGCTGCCGTCGATGGATTTTGAGCACGGCTTCACGCTATGGCGCGGACTCGGCCGGACCGGAGCGGGCGACATGATCCCGTTTCAGGCGCTGGTGGCGATCCACTGGATGCATCGCACGTTCGCTGTCGTGGTCACCGCGGTCCTGGTGCTGCTCCTGATCCGCGCGTGGCGCGCGGAGCCGCTGCAGCGCAGCGTCCGAGTGCTGCTGGCCGCACTGGTGCTGCAGCTGGCAACGGGGTTTTCGAACGTGGTGCTCGAATGGCCGCTCGCGGCGGCCGTCCTGCACAGTGGCGGTGCCGCACTGCTTGTCGCGCTGCTGGTGGCGATGGCGGTGAAGCTACCGCCGGCAAGCCGCCTTCCGGCAGGTAGCTGGCGCTAAGATGGGCCGGTGATGGAGACGGAGTCGATGCGCGGCCAGATCGTCGCCGCCCAGCGCTCGCTGGGACACCTGGCGTCCCAGTATTGGGCGCTGACGAAGCCGCGCGTCACGCAGCTCGCGATCTTCTGCGCCGTGATCGGGATGTTCCTGGCGACTCCCGCGCTGCCGCCCGCGCGCACGGTCCTGATGGCGACGATCGGGATCTGGCTGCTCGCCGGAGCCGCGTTTGCCGTCAACTCACTGATCGAGCAGCACATCGACGCCCGGATGGCGCGCACGCGCATGCGGCCGCTGCCGCAGCGCGAGCTGACACCGATTCAGGCGCTGACCTTCTCGGGCGTGATTGGCGGCGCCGGCATGTGGGTGCTGCACACGCAGGTGAACCCGTTGACGATGTGGCTGACCTTCGCGACCTTCGTCGGCTACGCGGTGGTCTACACGGTGCTGCTGAAGCCGTATACGCCGCAGAACATCGTGATCGGCGGCATGAGCGGAGCGATGCCCCCGGTGCTGGGCTGGGCCGCGGTCACCAACAGCGCGCCGCCCGAAGCTTGGCTGCTTGCACTGATCATCTTCGTCTGGACGCCGCCACACTTCTGGGCGCTTGCGCTGTACCGCATCGAGGACTATCGCCGCGCCGGATGGCCGATGCTTCCGGTCACCCATGGCGAACCGCTGACTCGCCTGCACATCCTGCTCTATACGATCGGTCTCGTCGCCACGACGCTGCTGCCGTTCGCGATCCGCATGTCAGGTCTGCTCTATCTCGCCGTCGCCCTGGCATTGGGCGGCGTCTTCGTCGGCTACGCGTGGAAGCTATTCCGGGCGCCCGAGCCCGCCGTGGCGCGCGCGACCTTCAACTACTCGATCGTGTACCTGGCAGCGCTCTTCGCAGCGCTGCTTGCAGATCACTACGTCTGACACAGTGCGCTTCGCAGGCTCCTCGAGGTGGTCATTCCGGCGCACGTGGGCGGTCCTGTCCGCAGCGCTGCTCGCGGCCTGCTCGCCACCCGCCTTCAAGTCGGTCGACATCACCGGTGCCGATTACGCGCACGGCTTTTCGCTCGAATCCGCGAGCGGTGGCCGCAGATCGCTTGCTGACTTTCGCGGCAAGGTGGTGGCTGTCTTCTTCGGCTATACCCAGTGCCCCGATGTCTGCCCGACGACGCTTTCGGATTTCGCAGAAGTCAAGAAGAACCTCGGCGCCGACGGCGACAAACTGCAGGTGATCTTCATCAGCCTGGACCCGGAACGCGACAGCCCTGCTCTGCTCCAGCAGTATGTGCCGGCGTTCGATTCCAGCTTCGTCGCGCTGTACGGAACGCCGCAACAGACGGCCGAGACGGCAAAGGACTTCAAGATCTTCTATCAGAAGGTCCCGGGCAAGACCCCCGGGGCCTACACCATCGACCACACCGCGGGCACCTTCATCTTCGACCGCGAAGGGCGGCTGCGGCTCTTCGTCAGGCACGGCACGCCGCCGGCTGACATCGCTGCCGACGTTCGCCGGCTGCTCTGAGCTCAGTCGAGGCGGCCGGTTTCTGCCGACACTCGTGTCGTGCTCGACAGGATGCGGGCGTCCGGCGCAGCGCTCGAGATGCCAAAGCATGCGCGCACCACGGCGTCGATCGCGAGCTCGAAACCGGCAAACACGCTGACTGCGGTGTGATCCGCGTAGTCGACTGCCTCGTAGCGCTCGGCTCCTCGCCGCAGGACCCCGTGGACCTCGAACGGATCGAACACGACAATCGTGCCGGCGCTCACCTCGACACGCTGGCCGCTGCGCGCAAACACGATGTCCGACGGCGGCCCGGCTACGGCCCAGACGCCGAACATCACGTCCGCATAGTGGGCGTCGGTGTGGAAGAACGCGCCGCGGCACCAGTACCACTCGAAACGCGGGCGCAGGGCCGGGCCGAGGTCGGCCAGTGCCAGTGCCAGTTCAGTGTGGATCGCCTCGTCCTCGAAGGCTCCGCCTGCGTGCACCCGGCCGGTAGTCCCTTCAGTGATCAGGTCCGTCGAGCGGTGGGTCAGCTGCAGTGGCAATGCGCGGTAGGCGCGGGCAAACCGCTGCGCGACGGGACGCAGTTCCGCGCCCGAGCGTGCAAGCAACGGCGGCGCGTCGATATCGACGAAGTCCATCTGGCGATTATCGGCGCGCAAAAAAAGCCCCAGCGGTTAGCTGGGGCGACTGTCCGCCTCGTCGGAGGAGAGGGGGAGGAGCGGAGGCGGATGTTGCTCGGTTCGGTAAGAATGGCTCCCGTACAGGCTCAGGCGAGTGCTGCCAGAGACATGCGCATCTTCTGCAGGGCTTTGGCCTCGATTTGCCGAATTCGTTCCGCGGAGACTCCGAACTCGGCCGCCAGGTCGTGCAGGGTCGCGGTTCCAACCCGACCGTCGGCGTCCTCGTTCAGCCAGCGTGCTTCGATGATCCGCCGGCTGCGCGGATCGAGCGCCTCGATGGCCTCGCGCACGCCTTCGGTTTGCAACAGATCGTGCTGCCGGCGCTGCAGGACTTCCGTGGGCTCCGAGTCCTGGTCTGCTAGATAAGCGATCGGCGCGAACTCCTCCTCGCCGTCCTCGATGCGACCTTCAAGCGCGATGTCGCCGCCGGCGAGCCGCGTTTCCATCTCGGAGACTTCTTGCGGCTTCACGTTCAGTTCTCGCGCGACGCCATCGATTTCGTCGGGGCTCATCGTGCCGAGGCTCTGCTTCATGCTGCGCAGGTTGAAAAAGAGCTTGCGCTGCGCCTTGGTGGTTGCCACCTTGACCAGGCGCCAGTTGCGCAGAATGAACTCGTGGATCTCCGCCCGGATCCAATGCAGCGCGAAGGACACCAGTCGAACGCCGCGTTCAGGATCAAAACGCTTGACCGCCTTCATCAGGCCGATGTTGCCTTCCTGGATCAGGTCGGCGTGTGGCAGTCCGTAGCCCAGATAGTTGCGCGCTACCGAAACGACCAGACGAAGGTGCGAAGTCACCAGCCTGCCAGCAGCTTCGAGGTCGTCGCTGTCGCGGTATTGCCGAGCCAGACGGACTTCCTCGTCAGCGGTCAACAGTGGCACCCGGTTCACGGCCTGGATGTACGCGTCAATGCTGCCAACGCTGCCTGGATGCAGGATCAAGGCGTGTGTGTTGGCTGGAATCAGCGCGGTGGCCATCGCGTCACGGGCACGGGTGTTCGTCACTACAAGCTCCTTTCACTGAAATCCTAGCACTCCGGGTGGTCGAGTGCTAAGCGATTAGAAGGGGTCGCCGGGCGAAAAGTTCAATCCCGATTGATTTTGTCGGGAAAAGGTCGAACGTGGCCGACCGCCGACAGCGAGCGCCCGCTAACTATCGTGTTTGGAGCTGAGATGACTGCGCGCCCTCAGCCAGCCGACGCTGCCGCCGAGTGCGGCGGCCACCAGGACAACCAACCCGAGGACCCAGATTTGTGGTTCGCGCCAAGCGAAGCTCTCTCCGCTCGCGGCCGCAAGCCTGGCGAGGGGCGGTTCGGTCATTGCCAGCGCAATCGCGGCAAGCGCCAGCGCGAGGACTGCCGCGAGTCCGAGTGTGACGGCGCCCGCATACGCGTACGGCCGGACGATGAATCCGGGGCGCGCACCGATCTGCGTCAGGAGTTCCATTTCATTGAGCCTGACCTCGATCTGCGCAGCCGCCGCGGCGGTCAGGCTGAGCAGCACCAGCAGCCCGGCCAGGGCGACCAGAGCAATGACCGGCAGCCGCGCGGCCTGCGACCAGGCGACCAACCGCCGATACCACTGCAGATCCGCCTGCACTGCATCGACCCCGGCCCACTGGCGCGCTTCCTCGGCGACGTGCTCGATTGCATCGGGGTTCTGCGACCACCCGAAGCGCACGATGAGGACGTCCGGCAGCGGATTGGCTCGCTCGGGTGCAGTGGCCGGAATTCCGGAGCGGCGCACGAGTTCGCCGAATGCCTGGTCGCGCGGAACAAGCCGCACGCCGACCACGCCGGCACTTACGGAAAGCCGGCCCCGCATCGCCTCGACCTCGCCGGGCGCGGTACCTGGCGCAATGAAGACGCTGACCTCGGGGCCCGACGGCACATGCGCAACCCAGGGCGCCGCCGTGTATGCCATCGCAAGGATCAGCAGGGGTAGCGCCAGGGCGACCGTCGCGAGGAGCAGGCCCATCAGGAACCGTCCGGGGTGCTCGCCAAGCAAGGCGACCGCTCGACGCAGCGCATACGCGCGGTCGCCGATCGCACTCATGCGGAGGCCGCGGGTTGGATGGCAATGGCCCGAGGGCCGTCGGGGATACGCGACGCGCTGGTCTCCGTGCACACCACGGTCAGGCCCGAGGCGACAAACTCTTGCAGCAAACTGATCACGCCCGCCGCGGTCGCGTGATCGAGATGAGCCGTCGGCTCATCGACCAGCAGCAGGGCCGGCCTGTTGACGACGGCACGAGCGAGCGCCGTGCGCTGGCGGACGCTGCCGGGCACGCGTCGCGGAAACGCGCGCCCATCATTTTCTGTCAGGCCGACCCTCTGCATTGCAACTGCTGCCCAGTGCAGCGATTCGCGCCAGCCGACGCCCGCCGCCACCAAGGGCAGTGCGACGTTCTGCAGCAGATTTCGGTCGTCCAGCAGCAGCGGATCATGCGACACGAGACCGATCGAGCGACGCAGCCGCGGCAGCACGCGCTGCCTCATTCGGGCCAGTGACTGTCCGGCAATCACGATTTCGCCCTCGGTCGGCATTTCGAGCGCGCTGATGAGACGCAGCACCGTGGACTTGCCGGCGCCGGAGGGGCCAAGCAGCCACACGAATTCGTTGCGCGCCACATGGAAGCTGAGGTCGCGCAGCACCACGAGATCGCCATAGCGCTTGCCGACCCGCTTGAATTCGAGCAACTGCACGAACGATGCGTCCGTCACGCCGCGCTATCAACAAGGCTAGTGCCGCTTAGAATCGTCCGTCCATGGCCGTCCGGGGATTCTACGGTCGTCATGGAAATGTCATCGCGGCCCGCTATGGTGCGCAAGAACAGGCATAAGCCGAATACACGGCTCCCGGAAGTGCAGACCAGTCCCGAGCTGTACCTGAACCGGGAGTTGTCGATGCTCGCGTTCAACGAACGCGTGCTGGCCATGGCCGCGCGTGCCTCGGTTCCGCTCGGCGAGCGCCTGCGCTACATCTGCATCGTCTCGTCCAATCTAGACGAGTTCTTCGAGGTCCGAATGTCGGACCTGACAGAAGACATCCGCGAATCCGGGGGTGCCTCGGCGCAGGCGCCCGTGTACGCGTCGATCATGGATCGCGCGCATCGGCTCGTCGCCACGCAGTACGAGCTCTTCAACCACACGATCATGCCGGCCCTGCAGCGCCGGAACATCGTCGTGCTGAACAACGCGCAGCGGAACGAGGCACAGCGCGCCTGGGTACGGGAATACTTCATGCGCGAAGTGCGACCGCTGCTCGCGCCGATCGGGCTCGATCCTTCGCACCCGTTTCCGCAGGTGCTGAACAAGTCGCTGAACTTCATCCTGCAACTCGAGGGCAGGGATGCGTTCGGCCGACCTTCGGCGACGGCGATCCTGAAAGTCCCTCGAGTGCTGCCGCGAGTGATCGCGGTGCCGAAGCGCCTCGCGCCGAAGCAGCAGGCGTTCGTGCTGCTTTCGTCGGTGATCCGGGCGCACCTGCAGGATGTCTTCCCGGGTCGGCAGATCGGGGGCTTCTCGCAGTTTCGCGTCACGCGGGACTCGGAGCTCGCGGTCGACGAACGGGAGGTCCACAACCTGCGGCAGGCGCTGCGCATGGAACTCACGCAGCGACACTTCGGCAACGCGGTCCGCCTCGAGGTACTGGCGACCTGCCCGCCCGATCTGCAGTCGCTACTGCAGGACCAGTTCCAGTTGCCGCAGCGCTCAGCGTTCCGCGTCGACGGACCCGTGAACCTCGTGCGGCTGAATCAGCTTGTCGATCAGCTCACCCAGCCGGCGCTGCGCTGGCCGCCGTTCATGCCGGCCTGGCCGGCAAAGCTCGCGTCAGGCTCGGACATGTTCGAGGCGATGCGGCGGAACGACATCCTGCTGCACCACCCCTTTGAGAGCTTCGAGCCGGTGATCGAGTTCCTGCGCCAGGCCGCCGTCGATGCCAGGGTCGTCGCGATCCGCATGACGCTGTACCGCACCGGCATCAGCTCAGTGCTGGTCGACCTGCTTGAAGAAGCGGCGCGACGCGGGAAGGAAGTGACCGTGATCGTCGAGCTCAAGGCCCGCTTCGACGAGGAAGCCAACATCAACCTCGCCGAGCGGCTCGAGGCGGTGGGAGCACAGGTTGTCTATGGAGTCGTAGGACTGAAGATTCACGGCAAGCTGACGCTGGTGCTGCGCCGTGAGGACGTCCGCGGCAAGCAGAGCCTGGTGCCGTACGCGCATCTCGGCACCGGCAACTACCATCCGACGACGACCAAGCTCTACACGGACTTTGGCATGCTGACCGCGCGCGCCGATATCTGCGCGGACGTCGAGAAGGTCTTCATGCACCTGACCAGCCTCACCAAGGTCGAGCGCCTGCAGCAACTGTGGCTGGCACCTTTCACCCTGCACAAGAATCTGCTGGCTGCCCTGGCCGCGGAGGTCAAACAGGCGAAAGCAGGCAGGCCGGCGCGCGTGATCGCGAAGATGAACGCGCTGACCGACGAGGCGACGATCCAGGCGCTTTACGCC
>Ga0335084_10000705_pt1 | contig 29238 bp, 25 predicted proteins | sample Lox_Sample_44_FD_206721 | JGI IMG/M metagenome (GOLD analysis project Ga0335084, IMG submission 206721) | Soil microbial communities from Loxahatchee National Wildlife Refuge, Florida, United States - Lox_Sample_4.4 | ecosystem: Environmental > Terrestrial > Soil > Wetlands | place: USA... | reverse complement strand
TGATGATGCTCGCGAGCAGCGCGACCGCGTCCGGCTGCGTCGTGTCGAGCGGCACCTCGACGAACGCCGGCCGCAGCCGCCCGATCGGGCCGAGGACACGCCGCGCGACCGCGAGGTTGGCCGTCACGATGTCCCATGCGACGACCAGCCCGAGCCGCACGGCGGCCCGGGGCCGGTGGATGCGGACCGGGTCGTCGAGCAGGCGACCGAGCGCGAGCGGCAGGACCACGGCGAGCACGGCCGCGGCGATGAGGTGGGGCGGCGCGACGCTCGAATTGAGCGCGAGCCAGACCGCGGCGATGAAGCCCGACGCGATGGGATGCGGCAGGAGCCGGCTCATGGATTCGCTCTGGGCGGGAACGGGCGAGCGCTGCGCGGACCGGACTCCCGAAGGATTCTGGGCGCATAGAGGCGCCAGTCCGCGAGCTGACGAGCGGTCGCATCGGTATAGCGCTTCACCGGCGCGGCGAAGATCGCGAGCGCGGCGCTGCACGCGAGCAGCGCGACCATCGGCGCGAGCGATCCCCAGGAGGCTCGCATGGGCGGGGCGCCCCCATCGGCGGTCTTCCAGAACAGCGCGCTCCCCGCGCGCGCGAAAGCGATCGTCGACGCGAGCCCGGCGCCGAGGAGCGCGGTCCACAGCACCGGCGTCGCCGGCAGGCTGCCGGTCGCCTGCAGGAGCGCGAGCTTGCCGACGAACCCGGAGAGCGGCGGCAGGCCGGCGATCGAGACGGCGGCGACGGCGAGCGCCACCCCGAGCACCGCCGGCTGCGCGAGCGGCGGGCGCGGGCCGAAGCCGTCTCCGCCGCGCTGGGTCGCGATCCGCTCGGCGAGCAGGAAGAGCGCGGCGAGCGCGAGCGTCGAGTGCAGGAGGTAGTAGAGCGCCGCGCTCAGGCTTGCCGGCGAGAACACCGCCACACCGACGAGCAGCGTGCCCACCGAGGCGATCGTGAGGTAGGCGGCCATGCGCGCGAGGCCGGCTGCGGCGAACGCCCCGAACGCGCCGAGCGCCACGGTCGCGACCGCGCCGACGAGCAGCCACGGGCCGGCGACGAGGGCCGAGCCGCCGGCGTCGGGACCGAACACGAGGCCGTGCACGCGGAGGATCGCGTACACCCCGACCTTGGTCATGATCGCGAAGAGCGCCGCGACCGGGGGCGACGCGGTGGCGTAGGCGCGCGGTAGCCACAGGTACAGCGGGAAGACCGCGGCCTTCACGGCGAAGACGACGAGCAGCACCAGGGCCGCCGCCCGGGCGATCGGGACGTCCTTCGGGGCGAGGCGCGGCACCTGCAGCGCGAGGTCGGCGAGATTCAGGGTCCCCGTCACCGCATAGAGGGCGGCGATCGCGAGCAGGAACAGGGCGGACGCCGCCAGGTTCACTGCGACGTAGTGGAAGCCCGCGCGCAGCCGTTCCGCGCCGCGGCCGTGGAGCAGCAGGCAGTACGATGCGACGAGCAGGACCTCGAAGAAGACGAAGAGATTGAAGAGATCCCCGGTCAGGAACGCGCCGTTCAGCCCCATCAGCTGGAACTGGAAGAACGCATGGAAGAACCGGCCTCTCGCGTCCCAGGGCTCGGGTCCGATCATCGCGGCGGCGACCGTCGCGAGCGCCACGAGCGCGGTCAGCGCGAGCATCAGGGCGGCGAGTCGGTCGAGCACGAGCGCGATGCCGAATGGAGCGGGCCAGGCGCCGAGCCGGTACACCTCGATCGCTCCGAGCGCGGTGTGGCCGAGCGCACCGAGCGCGACGATCGCAAGACCGGCGCACGACAAGAGCCCGAGCGCGCGCTGCACCCGGAGCCGCTGGTCGCCGACGAGCACGATCAGCACCGCGGCGAGCGCCGGCAGCAGCACCGGGACGATGACCGCATGGTTCACGGCCGCGGCTCCTTGCCATCGACGTGGTCGGTGCCGGTCGCCCCGCGCAGGGCGAGGGCGAGCTCGATCGCGAACCCGGTGGTGGCGAAGCCGATCACGATCGCCGTGAGCACCAGCGCCTGCGGCAGAGGGTCGGCGTAACCGTCGGCGCCGTCGGCGACGAGGGGCGGCACTGCGATCCACAGGCGTCCCATCGCGATGATGAACAGGTTGACCGCGTACGAGAGCAGGCAGAGGCCGAGGACGACCGGGAAGGTGCGCCCGCGCAGCATCAGGTAGATGCCGCAGCCGGTGAGGATCGCGATCGCTCCGGCGACGAGGAATTCCATTCCGGTTAGCTCCGTGTGGCGTCCGCTTCCGCCACGAGCGTCAGCATCGTCGCGCCCACGACGGCGAGGTAGACCCCGAGGTCGAAGAGCATCGCCGAGGCGAGCGGTAGCTCGCCGATCAGCGGCAGCACCGGCTCGGCGTGCGCGCTCGTCAGGAACGGCTTGCCGAAGAGCCACGCGGCGATTCCGGTCGCGCCCGCGACGAGCAGGCCGACTCCGGCAATGCGCGCGTAGTCGAGCCGCAAGCGTTGGCCACCTCCCGCCATGTGCTGCATGAGAAGTGCGACGGCGGTGACCAGCCCGGCCACGAACCCCCCGCCAGGGGCGTTGTGGCCGCGCACGAACAGGAAGATCGACACCAGGAGCGCGAGGGGCAGCAGCCAGCGCGCGGCGACCCGCAGGAGGAGCGGCGTGCCGGCAGGCGGCGCGCCCGCGGGCGACGCGAGACGCAGACCCGTCATTAGCGCCGTGGCGCCGAGCGCGGCGATCGCGAGCACGGTGAGCTCGCCGAAGGTGTCGTAGCCCCGGAAGTCGACCAGGATCACGTTCACGACGTTCGCGCCGCCGCCGAGCGGCACACTGTTCTCGAGAAAGTACCAGGAGATCGTCTCCAGCGGCCGCGTCATCGCCGCGAGCGCGACGAAACCGGCACCGAGGCCGAAACCGGCGGCGAGGAGACCGTCGCGCGCCCTGCGCAGCGACGACGATTCGGCCGGGCTCGTCTGCGGCAGCGCCGCCAACGCCATCAGCAGCAGCACGGTCGTCACCACCTCCACCGCGAGTTGCGTCAGCGCGAGATCGGGCGCGGCGAACTGGAGGAAGGCCGCCGAGACGACCAGACCGACCACGCCGACGAGCACGACCGCTACGAGCCGGTTCGCGTGGAAGGCGGCGCACCCGAGCGCCGCCCCGGCCAGCACGATTGCCGCCACCACGCCGATGGGCGTGATTGGCGCGAGCGGGCGACCGCCGGCGGGGATGCCGCTGCCGAGGAGCGGCGTCGCGCCGAGCGCGAGCGCGAGCGCGAACAGGCAGACGAGTGAGCGCTGCAGCGAGCCGTTCTCGAGCGCGTTCGTCACGCGCGCAGCACCGGCGAGCGCCGCGTCCATGAGGTGCTGGAACGCGAGCCGCGCGGTCCAGCCGGACGGCGTGTGCAGGTGAAGGTTGTACTTGTGCTGCAGCGCCCAGTACATGGCCGCACCGCCGGCGAAGGCGAGCGCGCTCAGCGCGAGCGGCGCGCTGAAGCCGTGCCAGATCCTGATCGAATAGGCGGGGATTTCCGCACCGACCACCGCTTGCGCGGCCACCCCGACGAGCGGCGCCACCGTGAGCGCCGGCAGCACGCCGACCGCCAGGCAGACGACCGCCAGGATCTCGACCGGCACCTTCATGAACCGCGGCGGCTCGTGCGGCGTGCGTGGCAGGTCACGCGGCTCGCCGTTGAAGAAGACGTCGTGGATGAACCGGGCCGAGTACGCGACGCCGAAGGCGCCGCCCGCGAGCACCACGCCGGGCGCGAGCGCTCCGAGCAGACCGAACCCGCGGAGGTCGAGCGCCTCGGCGAAAAACATCTCCTTGGACAGGAAACCGTTCAGCAGCGGTACGCCGGCCATCGCTGCGGCCGCGACGATGGCGAGCGTCGCGGTGTATGGCATGCACTTCCAGAGCCCGTTGATGCGCCGCATGTCGCGCGTGCCGCACTCGTGGTCGATGATCCCCGCGGTCATGAAGAGCGACGCCTTGAAGGTCGCGTGGTTCACGATGTGGAACACCGCCGCGACCGACGAGAGGGGCGAGTCGAGCCCGATCAGGAACGTGATCAGCCCGAGATGGCTGATCGTCGAGTAGGCGAGCAGCCCCTTCAGGTCGTGCTTGAACACCGCGACGTAGGCCGCGAACGCGAAGGTCACCAGCCCGACGGTGGCGACGATGTAAACGAAGAGCGGTGTCCCGCCGAGCACGGGATAGAGGCGGGCGAGCAGGAAGACGCCGGCCTTGACCATCGTCGCCGAATGCAGGTACGCCGACACCGGCGTCGGCGCCGCCATCGCCTCCGGCAGCCAGAAGTGGAAGGGGAACTGCGCGCTCTTGGTGAACGCACCGAGAAGCACGAGCACGAGGGCAGCCGGATATCGCGGATCGGCCACGATCCGGTCGTGCATGCCGGCGAGCGCGGAGATCTCGTAGGTGCCTGCGATGCTCCCGATCAGGAGGAAACCGGCGAGCATCGCCAGCCCGCCGGTGGCGGTGACCGCGAGCGCCATGCGGGCGCCCTGACGCGCGTCGGCCCGGGTGTGCCAGTAGCCGATCAGCAGGAACGAGGCGACGCTCGTCAGCTCCCAGAACACCGCGAGGAGGAGCAGGTTGTCGGCGAGCGCGACGCCGAGCATCGCGGCCATGAAGAACGCGAGCTGGCCGTAGAACCGGCCGGGCGGGTCGCTCTCGTCCAGGTAGTAGCGGGCATAGAGGATGACGAGCAGGCCGATCCCGAGGATGAGGATCGCAAAGAGCGCCGCGAACCCGTCGAGCCGGAGCGACACGTTCAGGCCGAGCTCGGGCACCCAATCCCAGAATGCCGCCGGCGCGTCGCCGGCGAGAACGCGGGGCAGCGCGACGAGCACGAGGGCGAGCGCGCCCGCCACGACGGCGGCGAGCGCCCACGCGGCCGCCGTTGCCGAGCGCCGGCCGGCGACGGCGGCGAGCAGCGTCCCGCCGACCAGCGGCAAGCCGATCACGAGCGCTAGCGAGATGTCGGGTGCGATCACCGCGGCGGATTCTACGGGAACCCCGCACGTATAATCGCGGGCCCGCTGCCGCGGGACGTCGCGCCCCCGCCGTGGCCTCGATAGGGGAGGGGAATCTCCGGATGCCGTCGCCGCTCAAAATACTGGCGCGTTTTGTCGCCCACGAGAAGGGCCTTTTCGCCGGCGCGATCGTCGTCGCCGGGATCGCGGCCGCGCTCGGCGTGCCGTTCGACTTCGTGCTGTTCGGCCTGACGCTCGCCGGTGTCGCGCTCTTTCACCATCACACGCTGCAGGTCGCGCTGACCGGCCTCGCGGTCATCGTCCTGTACAAGCTCGGGGTCACGGGCTTCAGGACCGGCCCGGGCCTCGACGGTCTCGTCGCCCACATGAGCCACGAGTGGGTCATCCTCACCAATCTGCTCGGCTTGCTGGTGGGCTTCGCGCTGCTCTCGAAGCATTTCGAGGACAGCGAGGTGCCCAAGGTGCTGCCGAAGTACCTGCCCGACGACTGGAAGGGCTGCTTCATCCTGCTCGTCATGGTGTTCGTGCTCTCGTCCTTTCTCGACAACATCGCGGCCGCACTGATCGGCGGGGCGATGGCGCACACCGTCTTCCGGGGCAAGGTCCACATCGGCTATCTCGCGGCGATCGTCGCCGCGTCGAATGCCGGCGGCTCGGGGAGCGTGGTGGGCGACACCACGACGACGATGATGTGGCTCGACGGCGTGAACCCGCTCGCCGTGCTCCACGCCTACGCTGCGGCGGTGGTGGCGCTGGTCGTTTGCGGCATTCCGGCCGCGCTGCAGCAGCACAGGCACTCGCCGATCATGAAGGACATACCGCCCGGGACGCACGTCGACTGGGCGCGGGTCGCGATCGTCGGCTTCATCCTAGTGGTCGCGATCATCGCGAACGTGACGCTCAACCTTCGGGCACCGCAGCTGGCCGATCGCACCCCGGTGATCGGTCTCGCGGTGTGGGCCGCGATCCTCGTATCGATCGCGCTACGCAGGCCTGACTGGAGCGTCATCCCAGGCGCGGTGAAAGGCTCGATCTTCCTGCTGTCGCTCGTGACCTGCGCCTCGCTGATGCCGGTGGAGAAGCTGCCGCCCGCGTCCTGGCAGACGGCGTTCACGCTCGGCTTCGTGTCCTCGGTGTTCGACAACATCCCGCTCACCGCGCTCGCACTGAAGCAGGACGGCTACGACTGGGGAATGCTCGCCTACACGGTGGGCTTCGGCGGCTCGATGATCTGGTTCGGATCCTCGGCGGGGGTGGCGATTTCGAACATGTACGGCGAGGCGAAGTCGGTCGGCCGGTGGCTTAAGCACGGTTGGCACGTGACGATCGCGTACATGATCGGCTTCACAGTAATGCTTGCGCTAACGGGCTGGCAGCCCACGCCTAAGCGCGCGTCCGCGCCGGGCGCCGCGACCCCGGCAGCGACCATCCCGGCACCCGGAAAATAGCGGCGTTTTGCTTGCCGGGCAGGGCGTTCGGGACTACCATTCGCGGGCTTTATCGCCGGGGGGAGGGGCGTCGCATCCTGCGTCGCAACAACAAACGAAAGCGCGGAATACCCGACCCATTCAAGCTGTTGCGCATCGTACGCGGCAGCGTCCCGACGACATTCAAATATCCACAGTTTCTACCGAAGGAGCACCTCCATGAGCAACGAGCAGGTGAAGAGGACTGCCGAGACTGCCCGCCGCAAGTTCCTCGCCGGCGCCGCCGCGACCGCAGGCGCGGCGACGCTCGGGTTCCCGGCGATCGTCAAGGCCCAAGGGCCGATCAGCTTCCGCTGGCAGAGCACCTGGCCGGCGAAGGACATCTTCCACGAGTACGCGCTCGACTACGCGAAGAAGGTCAACGACATGACCGGCGGCGACCTCAAGATCGAGGTCCTGCCTGCTGGCGCCGTCGTCCCCGCATTCGGTCTGCTCGATGCGGTGACCAAGGGCACGCTCGACGGTGGGCACGGCGTGTTGGTGTATCACTACGGGAAGCAAAACGCGCTCGCGCTCTGGGGTTCGGGGCCGGCGTACGGCATGGATGCGAACGAGCTGCTCAGCTGGCACCGGTACGGCGGCGGCAAAGAGCTGCTCACCAAGCTATACGCTTCGATCGGCGCCAACGTCGTGTCGTTCCCGTACGGTCCGATGTTCACGCAGCCGCTCGGCTGGTTCAAGAAGCCGATCACCAAGCCCGAGGATTTCAAGGGCATGAAGTACCGCACGGTCGGCATCTCGATCGACGTGTTCACCGGGATGGGCGCGGCGGTGAACGCGCTGCCCGGCGGCGAGATCGTGCCGGCGATCGACCGCGGCCTGCTCGACGGCGCCGAGTTCAACAACCAGACCTCGGACCGCATCCTCGGCTTCGCCGACGTCTCGAAGGTGTGCATGCTGCAGAGCTACCATCAGAACGCCGAGCAGTTCGAGATCCTGTTCAACAAGACGAAATTCGACGGGCTCCCGGCCAAGCTCAGGGCGACCCTCGAGCATGCGGTGGACGCCGCGTCGGCGGACCTGTCCTGGAAGGCGATCGACCGGTACTCGCAGGACTACATCGAACTGCAGACGAAGGACAAGGTCCGGTTCTACAAGACGCCCGATTCGGTGCTCCGCAAGCAGCTTGAGGTCTACGACACCGCCGTGGCGAAGCGTGCGGACAATGCGCTGTTCAATGAGATCGCCGATTCGCAGAAGCGCTTCGCCGAACGCGTGGTGAAGTGGGACCTCGACACCAATGTCCGGCGCGAGATGGCCTACAACCACTACTTCTCCAAGGCCCAGGGGAAGAAGGCCTGACGACGACGCGCGTGACCAGCCATCCGGTGCGAGCCGGGTGGCTGTTTGTTTTTTGTGCACCCCGCCTTCTGAAAGCAAGCTTCCGCCACCCATGACAGCTCAAGGATTCCTGCGCGCGGTCGACAGCATCAGCATGTGGTCGGGCAAGACCTTTGCCTGGCTGATCGGCATCCTGACGCTGGTGGTCTCGGTCGAGGTGTTCAAGCGCTATATCCTGAACGCGCCGACCGCCTGGATCTTCGACCTGGACGCGATGCTCTACGGCACGCTGTTCATGATGTGCGGCGCGTACGCGCTGTCGCAGGACGGGCACGTGCGAGGCGACTTCCTCTACAGCAACATGAAGCCGCGCACGCAAGCCTCGCTCGACCTGGTCCTCTACTTCCTGTTTTTCCTTCCGGGAATCATCGCGCTGATCTACGCCGGGTGGGGATTCGCCGGCGACTCCTGGCGGATCAACGAGCACTCGAACGTCACTGCGGAGGGGCCGCCCGTCTATCAGTTCAAGATGGTGATCCCGATCGCCGGCACCCTCGTCATCCTCCAGGGGTTCGCCGAGATCGTCCGCTGCATCCTGTGCCTCAGGACGGGAACGTGGCCCGAGCGCTACCGGGACGTCGAGGAGATCGACGTGGTTGAGGAGCAGCTCGCGCACAGCGAGCTCGTGGACGAGGAATCGCGCCGCGTTGCGATCGAACACGCCCACGACATCGACCAGGCGGCGCATCAGCGCGGCGGGATCGAGAAAACATGAGCGATCCGGCACTCGGCCTTGGCATGCTCGCCCTGATCGTCGCGGCGATCATGATGGGCTTCCCCACCGCGTTCACGATGATGGGCCTGGGGATGATCTTCGGCTTCGTCGCGTTCTACGACCCGGCGCAGCCCTGGCTCGACAACCGGGTCTTCGACCTGTTCGTCCAGCGGACTTACGGCGGCATGAACAACGAGACGCTGCTCTCGATCCCGCTGTTCGTGTTCATGGGCTACATCATCGAGCGCGCGGCGCTGGTCGACAAGATGTTCTTCAGCGTGCAGCTCGCGTTCCGGCGCATGCCCGCCTCGCTCGCGGTGACGACGCTCCTCGTATGTGCGTTCTGGGGCATCGCCTCGGGCATCGTCGGCGCCGTCGTGGTGCTGATGGGCGTGATCGCCATGCGCCCGATGCTCAACGCCGGCTACGACGTCAGGCTCGCCTCGGGCGTGATCACCGCGGGCGGCACGCTCGGGATCCTGATTCCGCCGTCCGTGATGCTCATCGTCTACGCCGCGGTCGCCGGGCAGTCGATCGTGAAACTGTACGCAGCGGCGATGCTGCCGGGCTTCTTCCTCACGTTCCTCTATCTCCTCTACATCATCGGCTGGGCGTTGCTCAACCCGAAGATCGCCCCCAAGCTGCCGCCGGAGAAGTACAGCGTTGCGGTGCCGGAGTGGCTGCAGCGGCTGGAAAGCGGCCCTTCGCGGCGAGTCGTCGGGGGTCTCCTCGCTGCGATGCTGAGCCCGGGACGCCTCAAGGATGCGCGCGCACCCGATGGGCGCCCGGTCGGTTACTGGCTGATTCTGAAGAACGTGTTCGCGCTGATGGTACCGGCGCTCCTCGCGGTAGCGATGTTCGCCGCGGCGTGGTGGTACGTCGTCATTCACAATGCCCCTGCGGCGGCGTCCCCGCCCGCCGCTGCGGCCGCAGCGCCCGCCAAGCAGGAGAAGGCGCCGCAGCCGGGCGGGCTCGCCGAGCTGCCGCAAGCCGAGCAGGGCGGGCCCCCGCAGGAGCTCGGCACCGCCGAGCGGGAGGTTGCGGCGGAGAGCGAGAGCGGCGAAGGGCCGCCGCGCGAGGTCGGCGGACTCGCCGAGGCGGGTGCCCAGGAAGGCGTGGGCAAGGTGCCGGAGCACTTCTACGAGTGGTTCTGGGCGCTCGCGATCCTGACCCTCATCGTGCTCGCGATCTATTACTGGCGCATGGACGGGGAGCAGCTCGAGATCCTCAGGATGCTCGAGGACTCGGTCGTTCCACTCGGCGTGCTCACCTTCGTCGTGCTCGCGGTGATCCTCTTCGGCATCACCACCGCGTCCGAGTCCGCGGGCGTGGGGGCGTTGGGCGCGCTGTATCTCGCCGGGATGGCGAAGTACCCGCGCCGCGTGCTGTGGTCGAGCCTCGCCGGGCTCCTGATCGGCATCGTGCTCAGCTTCCTGCGCGGCGACCTGGTGACACTGATCGTCGCCGCCTCGCTCGGGGCGCTCTTCGCCGGCACCGGGGTGCCATGGATCTGGGACCTCCTGACGCGCAAGCGACTGCTCCAGAACCTCAAGGAATCGACGTTCCTCACCGCCAAGACCACGGCGATGGTTTGCTGGCTGTTCGTCGGGTCGGCTCTCTTCTCGGCCGTGTTCGCGCTGCACGGCGGACAGTCGCTGATCGAGAAGTGGGTGCTCGGCCTCCACATGTCGCCGCTGCAGTTCATGATCCTCGCGCAGGCGATCATCTTCATACTCGGCTGGCCGCTGGAATGGACCGAGATCATCGTCATTTTCATTCCGATCTTCATCCCGCTGCTCACGCACTTCAACGTCGATCCGGTGCTGTTCGGCACGATGGTGGCGGTGAACCTGCAGGCGGCATTCCTGTCGCCACCCGTGGCGATGTCGGCGTTCTATCTGAAGGGCGTCGCACCGAAGCACGTGACGCTCAACCAGATCTTCGCCGGGATGATGCCGTACATGCTCATCGTCATCCTCTGCCTCGTGTTCATGTACATCTGGCCGGGGATGACGCTTTGGCTACCGAACTTCCTGTACGGGGGCTGACGCAGTTTCGCCGAAGGGGGACGTGATGGAGCCACTGGACATACTCAAGATCATCGCTGTCGCTGGCGCGTTGCTGATCGCGCTGTACGGCATCAATCGCATCGACGCCCGGATGAAGGCGAAGAACCAGGGGTTCGGGCCGAATACGCTGCGCGCGCTCGGCCTGGTCATCTTCCTGCCGACGCTCGTCGTGCTCGCGGTCGTCACCGATTTCCGCACCGAGGTGCTCGCGGCGCTGCTCGGCACGGTCGCCGGGTACGTACTGTCGCAGTCGACCGCGGACGACCAGTGAGTTCTTGGCTCGTCGAACTGCCGTAGACTCCAGGCTTCGCGGGGCTGTCCGGCCCGCCCGCTCCATCATCGGGGCGCAAGGAGATTCGTGAATCAAACTGCGCAGACCGGTGCTACCCGGGTATTCGAGCTGTTCCTGATCAAGCCTTCCCACTACGACGATGAGGGTTATGTCATCCAGTGGGTGCGTTCGTCGATCCCAGCGAACACGCTGGCGACGCTGAACGGCCTAGCGCTCGACTGCGCCGCGCGGCGGGTGCTCGGCGAGGACGTCGAGATCCGGATCACGGTCCTGGACGAGACCAACACCCGCATCAGGCCCGGTGCGATCATCCGGCAGATCCGCGCATCGGGCGGACGGGGTCTGGTCGGACTCGTCGGCGTGCAGACCAACCAATATCCGCGCGCAGTGGACCTCGCCCGGCCGCTCGCCGCCGCCGGGATGCCGGTCTGCATTGGCGGGTTTCACGTCAGCGGCTGCCTCGCGATGCTGCCGGAGGTGCCGCAGGAACTGCGCGACGCGATGGACCTCGGCATCACCCTTTTCGCGGGTGAAGCGGAGGGACGCTTCGAGGAACTGCTGCAGGCCGCCGACCGCCGCGAGCTAAAGCCGCTGTACAACTACATGAACGATCTCCCGGGACTGGAGGGCGTGCCGACGCCGTACCTGCCTGCGGACGTCGTGGCGCGGACGGCCAGCATGCGGACGAGCTTCGACGCCGGCCGCGGCTGCCCGTTCAGTTGCAGCTTCTGCACGATCATCAACGTCCAGGGCCGCAAATCGCGCGCCCGGAGCGCCGACGACGTCGAGCAGCTCGTGCGCGCCAACCTCGCCCAGGGCGTGCACAACTTCTTCATCACCGACGACAACCTGGCGCGCAACCAGAACTGGGAAGCGATCTTCGACCGGCTGATCCACATGCGCGAGGTCGAAGGCGAGCGGATCCACGTGGTGGCCCAGGTCGACACCGCGGTGCACAAGATCCGCGGCTTCATCGAGAAAGCGGCGCGCGCCGGGGTGAACCGGGTGTTCCTCGGCCTGGAAAGCATCAACCCGGAAACGCTCAAGCACACCCAGAAGGGACAGAACCGCATCACCGAGTACCGGGCGATGCTGCAGGCCTGGCACCGCGTCGGGACGCTGACCTTCGCAGGCTACATCCTCGGCTTCCCGGGCGACACGCCGGAATCGATCGAGCGCGAGATCCGCATCATCCAGCGCGAGCTGCCGATCGACCTCCTCGAGTTCTTTATCCTCACGCCGCTCCCCGGCTCCGCCGACCACAAGAAGCTGTACCTCGCGGGCGTGCCGATGGAGCGGGACCTGAATCGCTACGACGTCGTGCACGTCACGACCGCCCACGGGACGATGTCGGACGACGAGCTGCTCGCGATCTACAAGAAGGCCTGGAATCTCTACTACTCGCCCGACCACATCGAGCGGGTCCTGCGCCGGAGTCAGGCGTGGGGCTACGACCTCGACAACATGAAGGCCAAGATGTTCGGCTTCCAGGCGCCCGCCACGATCGAGGGGACACACCCCCTAGAGGGTGGTATCTTCCGCCGCAAGTACCGCCGCGACCGCCGTCCGGGAATGCGGCGCGAGAACCCGGTCGTGTTCTACGCGCGGTACGGTGCGGAGATCGTGTCCAAGATCGTGCAGTACACCGCGCTGTACTGGCGCTACCGGCGGATCCTCGAGCACGTGCGCCGCACCCCGGGGATCGAGGTGGACGTCGCGATGCAGCCGGTGCGGGACGGGGACCTCGACGCGCTCGAGCTATTCAACGCCACCGCCGGCGCGCGCGCCGCGGCCGAGAAGCAGCGCCGGAAAAAGCTCGCTCTCGCGGCCGTCGAGACCTGAGCTTCGAGGCCCCGAGCGGGGAGACCGTCCGAAGCCCGCACGAGCGGGCTTCATCGCTCCCGGCGCGAGAGGAGTGAACCGACTGCTTGACTTCCGCGACGGGCGTGAAGGCCGCGGCACACCCGGTGGCCATTGGGATGTGGCCGCACAGTTCATCAGGTATGCGGCTGCCGGGGCGGTCGGCACGATGGTGCATTACGCGCTCCTCTTCGGCCTGGTCGAGGGGGCGGGCATCGGCGCGGTGACGGCGTCGACCTGCGGCGCGGTCTCGGGCGCGCTCGTGAATTACACGCTCAACTACCGCTACACATTCCGCAGCCGCCGGCCCCACCGTGAATCGCTGCTCAAATTCGGCGTAGTTTCCGTGGCGGGGGTGGCGCTGAATGCGCTCGTAGTCCTGGTCGGGACGACTACCTGTGGCTGGCACTACCTGGTCGTCCAGCTCATCGCCACCGGCGTGGTGCTCGGCGTCGCTTTCGCTGTCAATCGCGCATGGACATTCTGAATTCCGACACGGCGGCGACCGCCCCCCGCGCCACGGAGATCGCCGAGCGCCGGTGGCTGCTCGCGCTGCTCGTGATCGCGGTAGCGGTTCGAGTCGCGACGTTGGGTGCGTATGTCTTGACGGACAACACCGAGGCGCGCTACGCCGAAATCGCCCGCAAGATGGTGGAGACCGGCGACTGGATCACGCCGCAGTTCCACTATGGCGTCCCGTTCTGGAGCAAGCCGCCGCTCGCGATGTGGCTGACGAGCGTCTCGTACCTGGCGCTCGGTGTCGATGAGTTCAGCGCACGGCTGCCGTCGCTCCTCGCGTGCCTCGGTGTGCTCTGGCTGACGTACCGCATGGCCGCGAAACCCGGCGGTGTCACGTCCGGATTGCGTGCCGCGTTGGTGCTGATGACCACGTTGCTCTTCTTCATCTCCGCCGGCGCGGTGATGACGGACCCGGCGTTGTTGCTCGGCACCACGCTGTCGATGGCGGGATTCTGGACGGCCGTGCGGCGCCCGGATAGCGCTGCGCGGCTTTGGGGGTACGCGTTTTTCGTCGGTCTCGTCATCAGCCTTCTCGCGAAGGGGCTGGTCGGCGTTGTGCTCACGCTGGGGCCGGTCGGCCTGTGGACGCTGTGGAAGGGCGATCTCCGCACGGTGTGGCAGCGCCTGCCGTGGATCGGCGGCTCCCTCCTCGCAGCAGCGCTGGCGGTGCCCTGGTATCTGCTCGCCGAGGCGCGAACGCCGGGGTTCCTCGAATACTTCTTCATCGGGGAGCACTGGAAGCGCTACACCGACAGCGGTTGGCAAGGCGATCGTTTCGGGACCGCGCACGCGCGCCCTCATGGAACGATCTGGCTGTTCGCGATGGCAGCGACTTTGCCGTGGCTGCCGGCATGGCTCGCCCTGCTATGGCGATCGCGTCGCGCTGCGCGGCGGCAAGCGGCGGCGGATGCCGACTGGCGCGCCTACCTTTGGCTCTGGGCGCTCGCGCCACCGGTGTTCTTCACCTTCGCCGGGAACATCCTCCTAACCTATGTCCTCCCGGGGCTCCCGGCCTTCGCGCTGCTCGTCAGCGAGGCGTGGCGGGCGGCCGGGACCGGACCGAGGTTGGACGCGACGCTCAAGCTCTCCAGCCTGTGGCTCCCGGTAGGTTTCGTCGTCGCGGTGGCGCTCGCGGGCACGCGGCTCGAGACGACCTATTCGCAGAGGCCGCTGGTCACGGCCTACGTGGCGGCTCGCGAGAGCGACTTGCAGCATCTCTACTACCTGGGGGAGACCCCGCTGTCGGCCGAGTTCTACACGCGCGGCCGCGTTTCGAACGCCGCCACGCCAACGGAGCTAGACCGCGTCCTGGGTGAAAGGCGTGGCAACTTCTACGCGCTGACCGAAGAGCAGCTCGCCGCTCAGCCCGAGCTTCGAGCGCGACTGACCCCGCTGGGACATTACGGCCGGTACGCGCTGCTGCGAGAGGCGGGGACCCCCCCGGCACGGGCCGAGTGACGATGCCCGGCGCTGCATCTGCGCTGCAGCCTGACATGCGCGCACCGGCCGGCGAGGACCGTTGAATGTGCGGGATCGTCGGCGAAGTCGGTGCCGCCGCGGAGGCGGGCGTCGTCGAGGCGCGCATCCTCCGGCAGCTCGCGCTGCTGCGGCACCGCGGACCGGACGGCTCCGGCGTCGTCGTCGATCCGGATTTCGCGTTCGGCCATGCGCGGCTCGCGATCATCGACCCCGAGCTCGGCGCGCAGCCGTTCTCCTCCGCCGACGGCAAGGTGGTGGTCACCTACAACGGGGAGATCTACAACTACATCGAGCTGCGCGAGGAGCTCGTCCGCGCCGGACACTCGTTCCGCACCGCGTCGGACACCGAAGTGCTGGTGAACGGCTATCGCGAGTGGGGCACCGGCGTCCTGGAGCGGATCGACGGCATGTTCGCGTTCGCGATCTACGACCGCAGCCGCCGGGCCCTCTTCTGCGCCCGCGACCCCTACGGCCAGAAGCCGTTTTTCTATCATCGCGCGGGAGAGACCCTGGCATTTTCGTCCGAGTGCCGGACCTTCGCCCTGCTGCCCGGATTCGACGATGAAATCGATGCGAGCGCGCTCGCCGATTTTCTGGCTTTCGAGTGCTTTCCGTACGACCGCTCGATCTTCCGCGGCGTTCAGAAGCTGCCGCCGGGGCACTTTCTCACCTATTCCGACGGCAGACTCCACGTCGCGCCGTACTTCGACTGCGTGCCCGGCGACGGCCCCCGGCGCACGTCGGCGGCCGAGCTCGAAGAGGAGGTGCATGCGCAGCTGCGCGTGGCGGTGGCACGAACGTTTCGTGCCGACGTCCCCGTGGGCCTGCTGCTCAGCGGCGGTCTCGACTCCTCGCTGATCCTGGCGATCCTGCGCGAAGTCCACCCGGGGCTGCCGCTGCGCACCTTCACCATTCGCAACCTCGATCGCTCATACGACGAAAGCGCCGCGGCGGCGCTGCTCGCCGACACCTTCCGGAGCGCGCACACCGTCGTCACCGCGGAGCCCTCGGCGCTGGCGGCAGCGGCGCGGCAGCTGCCCGCGCGGCTCGACGAGCCCCAGGCCGATCCCGGCATCCTGCCGAAATACCTTGTGTGCCGTGAGATCGCGCGCACAACCAAGGTTGCGCTGACCGGCGACGGCGGTGACGAACTCTTCTACGGCTACGAGGTGTTCCGGGCGCAGCGGGCGGCGCGCGTGGCCGCCGCCGTGCCCGGCGTGCTGCACCACGGCGTGATCCGGCCGTTGACGCAGCTTCTGCCCGCGAGCGATCGCTACCTCAGCTGGGAGCTCAAGTTGAAGCAGTTCGCCAAGGGCTTCCCGGCGCCGGAGCACCTGCGCAACTTCTACTGGACCAGCCCGTTCCCTGACTACGAGCTGCGCAGGCTGCTGCGCGCCGACTGCTATGACGGCCACGACGTCGACCGTCAGCTCGAGCTGCTCAAGACGCGCTGGGAGAAGGCGAGCGGCAGCCTCGGCCGTCTTGCGTATCTGTACCAGCAGCAATACCTGCCTGACTACGTGCTCGCCAATTCGGACCGGGTGGCGATGCTGAATTCAGTCGAACTGCGCACCCCGTTTCTCGCCAGCGATCTCGTGCGGCTGCTCAACGCAACGCCGGATGCGCTCAAGATGCGGGGCCACCGGACCAAGTCGATCCTGCGCGGCATCGCACGAAAGCTCCTCCCGGCATCGATTGCACGACGCCCGAAAGTCGGGTTCACCGCGCCGGTGGCCGCGCTGATCAAGGGGGAACTGAAGGAGGAGGTGAGGGAACTGCTCGGCCGCGAGTATCTGCGGCGGCAGGGTCTCTTCAACGAAGAGTACGTGGCGCGGCTGCTCGATGAGCACTTCGAGAACCGGCATAATCGCTACAAGCAGATCTGGGTGCTGTTCATGCTGCAGAAGTGGCTGGAGCACAGGGAGGGGCATCGCGATGGATGACGACTACGCACTGTCCATCGTCATCCCGGCCTACAACGAGGTGGAGAGCCTGCCGGTGCTGGTCGCCGACGTCGTCGCGGTGGCGCAGACCCTGTCGTGCCGCTCGTGGGAGCTCATCCTGGTCGACGACGGCTCGACCGACGGCACCACCGAGGTCATGCGTCGTCTCGCCGGCGAAGACCGGCGCATCAAGGCGGTGCTGCTGCGGACCAACTTCGGCAAGTCGGCGGCGCTGATGGCCGGGTTCCGTGAAGCGAACGGCGACATCGTGATCACCATGGACGCCGATCTGCAGGACGACCCGCGAGAGATCCCGAGTTTCATCCGGGAGATCCAGAGCGGCTACGACCTCGTGTCGGGGTGGAAGAAGGAGCGCGACGATCCGCTCGAGAAGCGTCTGGCGTCACGCTTCTTCAACGCGGTCGTGCGCAAGGTGTCGGGGGTGAAGCTGCGCGACAACAACTGCGGCTTCAAGGCCTATCGCCGATGGTGCATAAGCGACCTGCAGTTGCGCGGCAACCAGCATCGCTTCGTGGCCGCGCTCCTCCTGTGGCGCGGGGCCCGCATCGGTGAAATCCCCGTTCAGCATCACAAGCGCCGGCACGGCACCAGCAAATACGGCATCGCGCGTTACTTCCACGGGGCGTTCGATCTCGCGACACTGATCCTGCTCACCAAGTTTTCGCAGAGCCCGCTTTACTTTTTCGGCCTGTTGAGCGTGCCCTTTCTCATCCTCGGTGGCCTGATCAGCGGCTACCTGCTGGTGAACCACGTGCTCCATATGATCTTCACCACGATCGGGTTTGAGCTGACCATGCGCCCACTGCTGATCCTGGCGGTGTTCCTCATCCTGGTCGGCCTGCTGATCTTCCTGATCGGCCTGCTGGCCGAGCTGGTGCTGCGCTCGGCCACGTTTGAACAGAGCTATTGGGTGCGCGAAGTCGTCGGCGGACACCGCGCGGCGGCGAGATCCGCGACGCTGGGAGCGTCGGGCGACGCTCGCGGCCGGCGCGCCGATGAAGCTGAAACCGGCCGGTTCGCCGAGCGCGAAACGGACCGGTGATGATCCCGGCGCGCCGTCCGGGGGAACGAGCCGGTGAGGCCGCGCCGCCCCTATAATCCGCGATGGCCGAGAGCTATCGCAGCTGGGAGCCGGTGCCCGACCTGCCGCAGGGCGGCTCGCGCCTCGCCCAGCTCCGCGACGATGCAGCGGGCCTCTCGATCGCGCTCGAGTTCGACATGCGGCCGGGCGAGCTCCTGCAGCTCGTCTTCCACTCGGCGCTCGCGCACCGGCGCAGCTCGTTCGAGGTCTTCATCCGCATGTGGCGGATGGAAGTGCCGCACCGGCTCTATCTCGTCGAGAACTCGCGCTGGATCGAGTGGCTGCACGAGGAGAGCGACGGGCGGTACGTGAGCGCGTCGCTCGCGCACTACGTCATCACCACCTCGCGCGACTTCATCGAGCTCCTCGCGGCCGACCCGCCCGAGACGGAGTGGCGGCCCGGGCCGGCGTGAGGCCGTGATCGCGGTCGCACCGCGCGCGGGGCGGCGCTGGCTCGTCCTCGGGCTGGCGATCCTTGCTTACATGCTCGGGCTCTTCCACCGGGTCGCGCCGGCGGCGCTCGCTCAGGATCTCGTCCAGGCGTTCGCGACCAGCGCGGTCGCCCTCGGCGTCCTCGCCGCGACCTACTTCTGGGTCTACACCGCGATGCAGATGCCCTGCGGTGTGCTCGCGGACACGCTCGGCCCGCGGCGCCTGCTGTTCGGCGGCGGGCTGATCGCGACCGCGGGCGCGGCGATGTTCGGGGTCGCGCCGGAGTTCGGCTGGGCGGTCTGCGGCCGGATGCTCGTCGGCCTCGGCACCGCGGTCGCGTTCCTTGCGGCGCTGAAGCTGATTGCGACCTGGTTCGACGAGCGGCAGTTCGCGACGCTGACCGGCACCGTGGTGCTCGCGGGCAACCTCTCCTCGGCCGCCGCCGGCGGGCCGTTTGCGTGGGTCCTGCAGGCGCTGCCCTGGCGCACCGTGATGCTGCTCCTCGCAGGGGTGTCGGCGGTCGTGTCGATCGGCGCGCTCCTCTTCGTCCGGGATTCGCCGCCGGGCCGCCCGGCGGTCCGCCTCGCCTCGGGCGACTGGCGTGCCGGTCTCGGCGCGGTGCTCAGGAACCCGGCGAGCTGGCCCGGCTTCTTCGCCAACCTCGGCATGGGCGGCGCGTTTCTGGGTTTCGCCGGGCTGTGGGGCGTGCCGTACCTGGTCGAGGTGCACGGGATGACGCGGGTTCATGCGGCGCACCACGCGAGCCTGATGCTCGCGAGCTTCGCGTGCGGCGGTTTCCTGTGGGGTGCCATTTCGGACCGGCTGCGTCTCCGCCGGCCCGTCTTCGTGCTGGGTGCGGCGCTCCTCGCGCTCTGCTGGACGCCGTTTCTCGCCGGGATCGCGCTGCCCTCGGTGGCGGGCTATCTGCTCTGCATCGCGATCGGCCTCGGGGCCGCAGGGCTCACGATGAGCTGGGCCTGCGCGAAAGAGGTCAACGCGCCGCAGTACTCGGGGATGGCCACCGCGCTCGTCAATACCGGCTGCTTCCTCGGCCCCGCGCTGATGCAGCCGGTCTTCGGCTGGGTGCTCGACTGGGACCGTGCAGGGGCGCCGCCTGGCGCGCACAGCGCCGCCGAATGGCAGCGCGGGCTGTGGGTCATCCTCGGCTTCTCGCTCCTCGGGCTGGCCGCGGCGCTGTTCGTGCGCGAGACGCGGGCGCGGGGGATCGCCCGTGCCGGCTGACCTGCGTGATATCTTTCGCCGCGCGACGACCTGACATGAAACCGCGCATCCTCGTCACCCGCGAAAACTTCCCCGAGGTGCTCGCGCATCTCGCCGGGCGGTTCGAGGTCGAGGACAACCAGGCCGACACGCCGTTCCCGGCGGCGGAGCTCCGCGCGCGGCTCGCGGACAAGGACGGCGCGCTGATCACCGGCTTCGACCACATCGACGGCCCGCTCCTCGACGCCTGCCCGCGGCTGAAGGCGGCGTGCAATCTCGCCGCCGGGTACAACAACATGGACCTCGGCGCGTGCACGGCGCGTGGCGTCATCGCGACCAACACCCCCGAGGTCCTCAACGAGACCACCGCCGACCTCGCGTTCGCGCTGATGATGGCGGCGGGGCGGCGGATCGCCGAGTCCGAGCGCTGGCTGCGGACGGGTCGCTGGCAGGGGTGGAAGGTCGAGCAGTTCCTCGGCCAGGACATCCACCGTGCGACGCTCGGGATCGTCGGCATGGGGCGGATCGGGCAGGCGATCGCGCGCCGCGGCCGCGGTTTCGACATGACGATCCTCTACAACAACCGCAGCCGCGTGCCGCCGGAGATCGAGTCGGCGCTTGGCGCGCGCCGGGTCGACCTGCACGATCTCCTGCGTGAGAGCGATTTCGTGTGCCTCGCGCTGCCCTACGCGCCCGAGTCGCATCATCTGATCGGCGAACCGGAGCTCGCGCTGATGAAACGGAGCGCGATTCTCGTGAACATCGCCCGGGGCGGGATCGTCGACGACGCGGCGCTGATCGCGGCCCTGAGGGTGCGGCGGATCGCCGGGGCCGGCCTGGACGTGTTCGAAGGCGAGCCCGCCCTGAATCCCGGCTTGCTCGAGCTCGACAACGTGGTCCTCACGCCGCACATCGGGAGCGCTTCCCGCAGGACGCGGCTCGCGATGGGCATGACGGCAGCAGGGAACCTGATCGCCGCGCTCGCCGGGGAGCGGCCGCCGAACCTGCTCAACCCCGAGGTGTGGGAGCACCGCCGCCGATGAGCCCGAGCCTGATCGAGACCGCGCGCGCCCTCGCGACCGGCACCCTGCCGGCGCGCGCGTGCACCCAGCATCTGCTCGCGCGCATCCGTGAGCGCGACGGCAGCGTCCAGGCGTGGGCGGCGCTCGACGAGGCGCGGGCGCTCGCGCTCGCGGCGGAGTGCGACCGGCACCGCGCGTCCGGCGCCGAGCACGGCGCGCTGCGCGGCGTGCCGGTGGGCGTGAAGGACATCATCGACACCGCCGACCTCCCCACCGAGATGGGCTCGCCGGCGTTCGCCGGGCACCGCCCGACGCGCGACGCTGCAGTGGTCGAGCGCCTGAAACGGGCCGGGGCCTTCGTGCTCGGAAAGACGGTGACCACCGAGTTCGCGTTCCAGCATCCGGGGAAGACCCGCAACCCCTGGAATGCCGAGCACACCCCCGGGGGCTCGTCGTCGGGCTCGGCCGCCGCGGTCGCCGCCGGGTTCGTCCCGGCGGCGATCGGCACGCAGACCAACGGCTCGGTGATCCGGCCGGCGGCGTTCTGCGGCGTCGTCGGCTTCAAGCCGACCCTGGGCACGCTCCCGTTTGCCGGGACGTGCCAATTCAGCGAGACGCTCGATCAGCTCGGGACGTTCACGCGGAGCGTCGCCGACGCGGCGCTCTTCACGGCGCACCTCGCCCAGGGCGAGGCGATCCCGGCCGACGTGCCGCGCCTCGAACGGCCGCCGTGGATCGGCGTCCTCCCGCGCTTCCCCTGGAACGACGCCGAAGCCGAGGCGCAGATCCACTTCGAGATCACGCTCGACGCGCTGCGCGCAGCCGGTGCCAGGGTCGAGCGCCTCGCGCTCCCGGAAGGATTCGCGGACGCGAACCTCGTCCACCGCACGATCATGTACGCCGAAGCGGCGCGCAACCTCGCGGGCGTGCAGGCGCGCGCGCGTGCGCTCCTCAGCCCGACGCTCAACCGGGCGCTCGACGAGGGGGCCGCGATCGCGCCGGCCTCGTATCGCGCATCGGTCGCGCTGCGCGCCGCGCTCGCCGACCGGGCGCACGATCTCTTCGCGCGGTGCGAGGTAATCGTCTCGCCCGCCGCGCCCGGCCCGGCGCCGCGCCGGCGCGACGTCACCGGCGACCCGAGCTTCTGCACGCTCTGGTCGCTTCTCGGTGTGCCGGCGATCACGGTGCCGAGCGGGCTCGCGCGCAACGGGCTGCCGTTCGGACTGCAGCTCGCGCGCGACGCCGGCGGCGACGCCCATCTCCTGCGCGTCGCGCGGTGGTGCGAGAGCGTGCTGCGGTTCCAGGGGCTCGAGTGAGCGACGCGATCGTCCTCTTCGCGCACGGCAGCCGCGATCCGGACTGGGCGGAACCGTTCGAGCGCCTGGCGGCGCGCGTCCGGGCGGAGCGCCCGGGCGCACGGGTCGCGCTCGCGTACCTCGAGATCACGCCGCCGACGCTCGAGGACGCCGTTGCCGCGCTCGTCGCCGACGGTGCGCGCGAGGTCGCGGTCGTGCCGGTCTTCCTCGCGCCCGGCGGCCACGTGCGCCGCGACCTGCCGCTGGTGATCGAGCGGCTGCGCTCCCGCCATCCCGCGGTGCGCTTCCGCGTGCTGCCGACCGTCGGCGAGGCGGACGCGGTCACCGGGGCGATCGCGGCGTGGATCGCCGCCGCGGCCCGCTAGCGTGCGGGAGATTTCCGCTACCATCCGCCGCCGATGAAGCGCTCAACGTTCCCGACGCCCCAGGACGCGGAGACCGCGTTCTACGAAGCGCTCGAGCGCGCGGATCTCGAAGCGATGATGGAGGTCTGGGCGGAGGACGAGGAGATCGTCTGCATCCATCCGGGCGGCCCGCGGCTCAACGGCTACGAGCAGGTGCGCGAGAGCTGGGCGCAGATGTTCAAGTCGCGGCAGCGGCTGCAGGTGCATCTCTCCCACCAGGTGCACGTCCAGGGCATGATGCTGTCGATTCACAGCGTGCACGAGAACATCGCTGTCCCCGGCGAGCCGAAGGCACGGCCGCCGATGGTCGCGACCAACGTGTATCTGCGCACCGGAAATGGCTGGCGCCTCCTCGTCCATCACGCGTCGCCCGCGCCGGCGGCGCCCGCGCCCCCGCCGGTTGACGGACCGAAGGTGTTCCATTGAGAAGCGCGCGGCATTTGCACGACATCGAGGCTCCGCGCTGGCCGGGACCGGGCGCGAGCGACGCGCGGCCGGGCGGGAGCGAGCCGCGGTCAGGCGACGCCGCGGAGCCGGGCCCGGGCGCCTACCGGGCGCCGTGGTGGCTACCGGGTGGCAATGCGCAGACGGTCTATGCCTCGCTCTTCGCGCCGGTCGCTCGCCCCCCGGTGCGACGCGAGCGCTGGGACACGCCCGACGGCGACTTCATCGACGTCGACCGGATCGACGGCCCGGACGGGGCGCCGCTCCTGGTGCTTTTCCATGGGCTCGAAGGCGGCTCGGCGAGCCACTACGCGCGTGCGCTCCTCGCCGCCGCCCGCGCCCGCGGCTGGCACGCGGCCCTGCCGCACTTTCGCGGCTGCGGCGGCGAGTTGAACCGGCTGCCGCGCGCGTACCATTCGGGCGACTCGGACGAGATCGACTGGATCCTGCGGCGGCTCGCCGGCGAGCACCCCGGGGCGATCTACGCGGCGGGGGTCTCGCTCGGCGGCAACGCGCTGCTCAAGTGGCTCGGCGAGCGCGGCGCCGAGGCGGGGGCGGTGGTCCGCGCCGCGGCGGCGGTATCGGCGCCGGTCGACCTCACCGCGGCGGGTAATGCGCTCGAGCGCGGGTTCAACAGGGTGTACACGCGGAATTTTCTCGCGACGCTGCGGCGCAAGGCCGCGGCCAAGCTCGCACGTTTCCCCGGGCTCTTCGACGGCCCGCGCGTCGCGCGCTCGCGCACGCTGCGCGAGTTCGACGATCTCGTAACCGCACCTCTGCACGGGTTCCGCGATGCGTCGGACTACTGGCTGCGCTCGAGCGCGAAGCCGTGGCTCGCGCATATCCGTGTCCCGACACTGCTCGTGAACGCTCGCAACGACCCGTTCGTCCCGGCGGAGAGCCTGCCGCGCGCCGAGGAGGTCTCGCCGCAGGTCACGCTCGAGTTCCCGCAGGCCGGCGGCCACGTCGGGTTCGTGCACGGGCCGTTCCCCGGCCGCTATGACTGGCTGCCGCGGCGGATCGCGGCGTTCTTCGACGAGACCAGAGGATGACCTGTGCGATGAGCCGCGTACCCCCCGAGATCTTCAAGGCGTACGACATCCGCGGCGTCGTCGGCCGCCAGCTCTCCGCGCCGACGGTCGAGCTGATCGGCCGCGCGATCGGCACCGAGGTGCGGAACGCCGGCGGCACGGGGATCGCGATCGGGCGCGATGGGCGCCTCTCCGGCCCGGAGCTCTCGCACGCGCTCGCGCAGGGCCTCCGCGCGAGCGGCGTCGACGTGCACGACATCGGCATGGTGACGACGCCGATGGCCTACTTCGCCGCGCATCACCTCGGCTGCGGCAGCGCCGTCGCCGTTACCGGCAGCCACAACCCGCCCGACTACAACGGGCTGAAGATGGTCGTCGCCGGGACGACGCTCTCGGGCGATGCGGTGCAAGGCCTGCGCGCGCGGATCGAGCGCGACGACTTCGCGGACGGCAGCGGCGCCTACCGCACGGTCGAGGTCCGCGAGGCCTACCTCGCGCGCGTCGTGGGCGACGTGAAGCTCGCGCGGCCGATGAAGATCGTCGTCGACTGCGGCAACGGCGTCGCGGGAAGCGTCGCGCCTGAGCTCTACCGGCGGCTCGGGTGCGAGGTCATCGAGCTCTTCTGCGACGTCGACGGCACGTTTCCGAACCATCACCCCGATCCGACCCAGCCGAAGAACCTGCAGGAGGTGATCCGGACGCTCGCGTCCTCGGACGCGGAGCTCGGTCTCGCGTTCGACGGCGACGGTGACCGCCTCGGCGTGGTGACGAAGGACGGCGGGATCATCTACGCCGACCGGCAGCTGATGCTCTTCGCCGCCGACGTGCTGGGGCGGATGCCGGGGGCCGAGATCGTCTACGACGTGAAATCCACCGGGAACCTCGCGCCCTGGATCCGCCGCCACGGCGGGAAGCCGGTGCTGTGGAAGACCGGGCATTCGCTCATCAAGGCGAAGCTGAAGGAGACCGGGGCGCCGCTCGCCGGCGAGATGAGTGGTCACACCTTCTTCGTCGAGCGCTGGTACGGCTTCGACGACGGGCTGTACGCCGGTGCGCGGCTGCTCGAGATCGTGGCGCGCGCCGCCGACCCGAGCGCGGTCCTTAACGCGCTGCCCGATTCGATTACGACGCCGGAACTGCACTGGCAGCTAGCCGAAGGCGAGCCCCACCGCCTGATCGCCGAGCTGCAGCGGACCGCACAGTTCCCGGGCGCCCGGGAGGTGATCAAGCTCGACGGCCTGCGGGTCGAGTACGCTGACGGCTTCGGGCTTGCGCGCGCGTCGAACACGACGCCGGTGATCGTGCTTCGGTTCGAGGCGCAGGACGACGCCGGCCTCAAGCGGATCCAGGCCGATTTCCGGCGGGTCCTCGCCGCCGCGAAGCCCGGCGCCACGCTGCCGTTCTAGGTTGGAAACGAAGCAGGGGGCAACGCCCCCTGCGATCGAACAAGCCGGTTCGCGGGTCGCTACTTGTTCGCGCGCTCGAACCGCCGCAGGAGCTCGTTCCCGCGCGCGACCGCATCGTCGAGCGCCTGCTTGGGCGGCTTGACGGCCGCCCACGCCTGCTCGAGCTCCTCGTCGACCACCGCGCGGATCATCAGCTGGTTCCCGAGCCGGATGCCGCGCGAGAACGGCTGCGGCACGCGCTTCCCGTCCATCAGCTCGCGCATCGCCACGGCTGTCCCCGGATTCTTCTCGTAGTAGCCGGACTTGGCGGTGAGCTCGTACGCCGCGCGCGTGATCGGCAGGTAGCCGGTCGCCTGGTGCCACTCGGCCTGCACCTCCGGCTGCGACAGGTAGGAGAAGAAGCTCGCCACGCCCTTGAACTCTCCCGCGGTCTTGCCGTTCATCGCCCACAGGCTCGCGCCACCCATCAGGGTGTTGTAGGGCGCCGCGTTGACGTCGTCGTAATAGGGCAGCGGCAGCACGCCGAGGTCGAACTTCACGTCGCGGGCGAGATTGCCGTAGGACGCCGACGACGCCGTCAGCATCGAGCATTCGCCGCGCGCGAAGCGCCGCTCGCCCTCGTCGCGCCGGCCGGAGTAGCTGAATATCTTGCCCTTGACCCACGCGGTCATCAGCGAGATGTGCCGGACCGCGAGCCGGGTGTTGAACTTGAGCTGCGCGTCCGTGCCGTCGTAGCCGTTGTTGCGGGAGGCGTACTCCTCGTTGTGCCAGGCGAGGAGATTCTCCAGCATCACCCAGGACGGCCAGGTCGTCGTGAGCCCGCAGCCCTGCGGGAACTTCTCGCGCACCTCGAGCAGCACCTCCTGCAGCTGGTACCAGGTCTTCAGCTCGGCGTTGGGCTTGACGCCCGATTCCTTCAGCGCGGTGCGGTTCACGTACAGGACCGGCGTCGAGGTGTTGAACGGCAGCGACTGCAGGTCGCCCTTCGCATCGGAATAGAAGCTCGCGACCGCCGGCACGTACATCTTCTGGTCGAATCGTTCGCCGGCCTCGCGCATCAGTTGGTAGAGCGGCTTCACGATGCGCCGCGCCGACATCATGTTCGCCGTGCCGACCTCGTAGACCTGGAGGATGTGCGGACCCTTGCCGGCGAGCGCCGCGGCGAGGCCCGCGGCGAGCGTCTCGTCGTAGCTGCCCTTGAAGACCGGGACGACGACGTAGTCCTTCTGCGCGGCGTTGAACCGGTTGACGATGGTCTTCAGCTGATCGCCGAGCGCGCCGTCCATGGCGTGCCAGAACTGGATCTCGGTCGCGGCACGGGACGCCGGGGCGGCGATCGTGGCGGCGACGAAGACGCCGAGGCCAAGGAGGCGCACGAGGTTCATCGGAGTACGGACGGCCGCGTAGGGGGTGCGGCCGCTGCGGGGAGTTATTGGACGGCCATTATAGCCCGGGGTCTTCGGGGCCCGCCAAGCTGGGTCGGGCACCCCCGGCGCCGGGGGGGGACTTCCGTCACTTCCATGCCAAGCGCATAAATGACCGCCGGTGTTGCGCCGCCGCACCGATGCGAGGCGCGAGGCGGGCACACGGATCGGGACGGGCCGTGCGCGGGGTGAAGACCACGAAATCGAACTGCGGCGCGTCGCCCGCCGCGGGCGCCACGTAGTCCTCGGCGCGAGCCATGCCCTCGACGACCTCGACGATCCCGACCGCCAGGACGCCACGCCGCGGCGCGCGCGCTGCCAGCTGGAGCGGCACGCCGAGGTCGCGCCGGACGTGGCCGTTGCCGGCGATCAGCACGGCGCCCGCGGACGCCTGCGCGAGCAGCGCGTCGGCCATGACCGCGTCGCGTGCGCGCTGCGCCGCGACCATGCGCGGGACGACGCTCTCCGGCAGGTTGCCGCAATGACCCTCGCGCACCACGGCTTCCATTGCCTGCGCCAGCGCGGCGCCGAGCGGCTGCGACAGCCCGAGGCGGCCGGAGAGGTCCCGGCCGAGGGCATCGTAGCCGCGCTCGACCACCGCGACAGCATCGCGGCGCGAGAGGTTCGCGGCGACCAGCGGCAGGTCGTTCCGGAGCGCGAACGCGACCATCGGCTCGTAGAACGTCCAGTGCCAGCCGCGCCGATCGAACTGCGCAGCATCGGCAACGGATCCGGCGTCGCCGGGCCGCTCGGTGCGCGCACGGTCGAGGGCCGCCTGGTGTTCGCGGTCGAACTGCTCCAGGGCCACCGCCGGCCTGCGGCCGGCGCGGACGATCGCCTCGAGCAATTCGAGCTGGAGGCGGTGATGGTCGGGGTTGTCGTGCGTTTCGCCGACGAGCACGAAGTCCGCTTGCGCACAGGCGGCCTCGAGCGTCGCGCGCGTGGCCGACCGGCGCTCGCGTGCGTCCCAGATCGTCCCGACGAGCGGATGGTCAGCGAGCTCCGGTGATACCCATGGCGCAGCGCGGCTGCGTCGCGCGAGCAGCGCGGGAGCGAGGGCAAGTGCGCGCAGGGCGCGGCGGCGGGAGATCATGCCGGCAGGGCTGGGTGCGTCGGGCTGGCTGTAGGATAAGCTCGCGACCGGAAAGTTTCGTCGCTCCCCCTGTCGGGGCTGGCGGCAGTGACCGAGGAGTCGCGATGACGCTCGAGACCCGATCGATCCCGCGCAGCGGCGAACGCATCCCGGCCGTAGGGCTGGGGACCTGGCAGGCCTTCGACGTCCCGCCCGAGGGGCCGGAGCGGGCCGCGGCGAAGGAGACGCTGCGCACGCTCGTCGAGCTCGGCGGCACGGTGGTCGACTCGTCGCCGATGTACGGCGCTGCCGAGCAGACAGTCGGTGGGCTCTCGGGCGAGCTCGCGCTCGCCGGCAAGCTCTTCGTCGCGACCAAGGTCTGGACCTCGGGTCGCGAGGCCGGCATCCGGCAGATGGAAGCGTCGCTCAGGAAGCTCGGCGTCGAGCGGCTCGACCTGATGCAGGTGCACAACCTCGTCGATACCGAAGTGCACCTCGCGACCCTCGACGGGTGGCGCAAGGAAGGGCGGGTGCGCTACCTCGGCGTCACCCACTACACCGCGAGCGGGCACCCCGGGCTCGAAGCCGCAATCCGCAAGCACCGTCCCGATTTCGTCCAGCTCAACTACTCGCTCGCCGAGCGCGAGGCCGAGCACCGGGTGCTCCCGCTCGCCCAGGCCGAGGGCGTAGCGGTGCTGGTCAATCGTCCGCTCGGTCAGGGCCGGATGCTCGCGCGCGTGAAGGGAAAGCCGCTGCCGGGCTGGGTGAGCGAGATCGACTGCGCGAGCTGGGCGCAGGTGTTCCTGAAGTTCATCCTCGGTCACCCAGCGGTGACTTGCGTGATCCCGGGCACGCGCAACGCCAAGCACCTCGCCGACAATCTCGGCGCGGCACGCGGTCGCATGCCGGACGCGCAGCTCCGTGCGCGGCTGGCGGCGTACTTCGACTCGGTCTAGGGCGTCTAGGGCGGCTCAGCCTCCGCCGACGGCGGGCGGGGCCTCGGCAGCGGAGGGTGGAGGAAGTGCGGCGGCGCCGAGGAGGGGCTCGGATGTCAGCGCGCCGTAAGCTTTCTTGTTCCCTCTCTTGCCGCCAATTTCCTTCCCTGCCTGCGGCGATTCCGGCACCAGCAGCGACGGGATGACTCGGCTCGTCGGCTTGGCGGCGTCGAAGCGCAGCTTCATCTGGCGAACCGGCATCGGGCTCTCGCTCTTCGTTGTAGGCGCGGCCAGTGTAGCGCCGGTTCGTGACAGGTCAAAGCACTATTCGGCGTCTACGGTGCGCCGCACGATATCGCCCCCCTGTCTGTCGTTCCCGGACGAGAGCTTGCAGACCCGGCCGCGATGACGCTTGCCGGTCAGGCGGCCGGGCCCGGCATCCGCGCCCGCCGGCGGGCGAGCAGGTAGCTCCCCAGGACGACGGCGAGCACCAATACCTGCGCACCGAGCGTCTGCCAGGTGGGGAAGACGCCGAGCCACGGCAGCGTGGGGGCGTCCACGAGGTCGGCCCCGATCACGCCCGCTTCCTGGAGCGAAGCGACGCCCTTTCCGGCGAGCACGACCGCAAGCGCACACATCAGGAGGGACATGGCGGCGAAGAACGGTCCCAACGGCAGGCGCACGCTGAAGCGGAAAATCGCCCAGCCCGCCGCCGCAAGCGCCACGACTGCAGCGGTCGCGCCGCCAAA
>Ga0335084_10000704_pt1 | contig 29257 bp, 24 predicted proteins | sample Lox_Sample_44_FD_206721 | JGI IMG/M metagenome (GOLD analysis project Ga0335084, IMG submission 206721) | Soil microbial communities from Loxahatchee National Wildlife Refuge, Florida, United States - Lox_Sample_4.4 | ecosystem: Environmental > Terrestrial > Soil > Wetlands | place: USA... | reverse complement strand
GGTCTCTTGCGATTCGCGTCGGACAGGCTCTGATTCACGGCCGTGGTCGCGCACACGGAACCTTCTGGTGCTTCGGGCGACTGAGTCCAGTGGATATTCTGCGTCGCCATCGACGCCCCGCCGACCACGACGGCTGACGAGTCACGCTCCTGTCCGGCTCTTCAGCGTTGAGCACGGCGAGCGGAGGCATGTCGGCCGGCTCGCGCGCCCTTGACCGCCCCGCCCTCGCGGCGCGCGAGCTCGGCATCGTGTGCACGCAGCAGTTCGACGAACCTGGCACCCGCGCCGGCGAGCGAGCGCTGCTTCACCCAGGCGGCACCGAAGCGGATCTGAACGGGGACGTCGATGCTGGGCAGCATGACCAGTTCCTCCGTGCGAAGTTCGTCCTCGAACATGAATCTCGGCATCATCGAGACGGCATCCGACTCCTTCAGGATGCTCTTCAGAACCGACGAGCTGTCGCATTCGATCGTCAGCGGTCCCGCGCGCGCCAGCGCAGTCCGGCCGGCGGGCGGGGTGGCGGCGAGCAGCGCGCGCGTCACGCGCTCAGGCAGCCTCGGTCCCGCAAGCGGATAGCTGAAGACGTCCTCGAGGCGCCGCTCGGCCCTGCCCGTCAGGGGGTGCCTCGGTCGGCAGGCGACGAACACCCGGTGATTCGCCAGGCCCTGCGATTCGAAATCATCCAGCACGGAGATTTCCGTGAGTTCGGCGACGACCAAATCCACGTCGCGTGCGCGCGCCCTCTCCGGCAGCTCACCCCAGGGCGCCACGATCAGATGCAGGCGCAGCTTTGGGTGCAGACGGCTCAGCCGCCCCGCGACGGGACCGATGAGCGCGGAGCCTCCGAACGGGCCCACGCCGACGCGCAGTTCCCCCAGATCGAGTCCCTTCGCCAGGCGGATCTCTCTCTCGAGATCCCCGGCCGATGCATTCAGGGACCGCGCGTGGCGCAGGACCAGGCGTCCGATCTCGGTCGGCTCGATGGCCCCGCGGGTGCGTTCGAACAGTGGTGCACCGACCGACGCCTCCAGCGCCTGGATGCTGCGGGAGAGCGCCGGCTGCGTGAGGTGGACCGCATCGGCGGCACGGCTGAAATTCTTGTGCTCTGCCAGCGCCAGCAGGTGCCGCAGTTGACGAAGATCGATGGCCATGCGCGGCCCTCATTGCGATGATGTTCTCAATTCATTGGACACATGGTACGCCGTGGCCCAGCATGGCGGTCGTTCACGGCAACCCGGCGACCCGGGTCCGACCAGATAGCTAAACAGGAGACAGTTCGATGACGGGGATCGTTCGGAATCGCCACAGAGGACGTGCAGTGTCGCGTGCGGCCATCGCATTGTGCATCGCAGGTACGCTGGGCGCGTGCTCCCGCCCTTCGTCGGCGCCCTCGGCCATGCCCGCGCCAGGCGTCGCACCACCAGTGGTGCAGGCCCATGCGGCGGCAGCCAAGGCCGCGGATCTTTCGGACCCGGCGTCCTTTGCCGACGCGAAGCGCGGCTTCATCGCCGCGCCGACGGGACAGATCAAGGACGCCTCAGGAAACGTTGTCTGGGACTTCGACGCCTTTGGGTTCGTGCAGGGCGCGGCACCCGCCACGGTCAACCCGAGCCTGTGGCGGCAGGCGCTGCTCAACAACCAGGTGGGGCTCTTCAAGGTCACCGACGGCATCTGGCAACTGCGCGGCTTCGACCTCGCCAACATCACGCTGATTGAGGGCAAGACGGGCTGGATCGTCGTCGATACCCTGACTTCAACTGAAACGGCCGCCGCGGCGATGGCCTTTGCGAGAAAGCACCTGGGCGACAAGCCGGTGTCGGCGGTGATCTTCACGCACAGCCATCTCGATCACTTCGGCGGCGCCCTCGGCGTGATCTCGGCGGCCGAAGCCAAGGCGCGCCAGGTGCCGATCTACGCGCCGGCGGGATTCATGGAGGAGGCCACAAGCGAAAACGTGATGGTTGGAGTCGCGATGGCGCGACGCGCTGGATACATGTATGGCTCGCTGCTGCCGCGCAATACTGGCGGCGTGGTCGACGACGGCCTCGGCAAGGCAGTGGCCTACGGCGAGATCGGGATCTTGCCGCCGACGGTGCTGATCGACCAGCCGCGGCAGGAAGCCGTCATCGACGGCGTGCGCTTCGTGTTCCACAACGTGCCCGGCAGCGAGGCGCCGTCGGAGTTCGTCTTCGAAGTTCCCGAGCGTCGCGCGTTCGGCGGGGCCGAGATGATGAGCCAGACGATGCACAACCTGTACACGCTGCGCGGCGCCAAAGTGCGCGACGCGCTGAAGTGGGCCGACTATCTCGATCAGGCGCTCGATTACACCGCAGGGGCCGAGGTCGTCTTCAGCCAGCACCACTGGCCGGTCTGGGGCGCCGATCGCATCCGCGACTACATCGTCAAGCAGCGCGACACCTACAAGTTCATCCACGATCAGACCGTGCGCATGATGAACGCCGGGCTCACGGGTCCCGAGATCGCCGACAGCCTGACGCTGCCCGACTCGCTGCAGGAGGCGCTGAACGTGCACGGCTACTACGGCACGGTCCGCCACAACGCCCGTGCCGTCTACCAGTACTACCTCGGTTGGTTCGACGCCAACCCGGCCAACCTCGACGCGCTGCCGCCGGTGGAAGCCGGTAAGCGCTACGTGGAGCTCGCCGGCGGTGCCGACAAGGTGCTGGCCAACGCGCAGAAGGCCTACGACGACGGCGACTTCCGCTGGGCCGCCGAGGTGCTCAAGCACGCCGTGTACGCCGATCCCAGGAACCACGCGGCGCGTGAGCTGATGGCGCGGAGCCTCGAGCAGATGGGCTACATGGCCGAATCGGCGCCGTGGCGCAACTTCTATCTCACTGGAGCACTCGAGTTGCGGCAGGGTCCGCCGGAAAAGGGCGTCGGGCTGGACCGGATGATCGCGATGCTGGCCAACACGCCGGTCGAGCGCTTCCTCGAGCGCATGGCGGCGTCGGTCGACGGCAAGAAGGCCGCCGACAGTCGGCTGAAGATCAACCTCGTGTTCTCCGATCTCAATGAGACCTACGTGCTCTGGGTGGAAAATGCCGTGCTGCACTTCCGCAAGGCACCGGCCGCGGCCGACGCGAACGCGACCCTGACGCTGACGAAACCGTTCTTCGTGCAGATGATGGCCGGCAAAGCCGGCGCCAAGGACCTGCTGCTGTCCGACCAGACCAAGATCGACGGCAGCAAGATCGACCTCGCCCGCTTCTTCACTTTGATCGAGAAGGCACCCGGAACCTTCCCGATCGTGACGCGCTGAACAGGGCTCGATGTGAACCAAACACCGACGACGGGCACGGCCGGCGTCGCGACGAACGCGGAGCAGGCCGTGAAAGGCACTGTCGCCTTCGACTACGACTGGATTGTGGTTGGGTCCGGGTTCGGGGGCAGCGTCTCGGCGCTGCGTCTGGCCGAGAAGGGTTATCGCGTCGCGGTGCTCGAGTGCGGCCGCCGCTTCCGCGACGAGGATTTCGCCAGCAGCGCGTGGCAGGTCGGCCGTTTCCTTTGGGCTCCATTCCTGGGGCTGCGCGGGATTCTTCGCCTGACGCCGTTCAAGGACATCCTGATCGCGAGCGGCGCCGCGGTTGGCGGCGGCAGCGTCGTCTACGCGAACACGCTGTATCGGGCCAAGCCCGCGTTCTTCGAGAATCCACAGTGGGCGGGGCTCGAGGACTGGGCCGCGGCGCTCGCCCCGCACTATGACACCGCCGAACGCATGCTCGGCGTGCGCGAAGTGCCGTTCACGAGCGATGGCCAGACGTTGCTCAGGCAGGTGGGCGAGGCGTTCGGCGTCGCCCGCACGTTCAGGCGCACGCCCACTGCGGTTTTCTATGGTGCCAGCGGCGTGACGGTGCCCGACCCTTACTTCGGCGGCGAAGGTCCCGAGCGCACCGGCTGCACGCGCTGCGGCAGCTGCATGGTCGGCTGCCGTATCGGCGCGAAGAACACGCTGCTCAAGAACTACCTGTGGTTCGCCGAACGCAAGGGTGCGCAGGTCATCGCCGAGCGCGAAGTCGTCGACATCCGTCCGCTCGGCGCATGCGACGGCGCGGACGGGTACGAGATCGTGACGCGCCGGCCCGGTGCGTGGCTGCGCAAAGACGAACGCCGCTTCACCGCACGCGGCGTGGTACTTGCGGCCGGGGCGCTCGGCACGAACCGACTGCTCGCGCGCTGCAAACACGGGGGCGGACTGCCTGCAATCAGTGCGCGCCTTGGCGCCCTCGTGCGCACGAACAGCGAATCCATCCTCGCCATCACGCTGCCTCGCAGTTCAAGGCTGCAGCCCTGGAACGACGTCGCGATCAGCTCCAGCCTCCACCTGTCCGAGGACACGCATGTCGAGTTCGTCAGCTACGGCCGGGACGCCGACCTGATGTCGGGGCTGATGACGCTGCTGGTCGGGCCGGGAACCCGACTGACGCGGCCGCTGAAGCTCGTCGGGCAGGCCCTCCGGCACCCGGTCAGGTTCGTGCAGTCGGTGCTGCCGTGGGGCTGGAGCCGGCGCACGTTCGTGCTGCTCGTGATGCAGACGCTCGACAACGCGATCGCATTCCGTGCGAAGCGCCGCTGGTTCGGGCGCGGCGTCAAGCTCACGACCGAGCAGGACCCGGACAAGCCCAACCCGACCTACATCGAAGCGGGCAACCGCGTCGCCGAATGGCTGCAGCAGCGCACCGGCGGCATTGCGCAGAGCGGAGTGCTGGAGGCGCTGGCCAACATCCCGATCACCGCGCACATTCTCGGCGGCGCGGTGATCGGGCGCGACGCCGACGCCGGAGTGGTCGACCGCGGCGGACGCGTATTCAACTACCGCAACCTGCTGGTCTGCGACGGCTCGATATTGCCCGCCAATCCCGGCGTCAATCCCAGCCTGACGATCACTGCGCTTGCGGAAATGATGATGGCCGCGGTGCCAGCTCAGGCAGCCTGACGCCGTGCGGCAGCGTCGGCCCAACCCAAGGGAGGCCCGTTAGCTTGCCGTCCTCCCACCCGGCCGTGCCCGTGCGCGCGCAGAGCTGAATGGCCGCACACCGTCGCGCTGACAGACAGCGCCAACGCCCGGCGCCCAAAGTTGCCGCAACTCGTTCGATTCACTCGATTCAACTGCCGTCAGACTGAAATCATTTTGCGTTGCGATCGTGCGCGATTCGATCTATGCGGTTGATCAGCGCCATAACGCGTCGGAGGGTCGCCCAGGGCATGGCTGCTCGCGGGTTGACGCAATCGCACGGGTGTGCGCATTGCCGCGAACAGGCCTCTGCGCATCGGCTGAATGGGGAATGTGCGCCCGGGCTTGCAAGGGCTAGCATCGAAGTGCGGAAAGAAGGCGCCATGGCAAACACAGCCAAGCATCGCTTGTGGGTCGCTCCTGCGCTTTTCCTGGCGTGCGCGGTCGGCGTCACCGGCTGCTCGGGGGGCGGAGGCGGAATACAGAGCCCGAGCCTGGCGCCGACTCCGGCGCCACCGCCGCCCGCGGTTGCGCCGACGATCCAGGTGCTGCCCGCCTCGTTCGATTTCGGCAGGATCACCACCAGCAACATGTCAGCGCCGCTGCAGGTCACCATCAGCAACACCGGCACGGTGCCGCTGGCGATCTCTGCAATCTCGCTCGCAGGCCCGTCCGGGGGACCCTACGCACTGACGGTCGGTAGCGGTTCGAAACCCTGTGCCTCCGCCACGCCAACGATCGCGGCCGCCGACTCGTGCACGATCCAGGTCCTGTTTCAACCGAGCGTCCCGGGCACGTTCAATTCCACTTTGCAGGTCAGTTCGAACGCATCGAACGTTCCGACCGTCTCGCTGCCGATCAGTGGCACGTCCGAACCGGTGACGGGGATTTCGGTCCGGGTCAACCAGCTTGACAACGCCTGTCCCGGCAACAACGGCGCTGCCTTCGTTTCAGTCACCGACCAGGGTGGATTCACTGTCCTCGGCCTGCTCGCGGCCAACTTCATGATCAGCCAGGGCGCCAGCTCGCTGATGCCCACCAGCGCCACGTACGTCGACCAGGTGATCAAGCCGATAGCGATCGCTGCGGTGATGGACCACAGCGGAAGCCTGACGCGGCAGACCATCGCATTCGCGGACATGAAGACGGGCTTTTCGAGCCTCGTCGGTTCGATCAAGGCCGGCGACGTCATGGAAATCGTCAAGTTCGCGAGCGACTACGAGGTCACCCAACCGTTTACGTCCGACAAGGCGGCGTTGCAGTCGGCAATCGCTGCGCCGTTCAGCAAGGGCACAAACACGCTGCTGTACGACTCCGTGTACAGGGCGGTCGACGACACCGCACTGCAGGCGAACTTCCGGCGTGCCGTCATCGTCGCCACGGACGGCATCGACGAGGGTTCGACTGCCGGCGTGCCTCTGTCCACGCATACGCTGCAGCAGGTCATCGACAACGCCGTGGCGAAGAACGTGGGGATCTTCGCGATTGGCATCGGTTCTTCGGTCAACGCGGCCGTGCTGAACCAGATGGCGAGCCAGACCGGCGGCATCTACTATCAGGCCGACGCCTCGCAGAACCTTGCCACGATCTACCAGCAGCTCTCGACACTGCTGTTCACGCGCCAGTACGTGCTGACCTTCGCAGTGACCGGCCCTCCGTCGTCGACCGGTCCGGTCAAGATCGCCGCGACCTTGCCCTCGAGCAGCATCGGCAACGACGACACCAAGTCGATAACCGTCTGCGGCCCGTAGCGGCCGGGCCGCTACGGTCGTGAGAGCGCCGGGCGGCTGGACTCGGTCGGTGCGACCGGTCGGCAGGCAGCCGCCCACACGCCTAGAATCGCGCCCTCTCCTCTCGGGTGGATTCACATGGCCGACGACACCGACATCGCGACCCTGCGGCGCCTGCTGCACGACTGCCGTCGCATTGCGGTCGTGGGAATCTCAGCGGAGTGGCATCGGCCAAGCTACTTCGTCGGCAAGTACGTGCTCGAGCACGGCTACAGCATGATTCCGGTCAACCCGAAGTACGCCGAGGTGCTCGGACAGACCTGCTATCCGGACGTGCGCACCGCGGCGCGGGCCGCCGGGCCGATCGACATGGTCGATTGCTTTCGCAAGGCGGACGACATCGAGCCACTCGTGCAGGACGCGATCGCGATCGGCGCGAAGTGCCTGTGGATGCAGCTCGGCGTGCGCAATGAACGGGCCGCCGAGCATGCGCGGGCCGCGGGCCTCGCCGTGGTGCAGGACCGTTGCGTGAAGATCGAGCACGGGCGGCTTTTCGGCGGTCTCAACTGGGCCGGTGTCAATACCCGGGTCATCTCGAGCAAGCGCCCGCGGCAGCTGGCGTACTGAGGAGACGACCATGGCCGACCGCGCCTTCGGCATCGAAACGCTGTGCCTGCACGCTGGGCAGATCCCGGACCCGACCACCGGCAGCCGCGCGGCGCCGATCTACCAGACGACCTCGTACGTCTTCGACACGGCCGATCATGCAGCGAGCCTCTTCAACCTGCAGACTTTCGGCAACGTCTATTCACGCATCAGCAACCCGACGGTCGCGGTGCTCGAGGAGCGCGTCGCCGCGCTGGAAAATGGCCGCGCCGCGCTCGCGACCGCGAGCGGGATGTCGGCGCAGCTGACCGGCATCCTGGCGATCGTGCAGCCGGGCGAGCACATCGTCGCCTCGTCGCTGCTCTATGGCGGCACCTACTCGCAGTTCGACGTCACGCTGCGCAAGATGGGCATCGAGACGACGTTTGTCGATCCGGACCGTCCCGACAACTTCGCGCAGGCGCTGCGCGACAACACGCGCCTGCTCTACGCCGAGACGCTCGGCAACCCGAAGATCAACGTGCTCGACATCGAGCCGATCGCGGCCATTGCGCGCGGCGCCGGCGTGCCGCTGATGATCGACAACACCATGGCTTCGCCGTACCTGTGCCGGCCCTTCGACTGGGGCGCCGAAATCGTCGCGCATTCCGCGACCAAGTACCTCGGCGGGCACGGGACGACGCTCGGCGGCGTGCTGGTCGAACGCGGCCGGTTCGACTGGGGCAATGGCAGATTCCCGGACATGGTGGCGCCCTCGCGCGGCTACCACGGCGTGAAGTTCTGGGAGACGTTCGGCGACTTCGCCTACACGATGAAGGCCAGGATGGAAGTGCTGCGCGTGCACGGCGCTGCGCTGGCGCCGCTGTCGGCTTTCCTGCTGCTGCAGGGAATCGAGACGCTGCACCTGCGGATGGAACGGCACTGCCAGAACGCACGCCGCGTTGCGGAGTTCCTGCTCGACCATCCGCGCGTCGCATGGGTCAACTGGCCGGGGCTGAAATCGAGTCCGTACTACGAGCTTGCGCGCAAGTACCTCCGTCCCGTCGATGGCGAACCCGGCGCGTCAGGCGTGATGACCTTCGGCATCAAGGGCGGGGCCGCAGCAGGCGAGAAGTTCATCGATGCGCTGCAATTCCTGTCGCACCTCGCGAACATCGGCGATGCGAAGTCGCTGGTGATCCACCCGGCGTCGACGACGCACCGCCAGCTGTCGGAGGAAGACCAGCTGAAGGCCGGCGTCTCTCCCGACATGGTGCGCCTTTCGATCGGAATCGAGTCGATCGACGACATCCTCTGGGACCTGCAGCAGGCGCTGGACCGGAGCGCCTGAGACTCCACGACCGGCGCCGCCGATGGACGAAAAGGCCGCGCGCGACGTCACGCTCGTCCGCGCCATCGAAAGCGGCGACGCCGACGCCACGCTGCTGAGCGCAGAGGATCGCCGCCGCGCGAGCCGCGCCGCGACCGAGCTGGCGCATTGGGACGCCTCGCAGCAACGATCCGCCGCCGATGGCGAGGCCTTCCTTGCGCGACGCGCCGCGCTCGTGCTGGACGTGGTGACGTCACGCTCGAAGACGGTGCTGGCGTTGCGCAGGGTGCGCTGGCGGCCGTGGATCGGCGTGGCGCTGCCGCTTGCAGCGCTCGCGGTCGGCGCGCTGGCCGAGCGCGTTGCTGACCGGCAGCACGTGAACGTGCTCGCCTTTCCGCTGCTCGGTGTCATCGCCTGGAACGTCGCGATCTACGCGCTGCTGCTGTTGCGGCCGCTGCTCGGACGCGCGCCGCGCGCATGGCGCCGCTGGCTGGCCGAAATGCCGGTCAGCGTGCGCACGCCCGAGTCGGCCACCGCCGCGGTGATCGCCACGCGCTTCGCCGTCGACTGGGGCACGGTCGGCCGCGCGCTGCTCGACGCGCGCGCTGGGCGCGTGCTGCATCTGTCGGCCGCGCTGTTCGCGGCCGGGGCGTTGATCGGCCTGTATGTGAGCGCGCTGGCCTTCGAATACCGCGTCGGCTGGGAAAGCACGTACCTGCAGGCGCCCGCTGTACACGCGATCCTGTCGGCGCTGCTCGGCCCAGCCGCAAGACTGCTGGGCATGCCCTTTCCGGGCGTCGATGCAATCGCCGCGATGCGCGTGACCGGCGGCCAGGGTGGTACCGATGCCGGGCCGTGGATCCATCTCTACGCAGTCACGGTCGGCCTTCTGGTGATCGCGCCGCGACTGCTGCTCGCGGTGTGGTCGGCCTGGCGCGAGCGCGCGCTCGCGGCCGCAATGCCGCTGGAACTCAATGCCCCCTATTTCCGTCGCCTGCTGGGAGATTTCGCGCCATCGGCCGCGCGCGTGCGCGTCATTCCCTACAGCACCACGCTCGACGAGCCGGCGGTCGCGGGACTCGAGACCCTCGCGCGCCATCTGTTCGGGGATGCAGCGCGGCTGGCGCTGCGACCGTCGGTGCCGTTCGGCGCCGAGGACGACGCGGCCCGCGGGATCGCCCGCGCCGAAGCGGATGTTCCGCTGACGCTCGCGATCTTCAGCGCAGCAGCCACGCCCGAGGAAGAGAACCACGGTCGCTTCCTCGACAGGCTGCGCCAGGCTCTCGATGCTCCGCTGGCGATCGTGCTGGACACCGGCCCGTACGAGCGACGACTGGGGCCGCAGAACGCGCGCGAACGAGTCCGCGAACGCACTACCGCGTGGCGTGCCTTTGCAGTTGCGCGTGGCCTGGTGCTGACTGACCTCGATCTATTGGCGCCGGAGCTGAAGCAGGCCGAGCGCGACCTTGCGCCGATCCTTGGAGTCACTGCATGACGTCGGGGCCGGGCGCCGCAACGATCGTCGAACTCGTCCTCGTCTCGCACACCAACAGCGGCAAGACGACGCTGGCGCGGACGCTGCTCGGGCGTGACGTCGGTGCCGTGCGCGACGCGCCCCACGTGACAGAACTCGCCGAAACACATCTGCTGCTCGCCACGCCGACCGGAGACGAATTGCGGCTCGCGGACACACCCGGCTTCGGCGACTCTGCGCGTCTGGTGCAACGCCTGCGCTCGGCAGATAACCCGATCGGCTGGCTGCTGCGCGAAGTCTGGGATCGCCACCGTGACCGGCCTTTCTGGTGCAGCCAGCAGGCTGTTCGTGCTGCACGCGAATCGGCCGATGTCGTTCTGTACCTGGTCAATGCGGCAGAGCCTCCGGGCGACGCTGGCTATCTGCCGTCCGAGATGCAGGTGCTGCGCTGGATCGGCAAGCCGGTGCTCGCGCTGCTCAACCAGATCGGTCCACCGCGACCGCCCGCGGCCGAGGACGCCGAGCAGGCACTGTGGGGCCGGCATCTGGCGGCCCACGGACTCGACTGCGAAGTGCTGACGCTCGACGCCTTCGCGCGCTGCTGGGTCCAGGAACGCGCTTTGCTCGACGCAATCCGGCCCGCACTCGCCGATTCCAAGCGGATCGGGTTCAGTCGATTGCGCGCCGAATGGGAAGCCCGCAGTCTCGATCGCTTCGATGCATCCATGCGGCTGCTGGCGGAACAGCTCGCGGCGGCCGCTCAGGACTCCGAGTTCATCGACGACGCGACGCTGTCGCCCGGATCGCGGGCACTCGTGTCGCTGGGCCTGCGCCGCAGTGACGATGCGCGCCGCGCTGCGATGGGGACGCTGGCTCAGCGCCTCGATGGGCGTGTGCGCGCGGCGATGGATCGGCTGATCGAGCTGCACGCACTCGAGGGAACGGCCGGCCAGACGATCCTTCACCGCGTGCAGCAGTCGTACTCGACGCAGGCGCCGATCGACGAAGGGCGTGCCGCACTGCTGGGGGGCGTGCTCAGCGGCGCGCTTGCTGGCCTGAAGGCCGATCTCGCCACGGGCGGCCTTTCGATGGGCGCCGGCCTGCTCGTCGGTGCAGTCCTCGGCGGACTCGGCGGCGCCGGCATCGCGCGCGGCATCAACCGTCTGACCGGCAGCGAACGCGCGCGCCTGTCCTGGCCCGACGAGTTCCTCGACGGACTGGCCTGCGCTGCAGTCCTGCGCTACCTCGCGGTCGCGCACTACGGGCGCGGACGCGGCCGCTATGTCGAATCGGAGTCTCCGGCCTTCTGGTACGACGAAGTCCAGAACACACTGCGCCCGCGCGCAGAAATCTGGCACGCACTCTGGAACCAGGCGCGTGGCGACGCGGAAGGCTGCGTGCCGGCGTTGCAGGCCGAGCTGAGGGCGACGACCGCGCAGGTTCTCGCGCGCCTCTATCCCGGCGCGTCCGGCATGCTCGGAGCAGCGCCCGCGCGCGAAGCCCTCGGCGACCACGAGGTTTCCCGCTAAGCTAGCCTGCAACACTCACCGGAGATGCCATGTCGCTTCGTTTCGCAGCCACGAACGCCGCATTGACGCTGCTTGCCGTGCTGACCGCCTGTTCGACCTCGGCACCGGGATTGCGCGAGGCGCGCATTCCGCCTGCCCAGACGTACGACGTGCGCATCCAGCCGGCGCGAATTCCACCGAACCCGCAGGGCGCTTTCAATCTGTCGACGGCGACCGGTTGCGACGTGATCTATGTCTCGAAGACCGACACCGCCGACACGGTGACCTATGCGGTGCGGGCGACGAGCCGCATGCCGGACCTCGAGCAGTGCGTGGAGAAGCTGCGCTCGCAGCCGGGCGTGGAGGCGTTGACCCCGCTCGGTTGAGCCGGCTGCCGCGCGCTACGCGGCCTTGTGCTGGTACATCAGACCGTCCGCGCGCCGCATCAGCGATTCGAACGAATCATCGGCGCGCGCCGCAGTCACGCCGGTGCTCATCGTCACGGCAAGTCCCGGTGACAGCGCATTCCAGTCGTGCTCAGCGATCAGCCTGCGAATGCGATCGCAGGCAGCGCGAGCTTCCGGTTCGCTCGCGCCCGAGAACAGGATGACGATTTCGTCGCCGCCCGTGCGCGCGGCGAAATCGACTCCGCGCAGGGCGGCTCGCATCACTTCTCCGAGACCGCGCAGGACGCCGTCGCCGACGACATGGGAGTGGCGGTCGTTGATGGACTTGAAATCGTCGATGTCGAGCATCGCCAGCGCGCAGGCACGGCCGGCAATGCGCAGTTCCGCCAGCGCGCCATGGACCACCGGCTCGATCGCGCGCCGGTTCGCAAGTCCCGTCAGCGGATCCTGCAACGACAGTTCGCGGAATGACGTCGCCTCCGCGGTCAGCGAGTCGAGCCGCTCGCGCTGCTTCTGCGATTCGCGCCAGCGTTCGATGCGCACGCGGTTCTCGCTGCGCAGGCGCAGGATCTCGCGCGTCACCTGCATGTGGCGGCGGAGCGCCCGGACTGCCGTCGCGTGATCTCCGGCCGCTTCCGCGCAGCGCGCGAGCGTGTCGTGCGCCTTGCTCTCGACCACCATCAGGTCGAACTTCTGCGCGAGTTCGATGCCGCGACGGGCGAGCTCCACCCCCCGATCGGCCGCGCCTTCCAGCAGGCAGACGTCGGCCTCGACCACCGAACCCTCGGCGATGCCGTGGGTCCAGGCGAGTTGCACGGCGTCGCGCATCACCGCGTCGACGGCAGCACGCGCGGCGGCCACGTTGCCGAGCGCGACATGAATCTGCGCCAGCACGGCGAAGTGGTTCGCGCGCTCGCGCAGCTGCAGTTCCGGCGAGCCGTCGGTCAGCTGCTGCAGCAGGTGCTCGGCCCACGACTGCAGCATCGTCAGATGCTCGCGGTCGGGCGCTGAGCCCAGCAGCGCCGCCGGGTCCGTGAGCCAGCCGAGGTTGATGACCAGCCAGTCGGTGCGCGCTGTCCGTTCCCACGCCGCGAGGTTCGATTCGCGCGCGATGTCGATCATGCGGGCGAAAAGCTGCAGCGCCTCTTCGTAGGAACCGGCCGCCGCATGCGCGGCGCCGAGCGCGCGCGTCGCCATCAGGTGCAGCTCGGGACCAGCCCCGCTCGGCGCGACATCGTGCGCGGCGAATGCCGCCGCATAGGCATCGTCATAGCGACGCAGCTGCGTGCAGGCGAGCACGGCAGTCGTCAGTGCCGCCACCTGGCCGGCGGCGTCCCCCTCTACGGCGTGCAGCTTGGCAGCCTCGATCGCGTGCGCGTCGGCGGCCGAGTAGTCGCCGACGCGGATCTCGAGCCGCGCGAGACGGCCGAGCAGCTGCGCCAGCTGGGTCCGGACGCCATCGGCACGGGCACGCTCGATCGCGGCGGCCAGCACGTGCCGTGCAGTGTCGCTCCGCCCTTCGAGCACGGCAGCGATCACCTGTTCCAGTTCGTGAGCCTGCGAGGCGGACACGGCGCGCGAGTTCATCTCTGCGGCAGCCCACGAAATGGGGCTGCACCCGCCGCAGCGTAAGGGACCCTTGCCACGGATCGACCGCGAAAAGCGCCACAAAGCCACGGGAAACCGGGCGCTCGACGACTCGCGCGGCGCCGCCCTGTTCGTCCGAACTTCGGCGAAGTAAGCTCGCCGCGGCCAGCAACGCCTGCAGTGTGCGAACCGATACACGCGCCAAGGAGGGAACCGTGCCGCAGAAGCGAATCGACACCGGCTCCATCGAGGAAGAAACCCTGAATCTCGAAAGCACGGGACGCTATCGCGTCGTCGGCCACCGGCGTGCCCGCGGCGAACCCGGAGTCACGCTGCTGAATTTCCGGCCCATCAAGCAAGTCCCGCGACCGGTGAAGCCGGTACGCAACGTCGCGCATGCCTCGGGCATGATCGAATACAGCCGCAGCCGCAAAGTCGCCCGACGTATCTTCGACCTCGTGACGCCGGCGTCGCGCAAGCCCGCACGCGCGATCGCGGAGCGCTGGCTGCGTGCCTTTGCCGCGCAGCTTGGCATCGAGCGCAGCCTCGCCGGCCTGCACTTCGATAAGGTGACACGGTCGATCTTCGGCCACCACGCGCTCTACCAGCAGCACGTCGGCCGCACGCCGATCTCGGGCGCCTGGGTCCGCGTCGACATGGACGCCGACGGCCGCGCGTTCAACATCCAGAACGACCTGGTGCCGACGGAGGTGCTGGCCCGGCGCGGCACCGCGCCCGGCAGGAAGTCGCGCCTGCAGGGCGATGAGGGCGAGCCGCTGTCCGAACGGCAAGCGCGGCGCATTGCGCTCGATCTCACCCGGGTGGCACGCGGCGGGAGGCGCCGGGTGATCGGTGCACCGGAGCTCACCTACCGTCCGACCGATGGCGAACCCCGCCTCGCGTGGAAGCTCGTCGTGGCGTCGACTGCGCCGAAGCGCGAGTGGAAGACCTACCTCGACGCGTTCAGCGGCGAGCTTCTCTGGCGCCACAACGTGCTGAAAGCCGCGCAGCCGCGGGCGCGTGTCTTCGATCCGAACCCGGTCGTCGCTCTGAATACCACGCAGCTTTCCGATCGCAAGCCGGTGCCGGCAGGCGCGTACCGCGAGGTCGAGCTGCACGGGCTGGACGGTTCCGGTCTTCTCGACGGCGACTACGTCTCGACGCGCCTGACGCGGCGGCGCGTGCGTCGGCCGAGCGGCGATTTCAGATTCCGGCGCAAGCAGCGCGGATTCACCGAAACGATGGCGTACTTTCACATCGACCGCCTGCAGCGGCATCTGCAGTCGCTGGGCTTTGCGCACCTGCTCGACCACAGCATCCCCGTCAATGTCGCCGGCCAGCGCGAAGACAACTCGTATTACAGCCAGACCGACAAGTTCCTGTCGTTCGGCACCGGCGGCGTCGACGACGCCGAGGATGCCGAGACGATCCTGCACGAGTACGGACACGCGATCCAGGACACGCAGGTTCCGGGCTGGGGTGAGAGCATGGAAGGCGCCGCGATGGGCGAAGGCTTCGGCGACTTTCTGGCCGCGAGCTTCTTCGCCGACTGGAAGCCGGCGTGGCTGCGGCCGGCGATATCCAGCTGGGACTGCATCGGCTGGGAGGGCAATCCCCCGGCACTGCGGCGCCTCGACGGACGCAAGAAGTATCCGGGGGACATCAGCGGCGAGGAGCACGAGGACGGCGAGATCTGGTCGGCGTGCCTCTGGCAGTTGCGCGACCAGCTCGGCCGCGGAGCCGCGGAAAAGCTGATCGTGGCGCACCACTATCTGCTCAACCGCTGGGCGGAGTTCGAGGACGCGGCGAACGCCCTGCTGGCGACGGACCGGCAGCTCTTCGCGGGCCGCAACCGGCAGGCGATCCGTCGGGTCTTCGTCGACCGCGGCATACTCAGACATTGAGCGAACTCCCCGATCGACGACACCGATGCGCAGGCGCTTTCGACGCAAGTCTGGACAGGACGTCACCGCGGTCCGGCTGCAGCTGGACTTCGACGCCCTCATCTATCGCAAGTGGGGCGGTACCCAAACGGCGCGCTCCGGCGACTGGCTCGTCGACAACGGCGGCGATGTGTACACGGTCGCAGCCGATTCCTTCGCGCGCACGTATCGGGAAGTGAGCCCGGGGCGCTACGCGAAGTCCGCGCCGGTGTGGGCCGAGCAGGCCGCACGCGCCGGGAGCGTGAAGACCAAGGAAGGCCGCACGCACTACAAAGCCGGCGACTGGCTCGTCTCGAATGCCGACGACGGCAGCGATGCCTACGCGGTGAGCGCAGCGACCTTCCTGCAGCTGTACGAGCCCGACGACGCCTAGTTGCACGCGCGGGCCGCGTCAGGAGCGCATCGCGGCGATGATCGACTGCATCGAGATGCCTTCGTTCGCGCCATAGGTACCCGGCTTGCCGTTCAGCTTCGGCATGCCGATCTTGCCGCCCTTGTGATGCAGGGCAATCACCTGCCACAGTCGTGAGTTGAAGACCGGACTGCCGGAGCTCCCGCCTTCGGTCGGCGCGCGGTAATGAACGCGGCAGACGCCCTCGATCTGAGGCTGCCCGGTAGGCGGGCCCTCGTGGTCGAGCAGCTCGTTGTCCTGGAACGAGAACGCGAGTTCGCGGCCTCCCGGATAGCCGATAACGTAGACACGCGCCGTCTCGTCGACCACCGGAAGCGCAGCAGCGATCGGCAGCGGTGCGACGCCGCTCACCGGAGCAGCCAGGCGCAGCAGGCTGGCATCGTGGCGCTCCACCGGCGAACTCCAGAGAACCGCGCCGATGTCGTAGCGCCGCCCCGCCTCGACCGCCTCGAACGAAACCTCGGCATCCGCGGGCACGGCGGCCTGTGCGTCGCCCTTGTCATTGATGACGTGAAAGTTGGTGAGCAGCAATAGTTCGTCCGCTGGTTCCCGCCCCAGGTCGCCGGCGCGCAGCAGGAAGCCCGTGCCGATCCGATCTCCCAGCTTCCTGCGAATCGCCGCGACCGATGCAGCACGCTCGATGCCGGTCTTCCACCACTGGTAGGTCTGCGCGCCATAGGTGCCGAGGATGGCTTCGAGCCGACCCACGGACGGTGGGGCCAATGCCCGGGCCCGTCCGATGTCCTCCGGCGCCAGCCGGACCTCCGTGCCATGCAGCCGCAGCAGCCGCGCACGCAGCATGTCGATCAGGGCATGGCCGCGCTCGTCGCGGTTCTCGAGGTCCCAGACCTCCGTGAACTGGCGCAACGTGCCCGCGATCTGGAACGCCTGCAGGTCCGGCGAGGCGACGAAGAGTTGCATGTTCTGGTCGATCGCGGCCCAGTCGCGCAGTCCGAGTGAGGCCTCCGCCAGCGTCGCCAGGGCCCAGGGGTCGCGCTTGTCGGCCGGCGTTGCCTGCAACGTTGCAATCAGCTGCTGCGCGAGCGCCTGCGGGTCGAGCTCGGCAGCGACGCGCACGCCGATCGAGCGCGCGCGGTCGAGCAGCGCCAGCAGGTTTACGCCGTGCCACACATTGCGCTGGTCGCGCTCATACGGATCGCGATAGCACTCAATGGCCTTCTTCAGCGCATCGCGCGCATGTGCGGCGGTCTTGTCACGCGCATCGATGAAGATCTGCTTGTAGGCCCGTCCCATCAGGCCGCGCGCTTCGGCCTGCTCAGGGTCAGTGTCCGCGAGTCGGCGCGCGAGAGCCTGCAGCACGTCGATCGCAGCGGTCGCCCTTCCGCCCTCGATCAGCGCCTGGGAGTACAGGCGGCGGTTGCGTGCATCCTTCGGGTCGCGCCGGCTGACTGCCTCCGCGAGCCGCGCCATCAGCTCGAATTCGCTGGCGTCGCGCAAGCGACGCACCACTTCCTTCGCCTGGCGCAGCTCTTCGTCGCTGCAGATACCACCGAGCGCCGCGAGGGCGCTGCGCGCTTCGCCGCGCAAGGCGTCGTTGGGCGACAGCTCGTCGGCCATGTGCGCTAGACCTTGAGCATTTCCCGTAGCACGCGGCCGAGTTCTGCCTGGTGCAGGTATTTCGTGGCCGAGTGGCGCCAGGCACCCGGGTTCTGGACCGCGATGTCCTCGACCACGCACTTGCCCGAGCGGCAGTAGTCATCGGTGAGGGTTGGATCGAAACCACACACGGGATCGAGCCGGTCGAATACGTTGACCCAGCGGTCCGCCACCCGCTCCGCCGGGTATCCGCCGTCGCGCGTCCAGCCCGGTTGCAACTGATCCTGGATCTCGTCGAGTCCGAGCGGGCTGCCCAGTGTGATGAGCCCGTCGACGTTCGGGCAGCCGTCGACGCGCTTCAGACAGTCGTACGCGATGACGGTGCCCATACTGTGCGAAACGACGACGTGCGGCCGCGTGATCCCCGACTCGTTCAGCCCGCCGACGAAGCGCTTGCGGATCGTCTGCTGGATGTGCACCTTCGGCCGCCCGGGTGGGCCGTACTCGACATCGAACAAGTAGTGATGCACATCGCGCAGCAGCGCGTCCATGATGGGCTTCTTCAGGAACCAGGGCAGCGGCACGCGCTCCAGCTCGCCTTTCGGATCCGTGGATACCGGAGGCGCCCCGGCGGCGATCTCGGCGTCCGAGAGGCCGGTCAGATGCGAGCGCAGCTGCTCGAGGAAGGCGGCCTCCTTCGCGTTGCGCGGGACGGGCGCCTGCGCGCCGCCGCTGCCGTCGACTGCCTCGACGCGGTTCTCGAGCACACCCTCGTGCGCCGAGACGTCCTCGTCGGGCTTTTCGTAAAGCAGGTCGGCCCAGTAGACCAGCGAACTCGTCACGCCGTAGTCGCCCAGCGGCAGCGGTTGCACGCAGTTCGCCAGCGCCTCGCGCCAGATGCGCAGCAGGTCGGCTTCCGGCGGCTTGTTCGCGATGCCGTGAATGAATGTGACATGTGCCATCCCCCGCCCCCCGCGAAGTCGCGCTCAGAAGTCGTATTCGCTGTTCACGCCGACGTCCGGGATGCGCGCCACATACCCCGCCTCTCCGGCGCCGAGCTCCGGCACTCCTTCGAACCCCGGCAGTCCGATCTGATGTCGGAGCGCATTCAGGCGGTTGAGCCATCCCTTGAGGAAGACACCGAGCTCGGGCTTGCGCGCGGCGAGTTCGCGGTAGTAGGCCTCGCGCGCATCACAGTACTGCACGATCGTCGTGGCGAAGTCGCACTGAGATACCGCACGTCGCGTCGCCGGGCCGAAATCGCCGTCGACACCGACTCCGACCGCGCCCTGCAGGAAGCGCACTGCACGCCCGGGCCCCATGTTGACTGCCGTGTCGAAGTGCACCAGGTCGAGCTGCTGCGCGAGCAGATCGCAACGCGGCGGGAACCAGTAGCCGGTCTTGTAGATCTGGTTGACCTCGTCGTCCTCGATGAGCTTGACGTCACGCCGTACCAGTCCCTGACGGCGACGCCAGTCGTCATAGACGCGCTGCGTGACCCCGCGGTTCGTGCGTCCGCCGGGATCGTCCGGATGATCGACAAATCCTCCTTCCCATCGCAGGACGAATGGGAGTGCGGCCTCGAAGGCGGTCATCGGCATCGGGGGTCCCCGGGGTCGGCTAATCGGGAGTGTCGCACCAGGCGGCGCCCGACAGCGCAGCACGCGCCGCTTCAGTCACGGCATCGAGCAGGGTCATGGACGGACGCGAACCGTGACCGCATACCTCTGCTTCACCGAGCCCTCGCCCTCCCAGTGCCGCCAGAGCTTGCCGCGCAGCTGAACCGTGCCCGGCGCCACGGCTGTGATCGTCCAGTTCGCCCGTCCACCCGCACCGACCGCATCCGGCCTGGCCGAAGGCGCGTCGGCCTGAACCGACGCGACATTCGTGTCGGACGCGTCCATGACCCAGCGGTAACCGGTGCTCGCGTTCTCGTACAGATCGATGTTCGCGTGCTCACCGACCCGCAGCTCGATCGTCCTGCCGTCGTCGCCCTCGCCCAGCCTCAGAGCCTGTGCCATCACGTCTCAATCGCGCCGCCCGCGTTTCGCGGTGCGCGAGCGCCCGGGCCACACGCGACACCAGCAAGTGGCGAACCCCGCGTACACCACTAGAGCGTTACGCCATAGCTTTCGTTGTAGAACGCCTTCGTGATGTAGGCCTCGCTGGCGTAGGCAAACCCCTTGTCACCCCACCCGGTGCCCCAGCTGTTGCGGACGATGAAGCGCCCGGTCTTGGTGTATCCGACCAGGCACACCGCGTGGCCACCGCGCACGGTGTTCGGCTGGAACGTGTCGAGATTACCCTTGGTCGCGGTCGCGTTGTCCCAGGTCGCGTCGACGTTCAGGGCGACCAGGATCGGGCCATGTGCCGCCAGCCAGTTGCGCCACTGGCTGAAATCCTTCTTCATGTTGTAGTAGGCGGCGATGCGCCGCTGCGCGGCGGTGGCGAAGAACGCATTCTCGTCGCCCGTGTACATCTTCGTGGAGATGTGGAACGGGACCATCGCCTCGGGCACGACACCATATTTGCGGCAGATGTCCATTGCGGCCTTCGGGCTGGTGCCGGCACCTTCGATGAAAGTCTCCGGCCGATTGACGTATTCGTCGGTCTCCTTGGAGGCCATCCATGTGGCCCGCGGCGAGACGCGCTCCTTCTGGCCGAGCTTGCCGGCCATCACCATGTGATAGCGGACGACGCCGTCGGTCGACGCCCATCCGACGCATGAGCCGGTGTCCTCCTGGTCCCCGATATTCCACCATGCGGTACGCAGGTCGACACTCGCCGGTGGGGTCGCGACGGCTGCGACGGCCTCTGATGCGATGGCCGTTTCGTAGGGCCAGTCCTTCTCTGTACTCCTCGACGGCACGATGTTGCAGATTCGATGCGATTCCGGGCGACCGGTACGGCTCTTCCTGGCCATGATGACTCCCTGCCTGGCGGCGTTGAACGAGCAGCCCGGCCTTGCAGAAACGCAAGGCCCACGGGCAAGCTCCTGAATCAGGCTATACCTGCCCACCCGCCCGGACAACGTGAATATTCCGCCGGCACCAGAAACGCGCGAGCTGCCCGCAAGCGTCGATCGTCGTCAGCGCCCTGGTGAGTGCGCCGACGGCGGGGGCGCGCGCGGCGGGCCTGGAGCGCTCGATGTCTGACGCCGTCGTCCGCCGCCTCGCCGCGATACTGATCGCAGATGTCGTGGGGTACTCACGGCTGATGGAGCGCAATGAGACCGGCACTCACACGCGCCTGCGAGCAGTGCGCGATGAGGTGACGGACCCGGCGATCCGCGCCAGCGGTGGCCGGATAGTCCGCACAGTCGGCGACGGCCTGCTGGTCGAGTTTCAGAGTGCGGGCGCGGCGTTGCGCGCGGCCGTGGCCATCCAGCGCGAGATGCGCGCGCGCAACGAGGGTCTGCCGCAGGACGAGCGGATCGACTACCGAATCGGCATCAACATCGGCGACATCATCGTGACGCCGGAGGACATCGAGGGCGATGGCGTCAACCTGGCCGCCCGGCTGCAGGCGTTGGCCGATCCTGGTGGAATCTGCGTATCGCAGGCGGTGCAGGCGCAGGTGCGCGAGGACCTCGGCGTCTCGTTCGTCGACGCGGGCGAGCAGCGGGTCAAGAACATCGGTCGCCCGGTTCAGGTCTACCGTGTCGCGCTGGAACCGCCGACCGCCTGGGATCGCGCCCGCGCCCGCCTGCGACTGTGGCGCCGCGATGCGGGGCTGCGCGGAGTCGCTGCGGGGCTTGGCGTCGTTGCGCTGGCGACCGCAGCTAGCGCGCTCTGGTGGTCGCAGCGTTCGTTCAGCCCACCACGGCTGTCGGTGGCCGCAGTGCCGTTCGCCGCCGTGCCGGCGGACGTGCAGAACACCCAGCTCGCGCTGGCGCTGAACGCAGAACTGCGCAATGGCCTCGACCGGCTTGCCGGCGGCGGCTTGTTCGCCGTGCCCCAGATCGACGCCGGCGCGGAAACGGATGCCCGCGCGATTGCGCGCCGCCTGAACGTCCGCCACGTGCTGACGGGCACGCTCAAACGCAGCATCAACCGCCTTGACGTGCTAGCGCAACTGGTCGACGGCGAGTCCGGCACGACCGTGTGGTCGGATCAGTTCTGGTTTGCGCAGGACGAGACGAATCGCGCCGACCGACTCGCGGCCGCGCGCCTTTCGGCTGCACTGCGGCTCGAGTTGCTGCGGGCCGAGGCCAGGCGTGCCGAGAAGAAGCCCGCCGCGGAGCGCGATGCGACCGACCTCGGGGCGATGGCGTATGTCGTGATCTATGGTCCGGACTACACGGACCGCAGGCGTATGCAGGAGCTGATCGCCGCGCTTGCCGACGCGCTTGCGCGCGAGCCGAACAATGTGCTCGCGCTCGTGACCCTGGCGGAGCTGCTCAATTTCGAGATCGAATATCTGACGACAGAGCAGGCGGCGCCGCTGAAGGCAGAAGTTCTGGCCCTGGCGAAGCGCGCGCTGGCGGTCGCCCCCAACGATGGCGAAGCCTGGATGGCCTATGCGGGCGGGCTCGAACTGTCGCACGAGTACGCGGCGGCCCTGGAAGCGTCGCGGCGCTCGCTGGTGGTGGATCCGACGAACGTTTACGCGATGCTGTACCACGCACGCCTGCTCATGCTGAACGGCCAGTTCGATCCGTCCGTGCGACAGGCGCGCAGCGCCGCCGAGATCGCGCCGCAGATGCAGGACGTGGGCGGCACCGCAGCGCTGGTCGAATGTCAGGCGCTGTACTACAAGGGCAGCACTGCGGAGGCCACCACGGCCTGCGAACGCGCGACCGGCCTCGGCGTCAGCGGCTACGTCACCTCGATGCTGCTGGCCGCCCTGTACATCAACAGCAATGAACCCGCGAAAGCCGCAGCAGCGCGTGACCGCGCCATGAAGGAGTTTCCGGGACTTCGGCTCAATACCTTCTTCGAGTCGCGCAATGACGGGCCGCTGGCGCCGCAGATCGCGAGGTGGTCGAGCGACCTCAAGAAGGCGGGCTTCGCAGAATAGATGTGTCGGGGCAGCGCGAAATGCGGCGGCCCGCCCCTAGCGCCCCAGCGCGCGCTCGATCCGCCGGTCGGGTATTAGCCAGATCAGCGCGACGGCCACGTAGATGGTCTGTGCAACCCATGCGCCGAAGAACGTCGAGACGATCGCGCAGACGTACAGCAGCGGCGAAAGCCTGCCCTTCCAGTCCGATCCGATCGCCGCTTTCAGGAGCGACTGCTGGCCCTGGACGGCGATGATCGTCTGCTGCAGCAGCCAATAGGCGCAGGCCGCCATCAGCAGCACCACGCCATAGAACGCCGACGGCACCGGCGCGAAGTGGTTCTCGCCCATCCAGCCCGTGACGAACGGGAACAGCGAGAGCCAGAAGAGCAGGTGCAGGTTCGCCCACAACACGGCACCCGATACCTTCGAGCAGGCATGCAGCATGTGGTGGTGGTTATTCCAGTAGATGCCGACGTAGACGAAGCTCAGGACATAACTCAGGAAGACGGGCAGCAGTGGAACGACTGCCTCGAGTGTCTCGCCGTGCGGCACCTTCATCTCGAGGACCATGATGGTGATGATGATGGCGAACACGCCATCGCTGAATGCCTCGAGCCTGCCTTTGCCCATCTCGATTCCGGAAGCCGCGGGGGACTACACAGGGAACTGGCGGAGAGAGTGGGATTCGAACCCACGATAGGCTATTCACCTATACACGCGTTCCAGGCGTGCGCCTTCAACCGCTCGGCCATCTCTCCCGCAAGGGCCGCGAATTATATCGGCGGCAAGCGCTCCAAAAAAAAGCCCGCGGCTTGCCGCGGGCTCGAGCCGGCGGATCATGCCTCAGGTGGCCTGCGTGCTTAGCGTGTCTCCCTTCAGGTTGGGGTACCGCACGTGCTCGACCAGTTCCTGTGTCTGGCGATCCGGTTGCGGCGTCACGATGCTGACGACGAGGATCGTCAGGATGCCGAGCGGAATCCCGAAGATGGCCGACGAGATCGGCGCGATGCCGAACCACGCCGGGTAGTCGGCGGCATTCAGGCCGAGCATCTGCTGGAAGAACGGATAGCGCGTGGCCATGTAGTACATCGTGATGCCGAGGCCCGCCAACATGCCCGCGATCGCACCCGACTTGTTGGCGCGCTTCCAGAACACCCCCAGGACGAGGGCCGGGAAGAACGCCGCAGCCGCGAGCGAGAACGCCGCACCGACCAGGAACAGGATGTCCCCCGGCTTGAGCGACGTCACGTATGCCGCCGCAAGCGCCACGACCAGCAGCAGGATCTTGGAGATCGTCACCCGCTTCTGCGTCGAGGCGTTCGGGTTGATCATCTTGTAGTACATGTCGTGCGACAGCGCGTTGGCGATCGTCAGCAGCAGGCCGTCCGCGGTCGAGAGTGCCGCGGCCAGGCCACCCGCAGCCACCAGGCCTGAGATCACGTACGGCAGGCCAGCGATTTCCGGTGTCGCCAGGACGATGATGTCCTGGCCCAGCCGGATCTCGGCGAGTTGCACGATGCCGTCCCGGTTGATGTCCGTCACGCTCATCAGAGTCGGATCGATCTTGGCCCAGGCCGCCACCCAGGTCGGCAGGTTGGAGAACGACGTGCCGACGACGTTGTTGTAGATCTCGTACTTGACCAGCACGGCCAGCGCAGGCGCGGTGAAGTAGAGGAAGAAGATGAACAGCAGCGACCAGAACACCGACTGCCGCGCCTCGTTCACTGAGGGCGTCGTGTAATACCGCATCAGGATGTGAGGCAGCGCGGCCGTCCCGACCATCAGGCAGAAGATCAGCGCGAGGAAGTTCAGGCGCTTGTTGTCGCGGTCCTTCTCGCCCGCCTCGCCCGTCTTGCTGGTCGGGAACGGTGTCGCGTGCGGCAACGGCGGCGCGGCGCGCGCGCTGTTCGCCGCCACCTGGCTCTGCCACACCGTCTTGGCCTCGGCCGCGCTCTTCGGATAGTCAGCCAGCGCCTTCTCCGCGCCGCGGATATCGGCGACCGGAGCGTTCTCCGACTTCAGGACCTCAACCTTCTTCGCGGCTTCGGCGCGGCCGGTCTCCCACGTTGCCGGCAAGCCGTCGATGCGCTTCTTCGCATCCGCGGCGCGGTCCGCGAAGATCTTGCGCACCTGTACCTCACCCGGGTCGACGGTCAGCTTCTTCTCAAGCGCGGTGACCTTATCCAGCACGCCGCCATAGACGAACTGCGGCAGCGGAATGCCGGTGATCTTCACCGAAAGCCACACGACCGGAATCATGTACGCGACGATCAGGATGATGTACTGCGCGACCTGCGTCCAGGTGACCGCACGCATCCCGCCGAGGAAGGAGCAGACCAGGATGCCGGCCAGGCCGAGGAACACGCCGACGCCGAACTCGACGCCGGTGAAGCGCGAAGTGATCAGGCCGACGCCGTAGATCTGTGCCACCACGTAGGTGAACGAGCACAAAATCGCCGCAAAGACGCCGATCGAACGGGCGATGTTGCCGCCGTAGCGCGCCCCGAGGAAGTCCGGGATCGTGAACTGCCCGAACTTGCGCAGGTAGGGCGCGAGGAACAGCGCCACCAGGCAGTAGCCGCCCGTCCAGCCCATGATGAAGGCCAGCCCGTCGAAGCCCTGCAGGTAGAGCCCACCCGCCATGCCGATGAACGACGCGGCCGACATCCAGTCCGCGCCGGTCGCCATACCGTTGAAGAACGCCGGGACCCGTCGCCCCGCCACGTAGTACTCGGCGACGTCCGCCGTGCGCGCCATGATCCCGATGCCGGCATAGAGCGCAATCGTCGCGAACAGGAAGACGTAGCCGATCCAGACTTTCGGCAGGCCCATCTGCTCGAGCACCGCAAGCGCCAGCAGGAAAACGATGAAGCCGCCCGTGTACCAGGTGTAGTACTTGCGCAGCTGGTTGAAGAACGCCCGATTGGAGGAAGCGGTAACGGCCATCACAGGTCTCCTTCGTCGACGCCGTACTCGACGTCAAGTTGGCGCATCTTCTTGGCGTAGTAGTACAGGATCATGACGTAGATGATCAGCGAGCCCTGCGCCGCCATGTAGAACGAGAGGGGCCAGCCGAAGAAGCTGATCTCCGACAAGGGGATCGCGAAGTACCCCATCACGAAAGTGACGAGAAACCAGATGAAGAGCAGCACCCCGGTGATCTTGAGGTTCCTGCTCCAGTACTGCCTGTGTCGTTCAGTGAGCTGCATGTCGAGTGTTCTCCTTGGGTTGTCTCCATCCCGTTGCTCAGGTGCCGTGTGCTGCGTTCCCCTCCTTGCTTGACGTGACTTCCGCACTGCGCTGCGACGCCCGCGGTGGCGTCCGCGCGATATCGCGCTTCAGCGTCGCGGCATACTTCGGCTCGAATTTCTGCAGTTCGTCGTGGACCTTTCCGGCTTCGGCGGCCTGGCCCAGGTGGTGGTAAGTCATGGCGAGCTGGTAGTAGCCGTACGGCGAAAACGGCTGCAACTTGATATTCCGGCGCAGCGCCTCGACCGCCTCGGTCAGGCGCCCCTGGCGGATCAGCACGAGCCCGAGTCCATACCAGGCGCGATCGATCGACGGCTTGAGTTCGAGCGAGCGGCGGAAGGCCCGTTCGGCGTCCTGCAGTTCGTCGCGCTGGTCGTGCAGGTATCCCAGGTTGAACCACGCCTCTGCATTGGCCGGATTCAACGCCACGATCGCCTCGAATTCCTCCATTGCGCCGGGCGAATCTCCGGTTTCGGCCAGCAGGTTGCCGAGCGCGGCGCGTGCGACCTCGTCGCGCCCATTCAGCGCGACGATGCGGCGCAGGTCGTCGATGGCGCTCGCCTTGCGGTCGAGCAGCACGTCGAGGCTCGCCTTGCGGTTGAGCCACCAGGTCGACAGGGCGCGCTCGATCGCGTTCACTGCTGCACCTGCTGGAAGCGCGCGCAGACCGGCTGCGCGGGACTGGACGCGCACGAACTGCGCAGCGACAGCGAAACGAAGAGCCAGACGAAGACAAGCAGAAACAGCGTGGCGAGCGGGATGTGCGTGTCGAGCACGACACGCGGCGTCACCTTGCGAACGATCCAGGTGAAGGGACTCGCGACCGTCTGGAACAGCCGGTAGACGACGTTGTTGCCGCGTCGGCCCCAGGCAAAGATCCCGACGATGAACTGACCCAGCAGGGCCATCACCGCCACTTCCAGTACCGCCTTCACGAGGACCAGGAGGAAGGCCACGTGATCAATCTCCATTGACGGCACCCGCCTGCGCGGTGCCCATCACTCCCTGATTCCGGTCGGTGCTCTGGTGGCGCCTGACCGTGCTGCGCTCGGGCTTCGCTGCGGGCCGGATCGACCCCGCGCCGCCCCTCTGCGGGGCACACCAGCCCCGCGCGCTCACCTCCTCATCGGATTCCGACCCGCTACCTTTGAGCGGCCCTCAAAGATTCACCTTCAGTTGCTCCAGGATCGCCGGGTTCTCGAGCGTCGATACGTCCTGCGTGATCTCCTCGCCCTTGGCGATCGAACGGAGCAGGCGCCGCATGATCTTCCCGGATCGCGTCTTTGGAAGGTTGTCGCCGAAGCGGATGTCCTTGGGCTTGGCAATCGGCCCGATCTCCTTGCCGACCCAATCACGCAGTTCCCTCGCCAGCTGCTGCGCCTCGGCGCCGCTCGGACGCGCGCGCTTCAGCACGACGAACGCGCAGACGGCCTCTCCCGTCATGTCGTCCGGACGCCCGACCACTGCGGCCTCAGCCACCAGCGGGTTCGCGACCAGCGCGGACTCGATTTCCATCGTGCCCATGCGGTGGCCGGAGACGTTAAGCACGTCGTCGATCCGGCCCATGATGGTGAAGTAGCCGGTCTCCTTGTCGCGCACCGCGCCATCGCCGGCGAGGTACAGCTTGCCACCAAGGTCGACGGGGTAATACGACTTCCTGAAGCGCTCCGGGTCGCCCCAGATCGTGCGGATCATGGCCGGCCAGGGCCGCTTGACGACGAGGATACCGCCCTGCCCGTTCGGCACATCGTGGCCTGTCTCATCGACGATCGCGGCCATGATGCCGGGCAGCGGCAGCGTGCACGAACCGGGAACCAGCGGAGTGGCGCCGGGCAGCGGCGTGATCATATGGCCGCCGGTCTCGGTCTGCCAGAAGGTGTCGACGATCGGGCAGCGCGACTGGCCGACGACGGTGTAGTACCACATCCACGCCTCGGGATTGATCGGCTCGCCGACGGTGCCGAGGATGCGCAGCTTCGACAGGTTGTACTTCGGCGGCAGATCGCCGCCGGCCTTGATCAGCGAGCGGATTGCCGTCGGTGCGGTGTAGAACACGGTGACGCCGTGGTCCTGGCACATCTTCCAGAAACGGCCTGCATCGGGATAGGTCGGCACGCCTTCGAAGATGATCTCAGTCGCGCCGACCGCCAGCGGCCCATAGCAGGTGTACGTGTGGCCCGTGACCCAGCCGACGTCGGCAGTGCACCAGAAGACATCCGACGGCTTGATGTCGAACGTCCATTTCATCGTCAGGATGGCCCAGAGCAGGTAGCCACCGGTCGAGTGCTGCACGCCCTTGGGCTTGCCCGTGGATCCGGACGTGTACAGGATGAAGAGCGGATGCTCGGCGCCGACTTGCACGGGTTCACAGGTCGCAGGCTGACCCTTCATGACGTCGTGCATCCAGACGTCGCGGCCCTCGACCCAGTTGACCTTGCCGCCGGTGCGCTGGTAGACGATCACCTTCCGCACGCTTTCGCAGCCCCCCATTGCAAACGCGTCGTCGATCGCGGGCTTCAGCGCAATCGCCTTCCCGCCGCGCATCTGCTCGTCAGCCGCGATGACCAGCGTCGCGCCGGCATCGACGATGCGCTCCTGAACGCTCTTCGCCGAGAAACCGCCGAAGACCACCGAATGCGTGATGCCGAGGCGCGCGCATGCCTGCATCGCGATCACCGCCTCGATCGACATCGGCATGTAGACGATCGCGCGCTCGCCCTTCTTGAAACCGAGCGCCTTGATGCCGTTGGCGAGCTCGCAGACCCTGGCGTGCAGGTCGCGATAGCTGATCTTCGTGACCTTGCCATCGTCGGCTTCGAAGATGATCGCGGTTTTCTCGGCGTTGCCGTTGGTCAGGTTCCGGTCGAGGCAGTTGGCCGACGCGTTCAGTTCGCCGTCGGCGAACCACTTGTAGAACGGCGCATTGCTCTCGTCGAGGACCTGCGTGAACGGCTTGCCCCACTGCACGTTTTCGCGCGCCAGCCGCGCCCAGAAGCCCTCGAAGTCACGCTCGGCCTCCGCGCACAGCGCCTTGTAGGCCTCCATGCCCGAAACGTTCGCCTGTTTGACGAACGCCGCGCTGGGCGCGAACACCCGCTTTTCCTGCAGGATTGACTCGATGTTTCCCATGTCTCCCTACTCCGCCACGTTCTGTTTTCGTATCGTCGCCAGTAGCTCGCGCGGACGGTAGGTAGCCGCGCTTACACAAGGCTGACATTGAACGGCAAATCCATACTACAACGCAGCGGCCTGGGGCATGGAAACGACAAGCCTTGCGCTCGCTCAACACTTTATACGGGTTCACCCTAGGAAGCGGGATGTTTGCGCCCACGCGCATAGGGGTGTGACTGCTCGCGGACCACTTGCACGACCCGCGCGTTCGCGACCTCTTCCGACTGTCGCTCGTCGAATGCGAGTGGGATCCCTCGCCCATCCGCATCGGCCAAACGAAAGGGCCCTTGAGGGCCCTTTGTTCTGGCGGAAGGGGTGTCCCCGGAAA